>ENA-OXEB01000183-OXEB01000183.1-human-gut-metagenome-genome-assembly--contig:-NODE-183-length-30143-cov-19_pt1 | contig 30143 bp, 15 predicted proteins | sample MGYA00249353_ERZ652239 | MGnify/ENA primary metagenome ERZ652239 (study PRJEB26925, sample SAMN05826586) | human gut metagenome | biome: ENVO:2100002; feature: ENVO:00000062; material: ENVO:00002003 | host... | reverse complement strand
AAGAATACATATCAAAATAGCAAAAGAACCTCTTATACGAAATGTATATACCCTATCAAGTACAACAATGTATAAGAGGTTCTTTAGTTTTACAGAGAAATAACTATCTTAGACTATTATCAAAATTAGTTCTCAACTCTTAACCTTTAGAAGCTAATAATTGATTTACTACGGCACGCAAGTCATCTAAGCCTTGTTTAGTTTCAGCCAATTCTTGACGTTGACGTTCATTTTCAGCTTCTAATGTATTTAGACGCGCTGCTTGATTAGCAATAACCGTTTTTTGATTACTATTTTCTTTTTTGAGACTAGATACTTCATCTTGCATTACATAAACAGAGCTAATAGGCCCCGCCTTATAGCGTTCTGGAATAGCGTCTTTTCTTTCACGACTACCACCAAATTTATGCGTTACACCTGCATTTACCATGTTATGGCTAGTACCAAGTGAAACACCTACGTTGAACATAGTATCTTCAGTTCGGTAGTGAACAATACCGATGGCACCCGCAGTTTCACCACGGTAGTTACCAATACCAGCCATAATTTGTGTTGGTTCCAATGGATCATATTGAATTGGTTTCAACGCTGCCATAGCTGCTGCATGAGCACCAACACGTTGTGTTTCAGTACCAACACGGTTAACAGCTTCTTGTAAACCAGCATTAGATGCTTTCAATTGGCTAACATTTACTGCATCAGTATCAGCTGTGCCAGGCGCTACTCCATGAATTTTGTTGCCACCATTATTTAAGCCGTCTACAGTAAGTGATACAGGGCTAGCTGCTGTATCTGCAGGAGTAATAGTCATACCACCCCCATTAATTGTAGTAGAGTTGCCAGCTGCATCTTTCACAGTTGTACCTGCAGGAGTGATTTTAGTAGATACACCGTTTTCATCACCTACAATAACACTGTTTAGGCCTTTTAAGTCTTTAGCCAAGCCATATGTGAAAGTAGTTCTATCTTGGTTAACTACAAGATTATCACCAGCTTGGAATTTTACGGTATCACTACCTTGTACTTTTTCAACAGTACCTCCTGCAGCTGTTACCTTCCATGCAGATATATCTTTAACTTGTTGTTTACCAGCATCTGTCAAGTTGCTCAAGTCTTGATTTGCAGCATTATCAATTTTGCCTTTAGTTGCATCATCGAGTTTAACAGTTACATCGTCGCCATTAGCAACCGTAGTAAGGCCATTTTCACCTTTCACATTAAATTTCACATCACCTGTGCTCAACGATTTTTCATCGGTAGAACCAGAGTTACCACCTAAAGAAATCTTGCGAGCAATAGCTGTCGTGTTTTTGTCGATATTAGCTTTATTGGTTGCGATGTTATCCTTATTAGTTGCAATATCACTAGTATTTTTAGTGATGGCCGCTTTGTTATCAGCAATATTGTCCTTATTAGTTGCAATATCAGCAGCATTTCTATCAATTGCAGCTTTATTATTAGCTATTTTTTGCTTGTTATCCGCAATGGCATCAGCATTTTTACCAATCTTATCTGTATTATCAGCAATGTTGGCTTTGTTTTCTGCTACTTGATCATCAACATGTTTCAATTGATCTTCTGTGGCGGCACGTCCAGAGACAGGCTGTGTTTGACCCGGAGTCCATGCAGTGTTAGTCAAACCCGTTACTTGAGGTGTTTCTACACCTTCTGTAGCTTTCACTTTTGGTGCTGTAATTGTTTGATTTGCTTTTACAGTATTGAAAGTTACGTCTTGTTTAGTAGCAATTGTGAAATCTTTACCATTTTGAGTAATGGAAATGTTATCACCATCGATAAACTTAACTGTATTGCCACCTTCAACTTTTTCGGCAGTATTACCATTAGCTACTACGTTCCATGCGGATAAATCTTTAACTTGTTGTTTACCAGCATCTGTTAAGTTGCTCAAATCCGTATTTGCTGCATTGTTGATTTTATTAGCCGTAGCATCATCTAATTTGACAGTTACATCGTCTCCATTAGCTTCAGTAACAATACCATTTTGCCCTTTAATATTGAATTTCACATCGCCTGTACTTAAGGATTTCTCATCGGTTGAACCAGTATTACCACCTAAGGAAATCTTACGACCGATAGCTTCTGTATTTTTATCAATATTAGCTTTATTGGTTGCAATATCGCCGGCATTTTTAGTGATGGCCGCTTTGTTATCAGCAATATTCTGTTTATTCGTCGCAATATCGTCTCTATTGGTAGCAATATCAGCAGCATTTTTATCAATTGCAGCTTTATTATCAGCTATTTTTTGTTTGTTATCCGCAATAGCAACAGTATTTTTACCAATCTTATCTGTATTATCAACAATATTGGCTTTGTTTTCTGCTACTTGATCATCAACGTGTTTCAATTGGTCTTCTGTGGCTGCACGACCAGATACAGGTTGTGTTTGCCCCGGAGTCCACGCAGTGTTAGTCAAGCCTGTTACTTGAGGTGTTTCAACTCCAGTTGTCGCTTTCACTTTTGGCGCTGTAATCGTTTGTATAGCTGTTACCGTGTCAAAGGTTACGTCTTTTTTAGTGGAAATGGTAAAGTCTTTACCATTTTGAGTAATAGAAATGTTATCACCATCAATAAATTTAACAGTATTACCACCTTCAACCTTTTCAGCCGTCTCATTATTAGCTACTACATGCCATGCTGCTAAATCTTTAACTTGTTGCTTACCAGCATCTGTTAAGTTGCTCAAGTCTCGATCAGCTGCATTCTCGATTTTACCTTTAGTCGCGTCATCGAGTTTAACAGTCACATCGTCACCATTAGCAACCGTAGTAAGACCGTTTTCACCTTTCACATTGAATTTCACATCACCTGTGCTCAAGGATTTTTCATCGGTAGAACCAGAGTTACCACCTAAAGAAATCTTACGAGCGATTGCTGTTGTGTTTTTGTCGATGTTATCCTTATTAGTTGCAATATCACTAGCATTTTTAGTGATAGCAGCTTTGTTATCAGCAATATTTTGTTTATTCGCAGCAATATTGTCCTTATTAGTAGCAATATCACCTGCATTCTTATCAATTGCCGTTTTATTATCAGCTATCTTTTGCTTATTATCTGCAATATTATCCTTATTAGTAGTAATATCTACTGCATTTTTATCAATTGCTGTTTTATTGTCGGCAATTTTTTGCTTGTTGTCTGCAATGGCATCAGCGTTTTTGCCAATTTTATCTGTATTATCAGCAATATTGGCTTTGTTTTCTACCACTTGATTATCAACTTGTTTCAATTGATCTTCTGTGGCTGCACGACCAGATACAGGTTGTGTTTGACCTGGAACCCATGTAGTGTTAGTCAAGCCTGTTACTTGAGGTGTTTCGACCCCAGTTGTCGCTTTCACTTTTGGCGCTGTAATCGTTTGTGTAGCGGTTACTGTATCAAATGTTACATCTTTCTTAGTGGAAATGGTGAAGTCCTTACCATTTTGAGTAATAGAAATGTTATCACCATCGATAAACTTAACTGTATTGCCACCTTCAACTCTTTCGGCAGTATTACCATTAGCTACTACGTTCCAAGCTGCTAACTCCTTAACTTGTTGCTTACCGTCAGGGGTCAAATTGCTCAAGTCTTGGTCAGCTGCATTCTCGATTTTACCTTTAGTCGTATCATCGAGTTTAACTGTCACATCGTCGCCATTAGCAACCGTCGTAAGACCATTTTCACCTTTCACATTGAATTTCACATCACCTGTGCTCAAGGATTTTTCATCAGTCGAACCAGAGTTACCACCTAAAGAAATCTTACGAGCGATAGCAGCAGTATTTTGAGCAATATTAGCTTTATTAGAAGCAATATCCCCTTTATTTGTAGCAATGTCGCCAGTATTTTTAGTAATTGCAGTTTTATTATCAGCTATTTTTTGCTTATTATCTGAAATAGCATCAGCATTCTTACCAATTTTATCTGTATTGGCTGCGATATCAGCTTTATTCGCAGCAATATTGTCCTTATTAGTAGCAATATTACCTGCATTCTTATCAATTGCTGTTTTATTGTCAGCTATTTTTTGTTTGTTATCCGCAATAGCCTCTGCATTTTTACCAATCTTATCTGTATTGTCAGCAATCTTGGCTTTATTTTCTGATACTTGATCATCAACGTATTTCAATTGGTCTTCTGTAGCTGCACGACCAGATACAGGTTGTGTTTGGCCTAGAGTCCATGCAGTGTTAGTCAAACCTGTTACTTGAGGAGTTTCAACCCCAGTTGTCGCTTTAACCTTTGGCGCTGTAATCGTTTGAGTAGCTGTTACCGTATCAAAGGTTACATCTTTCTTAGTGGAAACGGTGAAATCCTTACCATTTTGAGTAATAGAAATGTTATCACCATCAATAAACTTAACAGTGTTACCACCTTCAACCTTTTCAGCCGTCTCATTATTAGCGACTACATTCCAAGCTGCTAAGTCCTTAACTTGTTGCTTACCGTCAGGGGTCAAATTACTCAAATCTCGATCAGCTGCATTGTCAACTTTACCTTTAGTTGCATCATCGAGTTTAACTGTCACATCGTCGCCATTAGCAACAGTCGTAAGACCATTTTCACCTTTCACATTGAATTTCACATCACCTGTGCTCAAAGATTTTTCATCAGTCGAACCAGAGTTACCACCTAAAGAAATCTTACGACCGATAGCTGTCGTGTTTTTGTCGATGTTAGCTTTATTGGTTGCGATGTTATCCTTATTAGTTACAATATCACTAGCATTTTTAGTGATAGCCGCTTTGTTATCAGCAATATTTTGTCTATTGGTAGCAATATTGTCAGTATTTTTAGTGATTGCAGTTTTATTATCAGCTATTTTTTGCTTGTTATCTGCAATGTTATCCTTATTAGTAGCAATATCTGTTTTGTTCGCAGCAATATTGTCTTTGTTAGTGGCAATATCTACTGCATTTTTATCAATTGCAGCTTTATTGTCAGCTATTTTTTGCTTGTTATCTGCAATGGCATCAGAATTTTTGCCAATCTTATCTGTATTATCAGCGATAGTGGCTTTGTTTTCTGCTACTTGATCATCAACGTGTTTCAATTGGTCTTCTGTAGCTGCACGACCAGATACAGGTTGTGTTTGACCTGGAACCCACACAGTGTTCGTCAAGCCTGTTACTTGAGGTGTTTCAACTCCAGTTGTCGCTTTAACCTTTGGCGCTGTAATCGTTTGAGTAGCTGTTACCGTATCAAAGGTTACATCTTTCTTAGTGGAAACGGTGAAATCCTTACCATTTTGAGTAATAGAAATGTTATCACCATCAATAAACTTAACAGTGTTACCACCTTCAACCTTTTCAGCCGTCTCATTATTAGCGACTACATTCCAAGCTGCTAAGTCCTTAACTTGTTGCTTACCGTCAGGGGTCAAATTACTCAAATCTCGATCAGCTGCATTGTCAACTTTACCTTTAGTTGCATCATCGAGTTTAACAGTCACATCGTCGCCATTAGCAACAGTAGTAAGACCATTTTCCCCTTTTACGTTAAATTTCACATCACCTGTGCTCAAGGATTTTTCATCGGTAGAGCCAGAGTTACCACCTAAAGAAATCTTACGACCGATAGCAGCAGTATTTTGGGCAATATTAGCTTTATTAGAAACAATATCCCCTTTGTTTGTAGCAATTTCACCAGTATTTTTATCTATTGCAGTTTTATTGTCAGCAATTTTTTGCGTATTCGCAGCAATACTGTCCTTATTGGCAGCAATATCTGTTTTGTTTGTTGCAATATCACCTGCATTTTTAGCTATTGCAGTTTTATTTGTATCAATAGCAATTTTGTTAGCTTCAGCTTTATCATCAACTTTTTTCAATTGAGATACATTGACAGCATCTTTATCAGCAACACCATCTGCTACATTAGCAACTTTCAAATTCCCAGCATTGATACCTTTATCACCATCAATTTTAACAGTTTCATTACCGCCAGCATTATTGAAAGAAGCACTGTTTAATTTAGAAAGATCTTTTTTCAAAGCTACAGAGATTTTCTTATCATTTCTAGCAACCGCAACATTATCGTCACCAGAAAAATCTACTGTATTACCTTTTTCAACCGCTACTGGTGTAGCTTCACCATTAGCAGAAAGATTCCAACCATATTTATTTTGATCAATCGCTTGATTAATTGCATTAGCTACGTTAGCAGAATCCGCCATACCAGCAGTCGCTGTAGCGCTACCATTTGCTACAGTGATGTCTTGCTTTTTACCAGAAACTGTAATTTTCTTACCATTAGCTGTAGTGCTGATGTATGTATTATCACCATTTACAGCCAATTTACTATTAGCAAGGTTCACATCGCCTGTACCAGTATCACCTGTAAAAGCTAGATTAACACTCTTTAACTGTGCCACGTTTACTGCGTCTGTATCAGCAGTACCTGCAGCAACATAGTTAATTTGACGTGTTTGGTTTATCGTACCAACAGCAACACCACCTAATTTAGACGTTAGGGCAGCACCACTTAAACCATCATATATATCTGTACGACTAGCATTAACATTATATCCCGCTACGCCTGAAGCAATATCAGCTGTAGATTTTGAACCAACAGCTACACCATCTACTACTTTACCTCTAGCGCCATCACCAACAGCTACAGAACGACTCGCAGATGCGTCTGTTGCGGCATTTGGGCCAATAGCAATAGAATTAGCTGCCGTAGCACCAGTATTATCTTTATTAGCAGCATCAGAAGATTTTATAGATATATATTTATAAGCGATTTGGTCTACAATAGCGCTAAGTTGAGAGCCATTAATTGCATCTGTGGAAGTAGCACTTACTTCACCAGGAGCCACATGTTTCAACTGACGTTCATACCCTTTAGAACCAAAAGATACAACGTCACCTGGCAATGTTTTATCACCACCAGCCCAGGAAGCAACAACGTTATTTGGCAAAGTATAACTAGATTGTTTTGTACCGCCTACATCAGTGTTAGAACCACCACCGATGGCAATAGCATTATCACGATTTGCCCTAGCCCCTGTGCCAATAGCAATAGCATTTGTTACATCATTATTGGCTTGACCAGAAGCCCCACTAGAAGTTCCTGATAAACGATCCTTCGCATTTGCACCTGTACCAATGGCAATGCCCACATTGCCTGACTGACCTTTCATGCCTAATGTGATACCGGATTCACCAGCCGTTGCCGATGTATATAGTGGGTTTCTCATATCAAATCCTGTTAAGCTTTGAACTGCACTACGCAAATCCCCAGTTTTATTCTCACCATTATTCGTAGTGTAAATAACATTTACACCATCGGCTTTAACTACATCATCGCCACCAATAACAATAGAAGAGTTACCTTGAGCTATTGTATTTCCCCCAATGGCAATTGCTTGCTCCCCAATTACTCTTGCACCTTCATTAGCAGTATTACCACCACCAATAGCGATTCCTTGTGGACTGTTAACACTGGTACTAGAATTAGAACCTATTGCAATAGAATATCCACCAGCAGCTGCTGCATTTTGACCGAAACCTACAGCTTTATCACCAGTAACAGAAGCACCAGCCCCCAAGCCTACTGCTGTTGCATGCATATTTGTAGGCAAAGTATTTGCCGCCATAGAGATGCTAGCATTAGTCATTGCTAATGCAGCCAAGATTGCTGCTACAACAGTTTTCTTTTTGCCACTATTATTCTTAGCGAACTCAGATACTACTACGTAGCAGTTTTTTGATTTGCTCCAAACCACTTTAAAAATCTTATTCATACTTTCTCCTATAAACTATAGTAATATTAATGCTCCCTCGATGTTTTATCATATGGTAAGTCATACGAGAATTCCAAAATTTTCAATATTATAAGTATATCAAAACCTTTAATACACTATCAAGCTTTTTCATTTTTTATTCATAATTCTATATAGCGCACAAATGCAGCATTAATGCGTTTTATAGTGATTCATATCACAAATTTATATAAAATACGGGCTTATTTTATACCATAAAGAAGAGATAAAATGAATATAAATTCATAATCATTATTTTAAACTTGTTTTATAAGATTATATTTTCCCTCCACCTCATCAATTCATCTTACATTACATAACAAAAAGCTATCTCATAGAAATAACAATCTACAAGATAGCTTTATTGCTAGTTTATATAATTAAATAGGGAAAACCAATTAAGTTACATTAAAGGCATATACACTTTGTTCGTGTGCTAATTGTATGCGCTTATGTAAGCGTTTCATATATGTACGATATATCGCTTGTGCTTCTTCGACAGATATGATATCAAAATGAATTCCATCCCCCACTGGTAATTGGCTTAACCTAGGTAAATCTGCCGTAATCACAGTACCAATCTTTGTATAGCCACCTGTTGTTTGCCGATCTGCCATGAGTACTATAGGGTTTCCATCAGAAGGAACTTGGATAGAACCAAATACAGCGCCATCGGAGATAATATCCGCACCATCTATATGCTCTATAACAGGGCCATCCAAGCGAAAGCCCATACGATCACATTGTACAGTCAATGTATATATTTTACTACCAAAGGTCTTGATTCCTTTCTCTGTAAAATACTTTGCTTGCTCCCCTAGTACTACACGCAAAGGTTCGTGACACTCACGGCCGCCGCGGTTATATAGGGCGATATTGAATAAGTTATGACCATCATAGAAGTCGCACACATTCACTTCGTCTCTAGTAAATGCTTTAATGCCAAACTGATCACCTGCTTGTAACGATCTCCCCTCAAGACCACCTATCTTAGCTTTTGTATGAGTCGATACGCTACCATTAATAGTAGGAACATCAATACCGCCTGAGAAAGCAATATACATACGCACGCCACATTGGCTAAAGCTACCAGAAATAATATCTCCTTCATGACATATAAAAGGTATGTATCGAGGCACGACTATATTATTAATAGTGGGATGCATATCAGCCCCTGTAAAAGCAACAATACATGTACCTTGAACCGTTAGTGTAGGCGGTAGCACGGTGCATTCTAAAGCACCTAAAGGCTCCTTGTTTCCTACTAAAGCCTGCCCCAATAGATAGCTTTCACTATCCATAGGCCCCGCTACAGGCATACCATATTGTTGATAGCCGACTCGTCCTGCATCTTGAATCGTTGTATACATCCCTGGTCCATCTACGTGGATTGAAGCTTTCTTAAAACTATTTAAAGCCACGCAAATCACCTACCTCTACTTCATGTACAACAGGAACATAAGCTGAACCTAAAGATTTTATGCGATAAAATTCAGTATCATCGATGGGCACATAACGAACGTAGTCCCCTGCTCTTAATAATGCAGCTTGTTTTTTAGACATATCATACATAGTCACAGGTGTGCGCCCAATAATCTGCCATCCCCCTGGAGAATCTGATGGATATGTGCCAGTCTGTTCTCCTGCAATACCTACAGACCCGGCAGGAATCAAAGTTCTTGGCGAAGACAACCGCGGAGTTGCAATGCGAGGATTCATTCCACCTAAGTAAGTAAAACCAGGAATAAAACCTAACATATAAACCAAATAGTCAGTACCACTATGAATGGATACAACCTCAGCTTCACTTATATGATTGTGAGAGGCTACAAAGCCTAGATCTGGACCATACTCGCCACCGTATATGGTCGGGATTTCAACAATCGTAACACGTTCATTTGCGCTGTCTGTTACAGATTCTTGTAATATAGGATTAATAGTTCTACAAATGTCGGAATACGTATATACCATTGCATCATATTGAACAAGCAATGCACAGTATGTAGGAACTAGTTCAATAATTCCATCTAGCTGTAAGAGTTTAATCTGCTCTATAACTTGTCGGATTTGTCGATTAATCTTTGGATCGATTGCTTGACCAAAATCAATAGAGATAGCGCAATCCCCTACAGGTGAAATTGTAGGTTTCATATGTACCTCCTGCTATAACTAGAAAGGACCATCACATTCAAGACGAACGTAATGGTGCTTTCACAGATAATTAATTAACCTAGTAACTTAGCAATGCCCTTTAAAGATGTAACACCAATGTAAGATGTTACGAGCACTACAATCCACCCTGTATAATATAAAAGTTTATTGTGTTTATATGTTCCTACGATTTCAGACTTATGAGTTGCGACAAGCATAACTGCCAACGTAACAGGCAAGATCAAACCATTTACAGAACCGGCTAAAATCAATAGAGATGCTGGTTTACCAATAAAAATCAGGATACATGTGGAAATAAAGATAAATGCCATAATAGTCAATTTTTCATTTCGTTCTACCACCTTAAACAATGTTTTTAAGAAGGATACTGATGTGTAGGCAGCCCCTACTACAGAGGTCAATGCGGCACAGAAGAACACTATACCGAATAATTTATGCCCGATTTCACCAGCTCCTAAAAGAAAAGCAGAACCAGCTGGATCCTTAGTATCTAGTACAAATCCCATAGATACCACACCAAGAACAGCTAAGAATAATAATATACGAACTAGCGCATCAACAGACATGCCCATAATTGCTGCACGACGTACATCCTTTAAATGTTCTTGACCTGTAATACCAGCATCAATAAGGCGATGACCACCAGAGAATGTTATATAGCCACCTACGGTCCCTCCAATAAGAGTTATCGTAGCAAGCCACGGATAATTCGTAGGTACTATCGCATGAGTCACTGCTGTCCCTACCGGGGGATTCGTTGAAAATGCTACATAAGCAATGAGGACGAGCATAACCGTACCGAGTACTTTAGCCGTATTATCTAGAACACCACCCATCTTCTTAGATGTAAATAGTAAGATGCCCAAAATACCACTAATAGCCGCTGCTGTTGTTGTGTCGATACCAAATATAATATTGAGGCCCATAGAAGCACCACCAATATTACCGATATTAAAGGCTAATCCACCAAGGGAAATTAAAAATGCCACTATATACCCAAGGCCTGGTAATACCTTATTCGCAATATCTTGACCGCGCATTTGGGATACACCAATAATTGTCCACACATTAAGCTGTGCAATAATAGAGAAAATAACGGATATAACGATAGCAAATGCAAAGTCTGCTTTCAACTCATTTGTAAACGCTGCTGTTTGCAACATAAAGCCAGGCCCAATAGATGACGTGGCCATTAAGAAAGCTGCCCCTAATAGGACAGAGAAACTCGCTTTACCTGTAATTGGTTTCATAGGAACCTCCAAAATAATAATTAATCTATGTCATACTTATTGCTTAAAGCTCATACTTGCTTTTAATACTTATATTCGTATTTTCTGTTAGTATTAATTAAGCATTTATTTTAATGTTCTTAATAGTGTTATCGGTGTTGAAAATTCGCCACCGTTATACCAGCTTTTGATAGCCCTTCCCGAATATACTTTGTGAAAGCTATCGCTTCAGGATTATCTCCATGAACACATATGGAATCTGCCACAATATCAATGGTCTTCCCCGTATTAGTAACGACCTTACCCTTTGTAACCATCATCAGTACTCGGTCTAAAGCCTCTTGTGGGTCTTTGATGAAAGCACCTACTTCTGTACGAGGGACCAATGTTCCCTCCTCTGTATAGCCACGATCGGCAAACACTTCCTGTATAACAGGAATACCTCGTCGCTGTGCCTCTTGAGCAATATAGCTACCACTTAATACCATGGCCGCGATATTAGGATTTACCGATTGTAAACCATCTAAAATTGCATCAGCTATTACAGGCGTAACACAAGCTGTATTGTAAAAGGCACCGTGTAACTTCATATGCTGTAAAGTAAGGTCATGACTATCACAAAAAGCTTGTAGTGCACCTAATTGGTATATCATATAGGCTTTTGCCTCCGCAGGATTTACTGCCATCGCACGACGACCAAATCCCATCAAATCTGGATAACCAGGATGTGCCCCTACGGCTACACCCTTTTCCTTACATATTCGGACAGTCGCATCCATAATAAGAGGATCTCCAGCGTGCCAACCACAGGCAATATTAGCACTTGTTACGTGATTTAATACTTCACTATCCATACCTAATGTATAATTACCAAAACTTTCTCCTAAATCACTATTTAAATCTACATAATGAGACATATACTATTACCTCTCCATCTTCATCTATTATATAAATTCTATAGAATATTGAATTTAATGATACGATTATACTAAATAAACCTATATCTTAGCAAGGATATTTATCAAATCTACAAAATTATTTTATAAATACAAAAACCACAAGATTTTAATCTTGTGGTTTTTATGTAAACTCAATTTTTTATCTCACTCTACTATATCCAGTCATAAGCTCATAAACCGTATTTTGTATATTGTCCGACTCTGTTATTTCAGAAACGGCACAAATAAAATCGGGATGCGCTTGCCAAACGGTATCAGCATTTGTAGTTTTAATTCCCCCAATAGCAACAATGGGAGCCTTACTAAACTGCTTTGCCCAATATATATAAGAAATGCCTACAGGATTAGCATTGGGTTTTGTTTGTGTAGAAAAAATAGGCCCTACCCCAATATAATCAATAACACCTATGTATCTGTTTGCCGCTTTTAGGTCAGATATACTATGGGTTGACCAGCCAATCAACATATTAGGCCCTACAATTCGTCTTACCGTATTGGGCGGCAAATCAGCTTGCCCAATATGAACACCATCAGCATGTACAGCCAGCGCAAGATCAACATAATCATCAATAATTAATAGAGCATGATAATTAGAGGTCAATCGTCTCAAAATCATAGCCTCCTGATATCGCAGAATAGGCGTTTTTCCCTTTTCACGATATTGTATAATTCGTATCCCTGCGCTTAGCATATCTTTTACAAGCGGAACTACATCTCGAGTACCACCCGTAATTCCATATATAGGGCAAGCATTCATTACCGCTGTTAGTTTGTCTTTTCTATTCACTTATTTCACCTCATTAAACATGGTGTTCTCTAGTAAAAGTGATAACGCTAGATCCGCCTGTTTTGCAGCAGCAATAGCTACACGAGGTGCATAAGGATACGCATCTTCTACACTGGAATGCTCGTCACCAACAATATATAAATTTTGACCTAGCTTTTTAGTTCGTAACGTATCAGAATTACCTATTCCAGCCAATCCGGATACCATGATTTTAGGTACATCTAGTGAGATTGTAGTTTCTAAAAACATAGATTTAGCTTCCACCGCATCAAAGGCTTCTATCAAAATATCGGCTTTTTTATAGATTTCAGGTATATTCTCGGTTGTCAATTTATCCTTATAAATCTTAACGATAACATTTGAATTAATAGCAGTTAACACATCTTGTAAAGCCTCTACCTTATACTGCCCCACATGACGCGAAAAATAGTATTGCCGATTTAAATTACTTAGCTCTACAATGTCATAATCTGCAATAATTAGATTTCGAATACCACTACGGACAAGATTAACAGCACAATTGGATCCCAATCCGCCAGCACCTAAAACGCCTACTACTGAATTCTGCAATTTACGAAACTCCTCAGGGCTATAGAAGTGGGATATAGCCGTTTCAAATTCGTTATTCATATGAGCCATACATATATCTCCTCATAGTGCCTGCCAATCTTTATAAATGGGTTGATACCCATTATTTTCGAGCATTGCAGCCATTTCACTTACGCTGCGATTGTCACTAATTGTAAATTGACTAGAATCATCTTGTTTTGTATGTCCCCCTACAGAGGTTGTTACGCCAGCTGAAACTTTTGTAATCCCCAGTCTCACCAGATTGTCACGCATATACTTGCTTTCACGAGAGGAAAGCGTAATTCCCACACGGGGAAACAAAAGACGCAAAGCCAAAATATATTGAACCAATGCCGTATCATCTACAGGATGTTTTGGTGAATAACCTACTGCACAAGGTCGAATTCTTGGAACGGAAACAGATAATTCTACATCTGGATAATGTTGCATAAGGTAATTAAGATGTAACATCGTCTTGTATGCCTCTCGACGCCATTCATCAAGGCCCATTAAAGCACCAATATTGACCACTCTAAATCCAGCCTGGCAAGCCAACTCAGGCGTATCAATCCGCTTTGCAAAATCACTCTTAGGTCCAAATGGATGTAATTGCGCATACAACGTAGGATTATATGTCTCTTGGAACATCGTCATTCCATCCGCTCCAACTGCAACTAATCCTCTATATTCCGCCAGCGTAAGCGAATACACCTCTACACTAACGCTACTAAAAATAGAAACCAATTTTTCTACGGCAGCCTGTATATACGACGGTGGACTACAAGATTTAGATTCACCGGTTAACACTAAAACTTGCTCTAATCCCGTTTCAGCGATTGCTTTCGACTCAAGCTCGATATCAGCTAAACTTAGCTTTTCACGGGCAATTCCACCATGATGACTATATCCACAATACACACAACCATTGTCGCAATAGTTTGAAATGTACATAGGCGTGAACAGCTGTATGGTATAACCAAATTGCTGTACCGTCCGTTCATGAGCCATCTGGGCCATATCTTCTAAATACAGCAGGGCTTGAGGTGATAATAGAATAAGTGCATCATCAATAGCTAACTTAGGTTTAGAGAGTGTTGAAAGTATTTCATCATCAGTTACTGCGCCTAATATGTCAGCTATATCTTCGTCGGAAACTCTTGAAAGTACATCTAAAAATGACATATCATCACCCTACTTTCGCAAGAAACCAGTTAACGGTGAAGATGCATTACCTACAGACTTCTTAGGTGCACATTTTGCAAGATATGCCTTGCGACCAGCCTCTACAGCATGATAAAAAGCCTGTGCCATGCCTACTGGGTCCGAACTCGTAGCAATAGCCGTATTAACAAGAACAGCACTAGCCCCCATTTCCATAGCTATTGTTGCATCAGAAGGACGTCCTATCCCTGCATCAACAATAATAGGCACATCAATAGAGTTGATTAAAATCTCTATCAATCCTTTTGCTTCAAGTCCACGATTACTACCAATAGGCGAAGCGAGAGGCATAACACAATTAGCACCAGCATCTACTAGTCGCTTTGCATCCATCAAATTAGGACTCATATAAGGAAAGACTATAAACCCTTCCTTTGCCAACACCTCGGTGGCTTTAATAGTCTCTAAATTATCGGGCATCAAATACATCTGGTCTTGAATGACTTCAATCTTAATCAAATTACCACAGCCTAATGCTTTTGCCATACGTGCAATGCGTATAGCCTCGTCTGCATTTCTAGCACCCGATGTATTCGGTAATAAATGCATTCTATCGGGGATATAGTTTATTATATCCTCCTCGCTTTGTGTTGTACCTACTCGCCTAAGAGCAACTGTCACAATATCTGATTGTGATGCTACTAATGCATCATGCATCAAATTATAGGATGCATATTTCCCTGTCCCCACTAACAAGCGACTAGAAAATGTTGTATTACCTACAGTAAATGAATCCAACATATCAACCACCTCCTACAAAGCTAACGATTTCTAATCTATCAGCAGCCGTTAATTTAGTGGTTGTATACGTTTCCTTACTAAGAATCTCGCCATTAAGCTCAACTACAAAGTGTTTACCGGCATACCCTAATTCATTAAGAACCAAATGAAGTTGCTCGTTTGAAACCTGCTTTGGCTCTCCATTAACAATTAAATCCATAGTGACCTCCCATATGAAAAAGCTTATAAAATATCAATATATTCTTCTTGTAAAGCTTTATTCATACTGCGTACAGCACAAAACTTGCCACACATCGAACAGGTTTCACCATGATCTTCCTCCGGTGCTCTACTTTCACGAATAGAACGAGCCCGTTCCGAATCAAGGGCACAAGCATATTGTGACTCCCAATCGAGAACTTGACGTGCCTTAGCCATAGTGTCATCTATATCTCTTGCATTAGGAATACCACGAGCAATATCTGCAGCATGCGCCGCTATTTTGAAAGCCATAATTCCGTCTTTTACATCATCTGCATTTGGTAAGGCTAAATGTTCCGCTGGTGTAACGTAGCATAAGAAGGACGCACCATGCATACCCGCTACAGCGCCACCAATAGCAGCCGTAATATGGTCATAGCCTGGAGCAATATCTGTGACGAGCGGTCCCAATACATAGAATGGCGCTCCATCACATAAAGATTCTTGAACTTCCATATTCATTTGTATTTGATGTAAAGGTACATGCCCAGGTCCTTCAATCATAGCTTGTACACCATATTGTTTCGCTCGTTTTGCCAATTCACCAAGCCTTACAAGCTCTTCAATTTGGCACACATCAGTTGCATCCGCCAAGCAACCTGGACGACAAGCATCACCTAAAGACAACGTAACATCATATTCTTTGCAAATCTTTAAGATTTCATCAAAGTATTCGTAGAATGGATTTTCATGACCTGTCATGCTCATCCACGCAAATACCAAACTGCCTCCGCGACTAACAATATTAAGCAACCGTTTATGATTCTTGATTTGATCTATTGTTTTTCTCGTAATACCACTGTGGATAGTAATAAAATCTACACCATCTTGAGCGTGTAATCGGATAGTGTCCAAGAAGTCTTGAGCCGTTAATTCACCCAAATCTTTTTGATGATGAATAACACTATCATAGATAGGCACCGTACCAATCATTACTGGCGATGTCTCGATTAATTTACGTCTAAAAATACGAGTATCACCATGAGTTGAAAGGTCCATGATCGACTCTGCTCCAAGTCGAATGGCTCGATTAACCTTTTCAATTTCACTATCATAATCAGTAACGTCTTTCGATGTACCTAAATTAACATTAACTTTCGTTCTAAGACGCTTACCAATCCCCTCTGGCGAAATGCTAGTATGTTGCTTGTTACAAGGAATAACAACCTTTCCTGCTGCCACTAGTGAACGTAATACGTCTTCATCCATACATTCTTTTTCCGCGACAACTTTCATTTCCTTCGTAACTACACCAGCCACAGCCGATTCCAATTGTGTCATAAACATTTTTACATCCTCCTATATAAAAGACATATATAGTTAGGTATGCAAAAACGGGTATCGAACAAAATGATCGATACCCGTATTAAGTATTAGCGTGCTTCCTACGCGGGCATGATCCCGATCAGGTATAAAGGTCAGGTGCTCGCAGCCCTTTCTCAGCCTATATAATAGGCTCCCTTGCATACTCACTATATAATTATGCTATTAATATTACTACTTTATTCAGATTTGTCAAATGATTATTCCGACACTTATACGTCTATTGTTTATTTCTCAGCCTTATCTTGGTCTTTACTATCATCGGAATCTGCTTTTTCAGAGATTGCAATGTGTCCATCCTTAACATCAGCAAGCAAGTGTTTTACATCGATATTATCCAAGTAGAAATCTGTTACATTATCTCGGATTTCAGATTCCACAACACGGCGTAACGGACGAGCGCCCATAGTTTTATCATACCCTTGTTCCATCAACAATTCTTTAGCTGCATCAGTTACATCAAGAGTAATGTCTTTCTTAGCCAAAGTCTTATTAACTTGATCGAGCATTAAATCTACGATTTTTTTCAAATCTTCTTTGCTTAATTGATTGAACTCGATAACTGCGTTGAAACGGTTCAAGAACTCTGGACGGAAGAATGGCGCGATGCGTTCCATTACATCTACTTTATTTTCATCATCACTGTCATTACCATAACCGAAACCTGCATTGGATGTAGCGATGATAACAGTATTTTTAAAGTTTACTGTGTTACCTTGACCATCTGTTAAGCGACCATCGTCCAATACTTGTAAAAGTAATGTAATAACTTGAGGGTCTGCTTTTTCGATTTCATCGAATAATACGATGGAATAAGGATTACGACGTACGCGTTCAGTCAATGTATTAGAGTTATCTTCATAACCAACATAACCAGCTGTAGCGCCGATTAATTTAGATACGGCTGTGCGATCACTATATTCGGACATATCCAAGCGAATGATTGCATCTTTGTTACCAAACATATCTAAAGCTAATTGTTTAGCTAATTCTGTTTTACCTACGCCAGTAGGACCTACGAATAAGAAGCTACCGATTGGACGGTTACCTTCGTCAAAGCCTGCACGGTTACGACGAATTGCTTTAGATACAGCTTCTACTGCTTTATCTTGACCAATTACATGAGCTTCTAAACGAGATTTCATGTCTTTCAAGCGTTCGATATCGGATGCTCCCATTTGAGATACAGGGATACCTGTCATTCTTTCAACGGCTTCTGCTACATCGTTAACCTTAGCCACAACCTTTTGATTTTCTGTATGGTTATCAAGCTCTGCTTGTAACTTTTGAATACGCATTTTTTCATTAATCGCAGATTCATAGTCTTCTTTTTGAGCATATTCCTCTTGTTTTGCTTTAGCATCTGCAATATCGGCTTCCAATGTTTTAATATCTGTTACAGGATGTTGAGATGCCAAGTGAGCTGCTGTTACATCGATTAAGTCGATAGCTTTATCAGGCAAGCTACGTTGTGGAATATATTGTACGGAATAATCTACAGCTGCTTTCAACACCGCATCTGGCAATTCAATATTATGATGCGCTTCGTACAATGGACGAATGCCTTGTAAGATTTTGAAAGTATCCTCTGCAGATGGCGCATTTACCTTGACTTCATTAAAACGACGAGCGAGAGCCGCGTTTTTCATGATTGTATTACGGTATTCATCTTGTGTTGTAGCACCAATAACAGTCATTTCACCACGAGACAAAGCAGGTTTTAAGATATCTGCCAAGCCTTTGGACCCTTGACCATCACCTGTGGAACCAGCACCCAAAATTTGGTGAATTTCATCGAAGAACAAAATAATATTGCCAGCGGCTTTTACCTCTTTAATAAGGTTTTGAATATTTTCTTCGAAAGAACCACGGTATTGAGTACCAGCTTCCAATCCGGAAATATCAATGGAAATGATTTCTTTATTTTTAATAGCTGCTGGAACATCACCATTTACAATAGCTTGTGCCAAGCCTTCTACTACTGCAGTTTTACCAACACCAGCATCACCTACAAGTACAGGATTATTTTTAGTACGACGTGCTAAGATTTCTGCTGTTTCTTGGATTTCTTTATTACGACCAATTACAGGATCAAGTTTACCATCACGAGCTTGTTGAGTTAAGTTTGTCCCCAAACGAGCAAGGATACCATCTTGTTTAATTTTACCTTGTTGCGCAGCTTGAGCAGCTTGCATTTCTTCATTAGATGGTAATCGACCAGTTTGACGATAAAACGCAAATTCTTCTGGAGTTACTTCGCGACCATTAATCTTATAACTACGTCGTTCTGTGGAATAACCACCCATATTACCCATCAATTGATTAAACAAATCATTCATGCTAGAAAATTCATTACCAAAGTTGTTAAAGTTGTTGTTCATATATTTTACCCCCTCATACATCATAGAGTTTAACTATTTGACTAATACTATTTTTACTGGGTTTATTTACCCTACGACATTATAATAACCCTTAAAAGTCAAAAAGTCAATATGTCAAAGTGTATTTTTTGACTTTTATTTTGACCAATTCGATTTATGAGGAAAGAATGTAGATAAATACTGGATTTATAGGGCGCAATTAAAATTAAACTTTTGAGTGATTTATTATAAATGCAAAAAAGACCATTCGTCGAATGGTCTTTTATTAACAATATTACTTTGATTTTTTATATTCTGCTCTAAATCCATCACGAAGTACTGCATAACGTAGTAAATTCCTTATAAATGATTGTACATTAGGATCGCTCCACTCTAATAAACGAGAATTATTTAAACATCCAAGAAATATTTCATCACCATGAACAAGCTCAGGCGCCCGCTCCTTAATATATGCAATAACATCTGCTCTTTTAGCTGCGCCCCCTTTACCTCTTGTTAAAGAACCGTTATGTACTATATCTACTATATTAGTAATCGGATTATATCGACAATACCGATCTAAATTTAATTGAAGGGAATGATGCCGCGATTCTTTATTAGCTATAGATATATTAAGTTGAGTAGAGCCACTTCTATTCCCCCAGTGTGGATCATTTTCAGTATGTATAGTTCCACAAATACTAATACCAAGCACTTCATCTTTATTCATATGGTCTTTTGCAATAAATAAGCGAGACCAAACCTGATAATTGCCACCGCCACTATTACCAAAGTGTGGCATACTTACATAGCAATCCTCTGTTACACCTATATTTTTTAATACATCATTCTTTTTAATTTCCTTATGCAAAATTAAATTAATTAGGTTTAAAGCAACCCCTCTGATATATTTAGGCGTATATTCACTAATATCCCCATGCTCTGCAAATGCCTCTTGAAACTCATCAGACATAAGTTCTTCATATTTATATGCCTCAAAGGGTTCTGGCTCGACAAAAGAAATTTCTTTTATTAAAAGCTCCTCTAATAAAGGAATATCCTTAACTTCATGATATGCCCCATCATTATAATAATATATAATTGCCTCCATACCATTAACCAGCATAATATAATCAGCACTAAGTATTTCTCTATATCCTGAAGCCTGATTAAATACTTCATCACCTAGCACGTTAATATGAGGCGCCTTACATTCTATAATCATCAATACATCTGTACACTCATCATCACGGTAGACAACAATATCTGCTCTTCCACGTAATCCCTTTTTAGTATGTGCCATTGATTCTTCTACAAAAATCCGATTAATAGGTATTCCTAATTCTTGTTGCAAGAATACAATTGTTTTTTGGCGAACACACTCCTCCGGTGTCGCAGCTAACAAAAAACAACGTATTGGATCATATATACAGTCTCCATCCCGTTGAAATTTTTCAAGTTCTATCTTATCAAAAATCTCTTCTATATACTTCATAATAGATTATCTCCTCAAATCATTTACTTGTTCTCAACAACTATAAATTTATAGATATTACTTCCTTTTATATTTTGCACGCACTTCATCACGAAGTATTCCATATCGAAGTAAATTATTTATAAAGTTTTGAACATCAAAATGCTCCCATTCCAACAACCTAGAATTATCTATACTACCAAGATATACTTTATTCTCTCTAATTAAATCTGGTGCTTTATCCTTTACATAATCTATAACAACTTGGTGTTTCATAGATCCACCTCTACCAAACGATAGGGCTCCATTATGTGTAACAGTTATCATATTGGTAACTGGATTATACTCACAAAATTTATCCAGATCTAATTGTAAAGTATGATGTTTATTTTTCTTGTTCGTTATTGATACATTTAACTGTGTATTATAATAACCAATCATACTAAGACCCCAAATTAAGTCTTTATTCTTATTATCTTTAGCGATAAACAAACGGGTCAACTCTTGATAGTTATAACCAGCACTATTTCCAAACCTAGTTCTTTTTACACCAAAATCCTCTGACACACCTATCCCAATTAAATCATCATGATTAATAGCAGTTTTTAGTAAAATTAAATTTAAGAAATTAAGTGCAAATAATTTTATATCATGGTATGTAGAATCACCTAAATAATTTTCTTTTTGGAATGCACGTTGAAGGTCCTTTGACAAAATATCATGATAACTATATGATTTTATCGGCAATGCTCGAGCATACTCTACTTCATCATTTAAAAGTTCTCTATAAGAAGGAATACCTTCAATTTCTATAGCAAGTCCAGAATTATATTTATACATTATAATCTGATGCCCATTAATCAGCATATAATAATCAGCATTAAGAATTTTAAGATATCCTTCTGCCTGCTCACGTACTATATAACAAGATACATCCACCTCAGGGGCCTTACATTCGATTACTAAAAGTGCATCTTTTTTCTTATCATCCCTATAAACAACTATATCTGCTCTTCCCCGTTTTCCTCTTTTCACATGAGCCATAGACTCTTCAACGCTAATCCTCTCAAGTGGCACTCCTAAGTCACTCTGTAAAAAATGAATTGTTTTTTGCCGTACCACCTCTTCTGGTGTGCATTGGACAAATATATTTCGTATAGGATCAGCAAAGGATGTTCCTCCCGGTTTATATTTCTGTAATCTGATATTATTAAATATCTTTTCTATATTTTCCACAATATAAATCCCCTTATAACAGCTGTTCGAAGTTCATTATTCCTTCATTTTTAACATTATATCATACATAAATATTAGTAGTCTTATAAAGGGACACTACAGTTAAAACCAAAAAGGTTCCGTATTTCAGTTGAGGCTTATCGACCATCAACTTCCTACGGAACCTTTTCCCTTTACGACATCGGATAACACTACAAGAATGCTATAGCGAAATCATCATTTTAATTACTATATTTAGTTATTAACCTTTAGTTGCTAGTAAACTATTAACCATAGCTTTCAATGATTCGATTTCAGCTTGTTGTTTATCCAATACTTCCTTCTGTCTACTATTCTCTTGTTTCAAAGAGGTCATTTCATCCTGCATCACATAAATGGAGCTGATTGGACCGCCTTTGTAGCGTTCTGATACAGCTTTTTTAGCATCGCTGTTACCAAACTTGTGAGTATAGCCGGCATTGATCATATTATGACGTCCACCTACGGAAACACCCACGTTGAACATTGTATCTTCATTAGTATAATGAGCAAGACCTAATGCTGCTGCACTCTTACCACGATAGTTACCATATCCGGCCATCACTTGAGTTGGCTCTAATGGATCATATTGAATTGGTTTCAACGCTGACATAGCCGCCGCATGAGCGCCTACTCGTTGTGTTTCGGTTTCAACATTAGCAATTGCATTAGCAAGCTGAGCATTAGATTTTTTCAATTGACCAAGGTTAACTGCATCTGTATCTGCTGTACCAGCTGCAACGCCCTTGATTTGATTGTTGCCATTATTCAAGCCTTCAGTAGTCAAAGACACTGTACCAGCATTTGGATTTTGCGGATTAGCAGGTGTGATAGTCACGCCAGAGCCATTTACAACAGAAGTATTTCCTGCTGCATCTTTGCTCTTAATAGTGTCACCTTTCATAACAGTAGATGCACCATTATCGTCCTTCACTTCCACACTGGACAAACCATTTAAATCTTTAGCTAATTGTACTTGCAACTTGCCGTCTTTTGCATTAACGCCGATATTGTTATCAGTCAATTTTGCTGCGTCAGCACCACCAACGATTTCAAGTTTTTCATTCAATGTCTTGTCGATGACTGTATTTCCGTTATCACCAGCGAAATGCAAGCCGTCGTTCATAGTCGCTACGGTTTCTTTTACAGGATTGCCGTTAGCATCTTTCGTTTCATAAACGATACGATCTTTACCAGCACCAGTACCTGTCAAGCCGTCAGCACCTTTAGCCGCTGTAATAGATGCATTCGCACCATCTTTACCGCGTACGCCCATAGTGCCGTCAGCACCGTTCAATACAACGCCTGGTTTATCATTTGCTACATCGCCTACGGATACACTTTCAAGGCCTGTCATATTTTTATTCAAGGAATACGTGAAAGTAGTACCTGTTTGGTCAATAGTGAGGTTGTCACCGGCACGGAATTCTACTTCCGTTTTATCGCCAACTTTAGTTGCTGTATTATTGCCTGTCGCTTGGCCTGTGCCTATAGCACTGCTCTTCGCCAACCAGCCGAAGTCCGCTACCTTATCTTCTACGGCCATCACACGAGTATCTACCGCTTGGATTTGGTCTTCTGTCGCTGCTTGACCACTCACAGGAGCCTGTCCACGAGTCCAGGTCTTATTGGATAAACCGTTCACAGTACCTTTATTGTCCTTGTTAACAGTTACATCACCCGCTTTGAGATCTTTGCCTTCTACAGTACCTTCGGATGTAATATTGCCTTTAGTCTTGATGCTACCATCGGTTCCGTCAAGAACAATATTACCATTACCCAAGTTAACTTTGTCCGCCAACTTGATATCGTAATTCGTATGACCGTCAGCAGGATCAACAGTTTCTTCTAGTACCAAATTCGGAGTTTCTGTATCTTTCTTATTAACAGATACTGTTGTTTTAGATGCCGCTGCCGCTTTCTTCACATCACCGATATTCGCCGCATTAGTATCAACATCACCACCGCTCGCTACATTGGAGATAACTTTACCACCATTGTTTAAGCCTTTATCGGTAAGAGATATTTCATTTGCACCTGGATTAATGGTCATGCCTTTAGGACCGTATTGAGTTGTGTTCGTACCATCTGTCACAGTCGTGCCTGCACCACTAATTGTGGATACTGCATTACCGTTTTTGAATTGAGCGCTAGTCAAGTCATTTAATTCTTTAGACAATTGTACGTGCAACTTACCGTCTTTCGCATTAACACCGATGTTGTTATCGGACAATTTCGTTGCATCAGCACCGCCAACAATTTCGAGTTTTTCATTTAATGTCTTATCGATAACTGTATTTCCATTATCGCCAGCGAAATGTAAACCATCGTTCATTGTTGCTACGGTTTCTTTAACAGGATTACCGTTAGCGTCTTTCGTTTCATAAACGATACGATCTTTACCAGCACCAGTACCTGTCAAGCCGTCAGCACCTTTAGCCGCTGTAATAGATGCATTCGCACCATCTTTACCGCGTACGCCCATAGTGCCGTCAGCACCGTTCAATACAACGCCTGGTTTATCATTTGCTACATCGCCTACGGATACACTTTCAAGGCCTGTCATATTTTTATTCAAGGAATACGTGAAAGTAGTACCTGTTTGGTCAATAGTGAGGTTGTCACCGGCACGGAATTCTACTTCCGTTTTATCGCCAACTTTAGTTGCTGTATTATTGCCTGTCGCTTGGCCTGTGCCTATAGCACTGCTCTTCGCCAACCAGCCGAAGTCCGCTACCTTATCTTCTACGGCCATCACACGAGTATCTACCGCTTGGATTTGGTCTTCTGTCGCTGCTTGACCACTCACAGGAGCCTGTCCACGAGTCCATGTCTTATTGGATAAACCGTTCACAGTACCTTTATTGTCCTTATTAACAGTTACATCGCCCGCTTTGAGGTCTTTCCCTTCTACAGTGCCTTCGGATGTAATATTGCCTTTAGTCTTAACAGTACCATCTGCACCATCAAGCACAATATTATCATTTCCTAAGTTAACTTTATTTGCCAACTTGATATCGTAATTCGTATGACCATCAGCAGGATCTACAGTTTCTTCTAGTATCAAATTCGGAGTTTCTGTATCTTTCTTATTAACAGATACTGTTGTTTTAGATGCCGCTGCCGCTTTCTTCACATCGCCGATGTTCGCCGCATTAGTATCAACATTACCGCCGCTCGCTACATTGGAGATGACTTTACCACCATTGTTTAAGCCTTCATCGGTAAGAGATATTTCATTTGCACCAGGATTAATGGTCATGCCTTTAGGACCATACTGTGTTGTGTTCGTACCGTCTGTCACAGTTGTGCCTGCACCATTAATTGTGGACACGGCATTACCATTTTTGAATTGAGCGCTAGTCAAGTCATTCAATTCTTTAGACAATTGTACATGCAACTTACCGTTTTTCGCATTAACACCGATATTGTTATCGGATAATTTCGCTACGTCAGCACCGCCAACAACTTCCAGCTTCTGATTCAATGTCTTATTAATAACTTCAGGATTATTATCGCCACCGAATTGCAAACCGTCTTTTAATGTTGCTACCTGTTCTTCAGTACCAGCTGCATTAGTATAAACAATGCGATCCGCTTGGTCTGTTTCACCTACATGAGCATCACCTTTTCCAGTCTTAATAGTTGCCTTTGCACCATCCGGATTTGTAAGACCTAGACTAGTCATATCAGAAATCTCTTTATTTAAGGAGAATGTAATATCTCTGCCAGTTTGATTTACATTTAGGTTATTACCTGCTTTAAAAGCCACTGTATCAGAACCTGTTACCGTACTAGTTGAATCACCGGAATGAGTTCCGCCATCAGCAGCAGTAGCGACATTCCATGTTGCCAAAGTCTTAACCTTTTGTTCGCCTTCCGATGTAAGATTATCTAGCTTATTCGTTGCGGCGTTATTGATTTTAGCCTTTGTATCATCATTGATATCAACAGTTACTACCCCATCTGCAGCAGTTGTAGCAGTCGTCATGGCACCATTTTTAAAATTCAGACCTTTCTTTAATGTAACGGTCTTATCTGCCCCATCATTATCCTTATAAGTCAGGATAGTAGATTCTGCTACCTTAGTTGGATCAATACCAATTTTATAAGTTGCTGTATCTTTGTCCGCACTAAGCTCAGGTGTCACAGTAAGCGGGCCATTAGGATCCGCTACTGCCATTGTAACCGCTTTAACAGCTTCTTGTTTAACCGCTTTTTCTGTCACGGTTACCGTTACATCATCGCCGGCTGCGGAAGTTGTCACAAGGCCGGAACCTTTTACGTTAAACTTCACATCACCTGTACTTAAGGATTTTTCTGTTGTATTACCTGTATCGCCACCTAAGGAAATCTTACGAGCCAAGGCTGCCGTATTAGTTGCAATGTTCTGCGTATTGGTTGCAATATTACCTTTATTTGTGGCAATTTCTGTAGCATTTTTCGTGATATTGTCCGCATTCTTCGCAATATTGTCCTTATTCTTATCGATATTAGCCTTATTCGTAGCAATATCATCTTTATTTGTTGCTACTTGTGTATCAACGGCTTTCAATTGATCTTCTGTTGCCGCACGGCCACTAACAGGGGTTGTAGTACCAGGTGTCCAGGACGTATTAGTAAGCCCTTCTACCGCAGGTGTTGTCACCTTTGTCGTAGCTGTTACAGTATTAAAGTTTACATCATTTTTAGTCGCCACAGTAAATGTCTTACCATTTTGCGTAATAGCGATATTGGAACCATCATTAAATGTAACGGTATCTCCACCTGTTACTGTTTCAGCATTGCTGTTATTAGCCTTTACCTTCCATGCGGACAAGCTCTTAACCTTTTGTTCACCATCTGGTGTAAGGTTATCTAGCTTGTTCGTTGCGGCGTTATTGATTTTAGCCTTTGTATCATCATTGATATCAACAGTTACGACTCCATCTGCAGCAGTAGTAGCAGTCGTCATAGTACCGTTCTTAAAGTTCAAGCCCTTCTTTAATGTAACGGTCTTATCTGCCCCATCATTATCCTTATAGGTCAAGTTAGTAGTCTCTGCTACTTTAGTTGGATCGATACCAACTTTGTAAGTTGCTGTATCTTTGTCCGCACTAAGCTCAGGTGTCACAGTAATTGGACCATTAGGATCCGCTATTGCCATTGTAACCGCTTTAACAGCTTCTTGTTTAACTGCTTTTTCTGTCACGGTTACTGTTACATCATCACCGGCTGCAGAAGTCGTTACAAGGCCTGCACCTTTCACATTAAACTTCACATCTCCTGTACTTAAGGATTTTTCTGTTGTGCTACCAGTATTACCACCTAAAGAGATTTTACGAGCCAAAGCTGCCGTGTTGGTTGCAATATTACCTTTATTTGTAGCAATTTCTGCAGCATTTTTCGTGATATTGTCCGCATTCTTTGCAATATTGTCCTTATTCTTATCGATATTAGCCTTATTCGTAGCAATATCATCTTTATTTGTTGCTACTTGTGTATCAACGGCTTTCAATTGATCTTCTGTTGCCGCACGGCCACTAACAGGGGTTGTAGTACCAGGTGTCCAGGACGTATTAGTAAGCCCTTCTACCGCAGGTGTTGTCACCTTTGTCGTAGCTGTTACAGTATTAAAGTTTACATCATTTTTAGTCGCTACAGTAAATGTCTTGCCATTTTGAGTAATAGCAATATTGGATCCATCATTAAATGTAACGGTATCTCCACCTGTTACTGTTTCAGCATTACTGTTATTAGCCTTTACCTTCCATGCAGATAAGCTCTTAACCTTTTGTTCACCATCTGATGTAAGATTATCTAGCTTATTCGTTGCAGCGTTATTAATTTTAGCCTTTGTATCATCATTGATATCAACCGTTACTACTCCATCTGCAGCAGTAGTAGCAGTCGTCATAGTACCGTTTTTAAAATTCAAACCTTTCTTTAATGTAACGGTCTTATCTGCACCATCATTATCCTTATAGGTCAAGTTAGTAGTTTCTGCTACCTTAGTTGGATCGATACCAATTTTGTAAGTTGCCGTATCTTTATCTGCGCTAAGCTGAGGTGTCACAGTAATCGCACCATTAGGATCCGCTGCTGCCATTGTAACCGCTTTAACAGCTTCTTGTTTAACTGCTTTTTCAGACACAGTTACGGTTACATCTTTACCAGCTGCAGTAGTTTTAGCAAGACCAGCACCTTTAATATTTAAAGTACTATTAGCAAGATTAACATCACCTGTGCCAGTATCTCCAGCTACTTTCAAATTCACACTCTTTAACTGTGCCACATTTACAGCATCTGTATCCGCTGTACCAGCAGCCACCCCTGTGATTTGACGTGTATTAGTCTCATTACCTACAGCAAAAGCACCTAAAGTAGATGTCAATGCTTTACCAGCTAAAGCGCCATATTTATCGGTTCTAGAGTCATTTACATTATAGCCTGCTACACCGCTAGCTGTGCTCGCTTTAGACTGTGAACCTACAGCTACACCATTCGCTACAGTAACAGTTGCACCAGTACCTAAAGCAGTTCCTTTAGTAGCAGCAGTTGTTGTAGAAGCATCCGGACCTATAGCCATAGAATCAGTTGCTTCTGCACCTTTATTAGATTTATTTCCAGCCAAATCAGATTTAATAGAAATATATTTAGATAAAGTCTTCTCAGCTATTGCATATAACTGAGAGCCATTCACCGCATCTGTAGAAGTTGCGCTGACAATACCAGGAGCTACATTTTTAAGCTGACGTTCATAACCAGGAGCACCAAAGGATACAACGTCACCAGGCAACACATTTTCACCACCGGCCCAGTTAACCGTATCTCCATTACTCATAGTATAGCTTGTTTGTGCCACACCCGCTGCATCAGTATTAGCACCACCACCGATTGCAATGGAGTTATCCCGATTAGCTTTTGCACCGGCACCAATAGCGATAGCGTTAACTACATTACCAGCCTTACCATCTAGGCGAGTAGCGGAATCCGCCCCCATGCCAAGAGAAAGACCCAAGTCACCAGCTTTAGTTTTCATCCCAATGGCAGTCCCTGCATGACTAGCTGTAGCGGTGATATATTGAGGCAATTGGATATTCGCCAAATCAATAGATGCCTGTCTCAATGTCCCCGTTTTAGCTTGTCCAGTGTTAATATCTGTATAAGTTACAGTTCTAGCAAATGCAACCTCTACGTCATCACCACCTACTACAATAGAGGAATCCCCACTAGCTACAGTATTACCGCCGATAGCAATAGATTGAGAACCCGTCGCTTTAGCACCACTATCATCAGAAGCTCCACCAATAGCAATTGCCTGATCTTCTGTTGCTTGAGAATGTCCACCGATAGAAACACTATTATTACCACTAGCAATAATCCCAGAGCCAATACCAATTGCCCTATACCCATCAACTGAAGAAGTTCTAAATTGACTGCTTGTCCCTATAACTATACTAGACATATTACTTGTAGTTGCATACTGACCGATTTTAATAGAGCCTTTGTCTGTTAGCTCCGATGGTAAAGTCGCCCCCATAACATGAGCTGCACCACCAGTTACCGCCAACACAGCAAAAACACTAGTCAATACAGCCTTTTTAGCACTATAATTATTTGCTATCTCAGACACAACTACATAACACTCTTTGCTTTTACTCCAAATCACCTTGAAAATCTTATTCATGAAACACTCCTATTACAACTATAACCTAGATATCCATTTATAAAACCTCATACATACATATGAAAGCTTATAATTAAGCATAATATTTATAATTATATAAAATCATCAATATAACAATCAAGGTAAATTCATTTTTCATTCATGCTTTATCATCATACAAAAATCCAGTGTTTATAGTATTATTTTAATTCTATTTTAGACTTTTGCCATCTTATAAGTACATTTTTTACTCATTCATATATTAGTTTATGAAATTTTATTCATTTTTAATACAGGTTTATCTTTTTACATTTTTTTTATGTGTAACTATGCTAAAAACGCAAATCATAACCACCCGTAGAACGGGTGGTTTGCTCTGACCCTATAAGGGTCTTTA
>ENA-OXEB01000165-OXEB01000165.1-human-gut-metagenome-genome-assembly--contig:-NODE-165-length-31924-cov-15.4939_pt1 | contig 31924 bp, 43 predicted proteins | sample MGYA00249353_ERZ652239 | MGnify/ENA primary metagenome ERZ652239 (study PRJEB26925, sample SAMN05826586) | human gut metagenome | biome: ENVO:2100002; feature: ENVO:00000062; material: ENVO:00002003... | reverse complement strand
GGATTTGTTCTATCAGTAATCGACCTTATTCCTAATTAAATAGAGCAAATCCCCTTATTGGGGGTAAGACATGGAGATGCCAGAAAAACATGACCTGTTAGCCGCCATTCTCGCGGCAAAGGAACAAGGCATCGGGGCAATCCTTGCGTTTGCAATGGCGTACCTTCGCGGCAGATATAATGGCGGTGCGTTTACAAAAACAGTAATCGACGCAACGATGTGCGCCATTATCGCCTGGTTCATTCGTGACCTTCTCGACTTCGCCGGACTAAGTAGCAATCTCGCTTATATAACGAGCGTGTTCATCGGCTACATCGGTACTGACACGATTGGTTCGCTTATCAAACGCTTCGCTGCTAAAAAAGCCGGAGTAGAAGATGGTGGAAATCAATAATCAACGTAAGGCGTTCCTCGATATGCTGGCGTGGTCAGAGGGAACTGATAACGGACGGCAGAAAACCAGAAATCATGGTTATGACGTCATTGTTGGCGGAGAGCTATTCACTGATTACTCCGATCACCCTCGCAAACTTGTCACGCTAAACCCAAAACTCAAATCAACAGCAGCCGGACGTTACCAGCTTCTTTCCCGTTGGTGGGATGCCTATCGTAAGCAGCTTGGCCTGAAAGACTTCTCTCCGAAAAGCCAGGACGCTGTTGCACTGCAGCAGATTAAAGAGCGTGGCGCTTTACCGATGATTGATCGCGGTGATATCCGTCAGGCAATCGACCGTTGCAGCAATATCTGGGCTTCACTGCCGGGGGCTGGTTATGGTCAGTTCGAGCATAAGGCTGACAGCCTGATTGCAAAATTCAAAGAAGTAGGCGGAACGGTCAGAGAGATTGAGGCATGAGCAGAGTAACCGCGATTATCTCCGCTCTGGTTATCTGCATCATCGTCTGCCTGTCATGGGCTGTTAATCATTACCGTGATAACGCCATCGCCTACAAAGAGCAGCGCGATAAAAAAGTCAGTGAGCTGAAGCAGGCGACCGCCACCATTACTGACATGCAGCAGCGCCAGCGTTCTGCTGATGCACTCGATGCTAAATACACGAAGGAGTTAGCTGATGCGAAAGCTGAAAATGATGCTCTTCGGCGCAAGCTTGATAATGGTGGTCGGGTGTTCGTCAAAGGAAAATGCCCTGTGCCATCCTCAGCCGAAGCCTCCAGCGCCTCCGGCATGGGCAATGATGCCACCGTCGAACTCTCTCCAGTTGCTGGACGAAACGTTCTCGGTGTCCGGGACGGAATTATCCGCGACCAAACAGCACTGAGAACGCTTCAGGAATACATCAGGACGCAATGCCTTCGATGATAGCGATAATTTTACTCATCATCCTTCACATCTGGCTCTGTAGACAGGGTGGTGATCACTTCTGGAGTGAATCCAGATTAAACATCTCATTGCTGATGCTTGAGATTGAGCATCTGGCGCGCGGTAAGGGGCCGCGTTGAGATAAGAGCCAGTCATTACAAATACCAGGATTTAGCCTCGCATTTGTGGGGCTTTTTACATCTGCAGTAAACCGCGCATCTCACGCGCATATTAACGAGAGCCTTTCAGTAAGTGAGCCTGAGAAATGCCGTTATAGGTGGCAACCTCTCTCGGGCGGCTTTTCTGTGAGACAGGCTCACTTTCTAAAAGGTAAAGACGCTATGAACCAATTAGAAGAAAAGCTTCAAAGAATGATTTCCTTATACAAGGAAGATAACTGCCAAAAAGTTCCTGAAAACATCGCAGAGTTAATGGAATTGGCAAGTGAATTTTCTGGCATGCTTAAGTCGTCAGGTGTTCGGTCAGCGTTCTTTGTTGAAATGCTGATGCACGGCGGACTTATGGCAACAATGAGACGTGTAATGGAAGACCAGAGAAAAGAACCTCCTCAGGTATACGTTTTGTCATCGAAGAAAACTGGGCTAACCAAAATTGGGTATTCATCCAACATTCCACAACGCATCAAATCGCTTGGCAACTCTGGACCAGACTGCTTGAAGCTTGAGTGCCTGATCCCTGGTGGAAGAGAAACTGAAAACATGCTTCATCGCAAATTTGCCGCAAAGAGAAAGCACGGTGAATGGTTCGCCCTGTCCAAGGATGACATTGAGGGATTGAAATCTGTAGCGATTACTTCTGATGGCTATTAATGCTTGTTTAGAGCAATTTTCATAACAACTCTTCATTACAAAGCCCATTTACGGGTGGGCTTGATAATGAAACCGGAATTTATTCTGGGTAACCAGTTACGGCAGTACCGCGAAGCAACCCAAGCCAGTAAGTGGGGAAATAACACTGGCAGCCACTGAAAGATGAACCTCCTGCCTTATGGCAAAAAAGATTCTTTGTGGTGGCGGACTGATGGAAAGACATCGGTTATTGCAGAGGCCATTCAATGAGTGGTCTCGACAATGGCTTATACCCTACACGGGATAACTTAACTGATATCCCCACAAGCGGATAAAGAGATTCTCAATGTCCAACATCTACCAAATCACGTTAACCACCCAAACAGGCGAAACCGTTACGAGCAAGACGTCACGATTTCAGCATGAGTTGGTTAACGGCTTTGTGCCGCTTGTGATCGAGACGGGAGAGTGACTGTATTTCTCTCCCGACAATGTGAGGCGCATACAGTTCACGCCAGAATTGAATGATGAAGCGTGATAAGTGGCTATTTTGTGGTATAGGTTTATGCGCTAAAACAATCAATTAGCTCAGTCAATGATCTCTATTGTCCTGCAACTTGTTTAGTGAGCCTTAGGATGATGCTGCCAAGAATAGCTATGAATTTTTCACGATTATTGGCATCTGGACGGTTAAGATTCAGCTCAATGTCTCCAACTTTTATGCCGAATCTTGCTGAGTTAATGAGATCTTCCTGACCACCTCGGCTAATAAATGTTCGTAATGATTCAATTTCTGCGTCAGTTATTTCCGGGTTGTCTATTTGATGAGAGCGAACATTTCTTATTCTATTTAGGCGTTTAAGTTCTGCGACGGAGTGTTCATTTAGGCCGAGGTTGGCAGCTAGCTGAATTTTTGCGGCATAGGTCATGGTTAAGTTTTCACCAAATCCATCAAATAGATTTTGGTTACCTACAGCGGCGCAACAAAATGCCTCAATCATTGCTTCTGTAATCAGATGTACTCTTAAAACCAAACCAATATCATCTTCAGTATTTACTAACCTTTCAATTCGTTGCCAAGTTGCTTCGTTCATTATGAACTTTGATTCAAAAATTTCAGGATTCATTTATTTACCTTATCAGCAGGGGAAAATATGGCGCTCACTGACAAACAAGAAATGTTCTGTCGCGAGTACCTCATCGATTTAAACGCCACGCAAGCGGCTATTCGGGCGGGGTACAGCGCAAAGACAGCCAACCGTACTGCGTCCGAAAACATGTCAAAACCTGACATACAATTCAGAATCTCCGAATTGAAAGCACAACGCAATGACTCTGTTGGAATAAATGCAGAATACGTACTTAATCGCCTTCTTGAAATCGACCAGATGGATGTGCTCGACATTCTCCTGCAAAACGGTGAGCTAAAACCCATTAAAGACTGGCCTAAGGTATGGCGCACAACGCTATCAGGAATGGATGTCGTGGAGATGGTATCCGCAGATAGCGCCGCACTTCTGAAGAAAATCAAATGGCCTGATAAGGTTAAAAACCTTGAGTTGCTTGGGCGTCATGTTTCTGTTCAGGCGTTTAAAGACAACGTCAAAAATGAAGTGACTGGCGCTGATGGAGGACCAGTCAGAACAGAAATTACCAACTTAACGCCGGAGCAGGCTGCAGAGGCGTATAGAAAAATGATGGGCTAAGTATGCCGTTACCATTCCCCTTCGATTTTAAACATCCTGATTACCAGATGGTTTTTGAATGGCGGATGGAACGCTTACAGCGCATTCGCCAGAATCCTGAAATATTGCCTGCACTAAAACAGTTTTACCGAACCAATCCGGCTCAGTTCATCATCGACTGGGGCATGACAACGGACCCGCGTAATATTGATTATGGCCTGCCGGTGACCATTCCGTTTTTACTCTTCCCTAAGCAGGAGGAGTGGATCCACTGGATTATGGAACGCTGGGGCAATCGGGAGAATGGTATTACCGAAAAATCCCGTGAAATGGGGCTCAGTTGGACCGCGATCGGACTGGCCTGCTCGCTTTGTCTCTTCAACAAAGAAATGGTTATCGGTTTCGGCTCCCGTAAAGAGGAATACGTCGACAGCACCGGTGACCCGAAAGCATTGTTCTGGAAGGCGCGCAAGTTCGTGGAAACACTACCTGTAGAGTTTCGCGGTTCGTGGAGCGAGAAGAAGCACGCGCCATATATGCGTGTTGAGTTTCCTGAAACTGGTGCCGTTATCAAAGGCGAGGCTGGCGATAATATTGGTCGTGGTGACCGTACCACGCTTTATCTGGTTGATGAGGCTGCATTCCTTCAGCGTCCTCTGCTGATTGATGCGGCGTTGTCACAAACGACGCGTTGCCGTATTGACCTGAGTTCAGTTAATGGCATGGCGAACCCGTTCGCTCAGAAGCGTCATGGCGGGAAGATACCGGTATTCACATTCCACTGGCGGGATGATCCTCGCAAGGATGAAGAGTGGTATCGCAGGGAATGCGAGAAAATCGATAATCCGGTGGTGGTGGCACAGGAACTTGATCTGAACTACAGCGCATCAGCGGAAGGCGTCCTGATTCCATCCGAATGGGTACAGGCTGCCGTTGATGCGCATATCAAACTGGGGATCCAGCCAACAGGCAAACGACTTGGCGCGATGGATGTCGCCGACGAAGGCAGGGACAAAAATGCCTTTTCCACCCGTCATGGCTTCCTTCTGGAGAATGTGCGGGAATGGTCCGGTGTGGGCAGCGACATTTATCAGTCCGTCGAGAAGGTTTTCGGCTTTTGCGAACAGGACAACCTCGAAGAGTTTCGCTTTGACGAGGACGGGCTGGGCGCTGGCGTTCGCGGCGATGCACGCGCTATCAACGAACTGCGTAACGCTGCGCGCCGACCGTCAATACTCGCCACACCGTTTCGAGGTAGTGGCGCGGTATTTGATCCGGATGATGAAGCTGTTCGCGGGGACAACGGGCAAGCCGCACGTCTTAACAAGGACTTCTTCGCTAACGCCAAAGCCCAGAGCTGGTGGCGGTTACGTAAACTTTTTCAGAATACCTGGCGCGCCGTGGTTGAAGGTATGGCTTACAACCCGGACGAAATCATCTCAATCAGCAGTAGCATGGCACTCAAAGATAAACTCATCATCGAGCTTTCGCAGCCGACCTATTCCATTAATAGTGTGGGAAAAATCGTTATTGATAAACAGCCTGATGGAACCCGGTCGCCAAACCTTGCCGACTCGGTGATGATCAACTATGCCCCAATGAATTCAGCCCTGAACATCTGGGAGCTGCTAGGGAGACAGGCCTGATGGCACGAAACAAACGAGCCCTGCGGCGAACTGCGCAGGCCACAGCTGATGGTTATGAGAATTTTATTGCCCGCGTAGGGATGCAGACACCTAACCAGCACTCAGCATCCACCTACCGGGCTAATTTCACCAGTCGTAACCGCATGCTGGTGGAATGGTCCTATCGTTCATCCTGGATCATCGGCGAAGCAGTCGATGCTATCCCGGATGATATGACCCGCAAAGGCATTCGCATCACTTCGGAAATTGATGCAAAAGATCGTGGCATTCTCGAATCACAACTGGATGAGTTGCAAATCTGGGATGCGCTGAATGACGTGCTGAAATGGTCGCGCCTCTACGGCGGCGCGGTGGGTTTCATCATGATTGAGGGGCAGGCACCAATGACCCCGCTGCGACCCGAAACCATCGGTAAGGGCAAGTTTAAGGGGATTCTCCCGCTCGACCGCTGGATGATTGACCCGGTACTGACCCGCCGCATTAAAGATATGGGGCCGGACCTGGGTAAACCTGAGTTTTACGATGTGGTGACCACAGCAACGGGAATTCCTGCCTGGCGCATTCATCACAGTCGACTGATTCGCTTTGATGGCGTCACGCTGCCATTTCAGCAGAAGATGACCGAGAACGAATGGGGAATGTCGGTTGTAGAGCGTATCTGGGATCGTCTTACCGCGTTCGACAGCGCTACTGTCGGCGCGGCGCAGCTGGTCTACAAAGCGCATTTGCGTACCTACAGCGTGGAGAAGCTACGCGAGCTTATCGCACTTGGTGGTCCTGCGTATGAAGCGTTGCTGAAGAATATCGACCTGATTCGACAGTTCCAGAGCAATGAAGGCATGACGCTCATGGACTCGCGGGATAAGTTTGAAACGCATCAGTACAGCTTCAGTGGTCTGGATGACATCCTATCACAGTTTGCAGAACAGATTAGTGGCGCTGTTGGTATCCCACTGGTGCGGTTGTTCGGACAGTCCCCGAAAGGATTTTCTACCGGTGATGCAGACCTTGCCAACTATTACGACCGCATCAGTTCGTTGCAGGAGAGGCGTTTACGTCTTCCGGTGCGTCGGATACTGGACATCATGCATCGTTCGGAACTTGGCAAGCCGCTCCCGGATGATTTCACGTTTGAGTTTAACCCGCTCTGGCAAATGTCTGATGTCGATCGCTCAACGGTGGCGTTAAACACCACCAACGCAATCAGTACGGCGCTGGGTGATGGTCTGATGACACTGAAAGCCGCTATGACTGATTTGCGCGAAAATTCTGACGTAACCGGCATCGGGGCATCCATTACCGACGAGGACATCGAGAATGCCGAAGATGAAGCGCCGCCCGGCATCGGCGAACCTGATGACGAACCGCAGGAACCGTCAGGCGGAAATCCGCTATCGAACCAGCCTACGCAGGATAGCGCGGGCGGTCGGAGACATCGTCAATGGTCACTACGATGGTTCAAATGACAGTATCACGGAAATTATTGAGGCGCTGGAACGCTACAGTAAAATCATCACCCCCTGGGCGACAAAGGTCGCGGAAAACTTTACTGCGGACCTAACCCGGCAGAACGAGAAAGTTTGGCGGCAACACAGCAAGAACATCAGTCGCGAGCTCCGCAATCTTGTGGAAAGCGCTCCTGTGGGCCAGGTGATGCAATCCATCATCGCCGAACAGGTCAAGTACATCAAATCGCTCCCCCTCGAGGCGGCTGACAGGGTGTACGACATCCAGAATCGGGCGACAGAAGCTGTTGTGACCGGCGGGAGAGCAGAACATTTTGCTAAAGAAATAGCCGCATCGGGTGATATAGCAAAGTCCAGAGTTGACCTGATTGCCCGTACTGAACTTGGACGTGCAACCGGCGCGCTGGATCAGGCGCGTGCGCTGTCAATTGGTTCGAATGGTTATATCTGGCGTACAGCCGAAGATGGTGACGTCAGGCATTCTCATCGGGAAATGGAAGGTAAATTTGTCGAATGGGGCAAACCTCCAACGCTTGATGGCATGACCGGTCACGCTGGCGAGCTCCCGAATTGTCGCTGTTATAAAGAAATCGTTTTTCCCACCTCCCATTCTTATCCCGCCTGAATCGCAGGTAACACATGAAATATTTTTTCAATACCCGGCTGGGGGAAACCCGCTATCAGCTGGCTGACGGCTCGTTGCTGTGCAAAGACGTGCCGATAGGACGAACAGGTAAGCAGCTCTATGGTGCTGATGACCTGCCAAAACTGAAACCCGATAAGTTCGGTGAAATAGTCGTCACGCGTTCTCCTGAGCAGGTATTCCATCCGGCCACGCTTGCCTCATTCGAAGGGATGAGCATCACGATTCTGCATCCTGAAGATGAAAACGGGAATGTGCGGCTGGTAAATCCCGAGAACTGGAAAGAGCTTGCTGTCGGGCACCTCCAGAATGTCCGGCGCGGGACGGGTGAGCTGTCTGATTTGATGCTGGCTGACCTTATCGTCAAAGACGAAAGCGCCATTCAGCTTATCGAAGATGGCCTGCGCGAAGTGTCGTGCGGCTATGACGCGGAGTATGAGCAGACCGAGCCAGGTAAAGCCGAGCAGGTCGATATTACCGGAAACCATGTGGCTCTTGTCCCTAAAGGCAGAGCCGGAAATCGTTGTGCAATTGGAGACAGAGACACAATGGCAAATCAAAAGAAAAGCTGGTGGACCCGCATGCGCACGGCCATCAAAACGGGTGACGCTGACACCATGAACGAACTGGTGGAGTCGGCTCCCGCATCGGTTACAGGAGATGAGGGGGATTTGCCGCAGGGCGTTAATCTCAACATCAACCTGTCCCCGCAGCAACCGCTACCGGACAAAGCACCAGAGATGGGCGGAGGTCCAACCGGCGACAGTGATGATGACCTCAAAACATTACTGAAAGCCCTGCTGGCTAAGCTGGAAGGAAATGCGACGGGCGATAACGACAATAAGCCTGACGATAATCCGACCGGTGACGGCGAGGACGATGAAGAGGAAACCACGATTACTGGTGACTCAGCCTGGCGTGCCGAAGTTATCGTTCCGGGTATCGATCTGAGCCGTAAGATGAAACCGACCGCGTTCAAACGCGAGGTTCTGGCTTCTGCTGACAAAACGCTGGTTCGCCAGATAGTCGGCGATGCGGATATCCGCAAATTACCGAAACAATCGGTCGACATGGCGTTTAATGCCGTGTCTGAGATTGCCAAAGGGCGAAACACCCGCGCCACCACCGGCGATGCACAGCGCCCAAACATGGGCATGACCAGTATCGCTTCCCTGAACAAACAAAACGCCGAATTCTGGGCAAACCGTAAAGGGTAAAAAATGAATAATGTATTTCTGTACCGGATGCCTGTTGGCATTGCCGGGGCTGTCTCTCGCCCGCAGGACTTAACCGTCGAACCGGTGGTCCTTAAATCCGATAACGCCTTCGCTGCCTATGGGCTGGCTGGTAAATACGATGATGACGGTTTTTTCGTGCCGCTGGCAGATGGTGATACCGCAGACAAGGTGAAGGGGATCTACGTGCGCCCTTATCCGACCACTTCGCAGCCGGACATGGTTCGCCAGGTGGGGAGTGGCAAGAACTTCCCGGGCGACGCCATGAAGCGTGGCTACGTGACCGTTAATCTCGGTTCTGATTTTGATGCCAGCACCATCAAAAAAGGCGACCCGGTATACGTTGTCGTCTCCACTGATGAATCCATCAAAGTGCCGCTGGGTGGATTCATGGCCACGTCAGTCAGTGGCAAAAACGTGGTGCTGACCAACGCTGAATTCACAGGTGCCGGTGATGCTAACGGCAATGCAGAAATTTCCTGGAAGATTTAAGGAACAGACGAATGATTACTTTTGATCAGGCAACCGTTGACAGCTCTGGTGCCTTTCTCATCGGGGAGCTGGAACGACTCGACCAGACACTGAACCTGCCACTGGTGGGGTACACCTGGACCCGCGATATCCAACTGCGTGAAGATGTCTCCATCGCAGATGACATTTCCAGCTGGACGAATACCAGCTTCGCCGCTGCGGGTACTGGTGCAAATCCGAATGGCAAAAACTGGGTAGGCAAAGACTCAACCGCTATTGCTGGCGTGAACGTGGATATCGGCAAATCCGGTAACCCGCTGAACCTGTGGGGGATGGAACTTGGCTGGACGGTCATAGAATTGCAGGCTGCTCAGCAGGTCGGCCGCCCGATTGATACGCAGAAGTATGACGGTATGCAACTGAAATGGCAGATGGATAACGATGAACAGGTATATGTTGGCGATTCCGCATTAAACCTGAAAGGCCTTGTTACCCTGGACGGCGTGCCTGTCAACAACGCTGCCAAAACGTGGGCAACCTCAACACCGGACGAAATCCGCGCAAGCATTAACCAGGCGCTGTCTGATGCGTGGGCCGCTTCCGGTTACTCTGTGGTTCCGCGTGATTTGCTGATCCCGCCTGAGTAGTTTGCTCTGTTGTCCAGCATCATCGTTTCATCTGCGGGTAACCAGTCCCTGTTGACGTATCTTCAGACCAACACCATCAGCTATCACCAGAACGGTGTTCCGCTGAATATCCGCGCGGTTAAATGGCTGAAAGGCCGTGGTGTGGGGAAAAAGGATCGCATGGTTGCGTACACCAACGATAAAAAATACGTCCGCTACCCGCTGGTTCCGCTTCAGAGCGTGCCGGTGCAGTATCGCGGTCTGTATCAGATCGTCACTTACTACGGCAAGCTGGGTGCAGTCGAGCCAGTGTACAAAGAAACCATTTCGTACGTTGATGGCATTTAACAGCCACATGGCCCCCTGGTGGGGCCATTAAGGATGACCCGATGGCAAAAAATGATGCAGTAATACACGCACATACCCCGTTTGTGCTCACGCTTCCCGACGGTTCTCGGCGCGAGTTTGTTAAAGGCCGTCATGCTGTGGAGGAAGACGTTGCCACGCACTGGTTCACTCGTGCGCACGCGGAAGTATCCGTTGGCAAAGCCACAGACGCGCGTAACGAGGTAAAAAATGCCAAAGAATCAAAGTCTGCCAGCGGTAAGTGATTTTCGCCGCGACTTCCCGCAGTTTGCTGACCCTGCCAAATATCCCGAAGCGCAAATCCAGTTTCGTCTGAATCTGGCCGATGAACTGCTGAGCGAAAACGTCACCGGCAAAAAGTTGTTTCCGTACTTTGCCGGGTTGTTCGTTGCGCACTACATGACGCTCTGGGCGGCAGACAGCCGGGCGATGCTGGCTGGTGGTCCGGGCGGTTCAACCAATGGTGTTCAGTCCTCAAAGTCCGTGGATAAGGTAAGCGTCAGTTATGACACCAGCGCGACGCTGAATCCTGATGCAGGTTTCTGGAATAACACCCGATATGGCGCTGAATTTTATCAGTTGATCACGATGTTCGGTGCAGGTGGTCGCCAGCTATGAGTTTCAAAAGCGGTGTAACAACGAGGGTGGATAACGCTAAGGCCATTCTGGATGCGCTCAGGTCGTTAACCAAAAAAGATGTGCTGGTCGGCATCCCTTCGGAAGACAGCGGGCGGGATGATGTTCCGTTTGGTAATGCGGGCATCGGTTACCTCAACGAATACGGCTCACCAGAGCAGAACATCCCGCCACGACCTCACCTGGTTCCCGGCGTTAAATCGGCAGAAGAGCAGACGGTGCCGCAGCTCAAAGTCGCGGCGCAGGCTGCACTTGATGGTAATGCTGCGGGAGCAGAAAGCGCACTCAACCGTGCCGGAACGCTGGCCGCTAATGGCGTCAGGCGTTACATGACCATTACCGGCTTTACGCCGCTTGCTGACAGTACTGTTGAAGCCAGGGCTCGTCGGGGGCGCAAGGGGGCAACACTGGAACTTGCCCGGCGTGCTGCTGGCGAATCTCCGGGAACCGAACTGGCGAAACCATTAATTGATACCGGGCAATATCGCAGAGCTATTACCCATGTTGTGAGGGATAAAGATGCCGACTCTTGATGTAACAGATGTGCTTTTTGACCCCGATTTTTGCGACTTCAATTTGTGGGTAACACGCCGTGTGCAAACGGTGGATGAGGACGGGATCGGCAGCGACAGCGAAGTTAAAAAGCAGTTTGCCGGAGTCGTTACTGTTGATCGCTCTCTGGAAAACCGTCGTATGCAGGCCGGGCAGGTAATCAGTGGTGCAATTCTGATTGTGACGACTGAGCGACTGACGCAGGGCCAGACTGGCCGTGATGCCGATATCGTGACGTATCAGGGCCGTGATTACCGTGTGACCTTCGTCGACCCGTATACAGCTTATGGTGCCGGATTCGTTCAGGCGCATTGTGAGTTGCTGCCGTTTGATGGGGGAATTCCGGTTGAGCAATAACACCAGCACAGAGTGCGGATGGCTGATACCAACCAGTGGCGATCCGGATTATGACGAAGCGCTCGACAGGCTGTTAAGCCAGTGGATGCGTAACGTTTCCGGTCTGTCTGCCGGGATGGTTCGTCCGCGCTGGCAGAAAGAGCAGCCGCCACTGCTACCGGCTGAAACGAACTGGTGTGCGTTTGGGGTTATCGGATGGTCAGGTGATGACAGCCCGGCATTCACCAGACAGACCGATGATGGCTCTCAGCTCTGGCGGCATGAAATGATTGAGTGTATGGCTTCGTTTTATGGACCGGCGGGGATGGTGTATGCGTCCCGGTTTCGTGACGGTATATCTGTACCGCAGAACAATGCAGCACTGAATGCGCTGGGGCTGTCTCTTGGCGATTACACAGGTCTGACTCCCTTCCCTGAACTTATTAATCAGCAATGGGTCCGCCGCTACGATATGACGGTGCGTCTGCGCCGGAAGGTTGTGCGCGAGTACGGTATTAAATCGCTGGTGGAAGCACCAGTCATCTTTTTCGGAGATTAAGCTATGGCACAGGGCTTGCCTGTATCAAACGTTGTTAATGTTGATGTGATCATGTCGCTGCGTGCAGCATCAGGGCGAAATTTTGGTGCATTACTCATTCTCGGCCCGTCCACAATCATTCCGGTAAGTGAGCGCATTCGTCGTTATTCTGCCGCGGAAGATATTGGAAAAGATTTTGGCGTGGAATCACCAGAATATAAAGCTGCGCAGGTGTTTTTCTCACAATCACCGAAACCTCAGGAGGTTTTTGTTGGTCGTTGGGTGAAAACGAATGGAGACAGCGAACAGGCCACGCCTGAGACGCTGGAGCAGGCTGTGAATGCCATGCTTGATTATACTTCATGGTATGGGCTGGGGATTGCAGACGATGCAGATATTCCGGATGCAGACTGGCTGAAAGTGGCTGCGGCGATCGAATCCTCTTCTGTAAGCCGTATTCTGGCGATTACGACAAGCGATGAGAAATGCCTGCAGACTGCATCCAGAGATGATTTGGCATCAAAACTGAAAACCGCCGGATATTCACGCAGTTTTATTCAGTATTCATCGGGTAATAAATACGCTGCGTTATCTGCATTTGGCCGGGCATTCACGGTTAATTTCAATGGCAGTAATACCGCGATTACGCTCAAGTTTAAGCAGGAGCCGGGTGTCGGGTATGAAACACTGACAGTCAGCCAGGCATCGGCACTTGATGCAAAAAACTGCAATGTGTTCGTGTACTACCAGAATGATACAGCTATCATCCAGCAGGGAGTGATGGCTAACGGCGATTTCTTTGATGAACGCCACGGCCTGGACTGGTTACAGAATTATGTGCAGACCAACCTCTATAACCTGCTTTATACCAGCACCACGAAGGTTCCCCAGACTGAAGCCGGTATTACCCGACTGTTATCAAATGTTGAAAAATCACTGGATCAGGCAGTTCAGAATGGACTGATTGCTCCGGGCGTATGGAACGGTGGCGACCTTGGCCAGTTGTCATCAGGTGACACGCTGCCCAAAGGTTATTACGTATACGCCCAGCCGCTGGATGAACAGGCACAATCAGAACGTGAAGCCCGTAAGGCTCCGGTGATTCAGGCTGCAATAAAACTTGCAGGCGCGGTTCATTACGCTGACGTACAGATTAACGTTGTTCGCTAAGGGGAAGTGAATGTCTACCTATTCTTTTATGGATGTCACTGCGACGCTGACCGGGCCGACAGGTTCGATTGATCTCGGGTACGGTTCGGCAAGTTCTGAAGAGGGGATTGTGGTTGCGATGGGCGGTCCTAAAAACACCATGACCATCGGTGCTGATGGCGAAGTGATGCACAGTCTCCATGCAGATAAAAGCGGGACGATTACCGTTAACCTTCTGAAGACATCACCGACAAATAAAAAATTGTCGCTGGCGTATAACGCACAGAGCCAGTCTTCTGCCACCTGGGGGAACAACGTCATTGTGATCCGAAACAAGGTGAGCGGAGACATCATCACGGCGCGCAGCGTGGCGTTCCAGAAACAGCCGGATAACGCCAACGCTAAGGCCGGTAATACGATGCCGTGGGTGTTTGACTGCGGCAAGATTGACCAGGTTCTCGGGGAGTTTTAATACATGGAATTCGAAATCAAAGGCGTGAAATATCGCGCGGCAAAACTCAGCGTTTTTGATCAGCTGAAAGTGACCCGCAAACTTCTGCCGGTGCTGGCAGGAATGATGTCAGATTTCGGGAGCATTCGCTCCCGTTTGCCTGCCGACGGCAAAATCGACACCGTGAAATTCGAGCAGTTAAAACCGGTGTTTGAAGCCATGCTCCCGCGTATCGCTGAGGAACTGTCTTCCCTGACTGAAGAAGATACCAACGCGATTATTCATCCTTGCCTGGCCGTAGTGTCACGTAAGCACATGGACGGATGGACGCCGGTATTCAACAGCGGTCAGCTGATGTTCGATGATATCGACCTGCTAACCATGCTGCAGATGGTGGCGCGGGTGGTCGCCGATTCGCTGGGAAATTTTTTGCCTACACCCCTTACCAGCACGACGCAGAGCCTGCAACAGGGCTGACGTTTAACAGCCTGCCGGACGGGCTGTCCTACCTTCTCAATCCGGTTGACGCCGGGTTAATTCCTTATACAGCACTTAAAGATGGCTCTGTCGATTTGTATGACATTGCTCTCTTGAATGACCATCTGGCGGTAAAAGCGGATAACCAGCGGCGCATTGAGAAATGGAGAGAGGATAATGAACGCTGAAACTATTAAAGATTTCCTTGTCTCGCTTGGCTTCAGTGTGGATGATGCAGGCGCGAAAAAATTCGGTTCTGTCCTCGCCGGTACAACTGCAAATGTCATCAAAATGGGGCTGGCTGTTGAAGGAGCTGCGCTGTCCGTGGTGGCCTTCACGGCCAAGATCGCCTCCGGTCTGGATAATCTCTACTGGGCGTCACAGCGCACCGGCGCGACGGTTCAGGGGATTCAGTCTATTGGCTATGCGGTTTCGCAGGTTGGCGGCAGCGTGGACGCTGCGCGATCTTCTCTGGAAAGCCTCTCCCGGTTTATTCGTAACAATCCCGGTGCAGAAGGCTTTCTGAATCGCCTGGGCGTACAGACCCGTGACGCCAGCGGCAACATGCGCGACATGGCCGCTATTTTTACGGGTGTCGGACAGAAGCTCAGCAGCATGCCGTATTACCGGGCTAACCAGTATGCGCAGATGCTGGGCATTGACGAAAATACCCTCATGGCGATGCGCCGGGGTGTGGGTGATTTCTCCGGGCAGTACAGCGCAATGGCGAAAGCTATCGGCTTCAATGCTGACGAGGCGGCCAGAAGCTCCAACAAATTCATGACCTCCCTGCGCGAGTTCGGCGCGATGGCAGGCATGGCCCGTGACAAAATCGGCTCTAATCTTGCTGGTGGTCTGGCGGGTTCGCTGGACACACTGCGCCGCCACATCCTCGATAACTTCCCGCGCATCGAGCAGACCCTGACGAAAGCCATAAAAGGCATTCTGGCGCTCGGAGACATCATCGGGCGGCTGTTCTTCAGGCTAATTGAGGGAACATCCAGCCTTATCACCTGGTGGCAATCGCTGGATAAGCAAACGCGGGAGCTCATCTCGCTGTTTGGCGCGCTGACGATTGCGCTGCGCATTCTGAACAGTACGTTCTGGATGTCGCCGATTGGCCTCATTACCGCGCTGGCGGCGGGGATTGCCCTTCTGTGGGAGGACTATCAGACCTGGAAGGAAGGCGGCGACAGCCTGATTGACTGGGGCAAGTGGAAGCCGGAGGTCGATGCCGCGCTGAAGATGGTTCGTGACCTGAAAGGGTCTGTTAATGAACTGGTGAAAGCGCTGGCGAAACTGCTCAATATTGACCCCAAATCATGGTCCCTGAAGTGGGATTTCAGCAACTTCATCGACCAGATGGGCGAATTCAGCAAAATGCTGAACATGATCGCCGACCTGCTCAACGCTATCAAAGATGGCCGCTGGGCTGATGCCGTCAGCATCGGCAAACAGATACTTAATCAGGGCAGCGAAAATCCGTCAGCGATGCCGATGGTTACAGACAGCGCTAACAGTACTGCCGACTGGATTAAAGAGCACTGGGGATTCGATCCCCGCAGTGTGGGCCGGACGGTACGCGGCTGGTTTGGTGATGATGAGCAGGAACAATATGCACAGGCTACGAAACGAGGAGAACGGAATAACAATCCGGGAAACCTTAATTTTGCTGGTCAGGCAGGGGCTTCTCTTGAACGCCCGGGCGGGCGATTTGCCAGATTTGAAACTGCTTTTGATGGATTACGGGCTCTTGCTCGTCAGTTAATGCTGTACGCCGGACGGGGAATAAACAGTGTGGAGAAAATTATCTCTACCTGGGCACCTGCGTCTGATAATAACAACACAACTGCGTATATCAGGGCTGTATCGCAACGACTGGGAGTGGATCCCCGGGCTGCCCTGAATATGAGCGATCCGCAAACCATGTCAGCATTGATGAGCAGCATTATCCAGCATGAAAATGGAAGAAATATCTATTCTCGAGAGCTGATTAATAAGGCTGCCGTGGCGGGAATTAGTGGCAAAATGACAGAGGTTAACCAGCAAAATACTTACCACATTTACGGTGGCGGAGATCCGCACGCTGTCGGTAATGAGGTTGCACGTCGGCAACAGTCTGCAAATGCTCAGGTCATGCGAAGTAATCAGGTGAGGGTGGGTTAGTGGATATTCTCTCTACACTTTTTCATCAGCAGAGCAGAAAAATAGGAATGATTGTTCCCAGTGTTGTTATTTCAGAGAAGCATACAGATATGCTTGAAATAACAGAGCATCCGGTAGAGGTCGGGGCCGCTGTCGCTGATCATGCCTATAAAAAACCGTCAGAAGTGGTGATGGAGGTTGGTTTCGCCGGTGGCGGCGCATTGCTGGATTTTGCCAGTAATCTGACGGCTACCAGCCTGCTCGGCCTGAGTCCTCAGCAGACGTATCAGGAGCTACTGGATCTGCAGGAAAGCCGTATCCCCTTCGATGTGGTAACCGGTAAACGGCTGTACAGCAACATGTTGATCCGGGCGCTGGAAGTGACGACGGACAAGACAACCGAAAACGTCCTGTCCGCCGTCCTCACCCTGAGGGAGGTCATTATCTCCCGGACACAGCAGATTACCGTCGCGGATAAAACCAACATGAAGGAAGGGGCCAGCACGTCGGCGGTACAGAACAGCGGCAACAAAACCACAAAGCCTCCAGATACTTCACTGCTGAAAAGCATTACGGGTAACGTGGCGTCATTACTGGGAGGCGGCTAATGACAATTCAGGAAATTCCGCTGACAGCGGACAACCAGCAGTTCAGCATCGTCCTGGGTGGTGTCACTTGGCAGATTAGCATCATATGGCGCGATCCTTACTGGATTATGGACCTGCAGAACGACAGAGGAGAGCCGGTAATCTCCGGTATTCCTCTCGTCACTGGCGCTGATCTGCTGGCGCAGTACGCCTGTATGGGGCTTGGTTTTAAGCTGGTGGTGGTCTGCGATGACAACACTCAGGATTATCCCACGAAAACTGATCTGGGCGGTCGCAGTCATTTACTGGTATCAACGGAGTAAGCATGTCACAGAACTGGATGAGACATTTCGAGCTGCAGCTTGTGGACGGGAACGGTCAGGGAATTGAGCTAAGTGATTTCAAAGTCACCTTTACGATCGACTGGTTCAACATCAGCAGCGCGTCCCGGGTAGGAACTATCAAAATTTATAACCTCTCGGCAGATACTGTGAACCGAATTACCGGGCAGGAGTTTTCGAAAGTGCGGCTGATTGCCGGTTACGACGGTATCGCGCCGGAGGTGGCGGCAAGCGACGTCGTGACCGTGCGCGAAGTCGACGCGGCAGATGTGGGCCAGAGTGATGGCCGCAACTACGGGTTGATTTTCAGCGGAGAAATTCGCTACTCGGTCACAGGAAAAGACAGCCCTATTGATTCCTATGTCCTGATTCAGGCAGCAGATACGGATCTGGCATTTGCCACCAGTATAACCTCGCAGACGCTGGCGGCCGGTTACACGGTCGCAGATGTGAACCGTGCGCTGATGAAAGACTTTGAGGCCAAAGGCGCGACCGAAGGACTGACGCCTGAAATGCCTGCTACCGTATTCCCTCGAGGGCGGGTGCTGTTCGGCATGACACGGCATCTTATGGATAACGTGGCCGGACAATGTGGCGCAACATGGCAATTTGTGGACGGTCAGCGCCAGATGGTGGCGAATAACGAGTATGTTCACGACGCGATTGTGCTCAGCAGCGCCACCGGGCTTATCGGCATGCCGCAGCAGACCATCGGCAACGGCGTAAACGTCCGCGCTCTTATTAATCCGAACATCCGGGTTAACGGGCTCATTCAGCTGGATCAGGCTTCCGTCTATCGTACCGCGTTGTCGAACAACGATATTGCGATGGCTGGTGGTCAGATCACCGACCAGAACACGGACGGAAATATCACGCTAAGCGGCACCACAGCACAACCTGCCAGCATCGCAACGGATGGCGTTTATATTGTGCGCGGGATTATGTACACTGGCGATACAAGGGGCCAGGCGTGGTACATGGATATGATGTGCGAAGCGCGTGGCGCGGCGGATCTCCGCACTCAGGACTCGCTTAATCGGGGGTAAATTTGAAAGCCTTAGCCATTTTAATTGTTGCCTTTATGTCATTTGGGGCATCAGCAAGCGGGTACACCGCTTATTGTGGGCCTTACACCATCACTGCAAGGTTGGGTGAAATGGACATGATTAACGGTGAACGCGTCACATCGCAGAAAATTACAAATCTTGGTGCTGATGGCATTAAGATTGATATGGGGCTTATGCCTGCTAAAGATGGCAACAATTATGGCTTTGAATACATTCGTCGCCCTGGCACCGAAACGCGTTTCCTGAACGTCCAGCTTCTGCAGAACAGCATGGATGCACCGAAAATCATCGGATCTTTCCCGTGTAAAAAGGTTGATGGTTGAAGTCCCATCCTTTTTGCAAGGATGATTTTGTGCGAAACGGCTCAACAGCACGAGCTTCGGATTGACTAAACTGTATACGCGAACATAAAATTCAACCAAAAGATAAGTAGCGAGCGTACTGTGGCAAGACCAAAACTGAAAGCGGAAGAGCGTTTTGACCAGTTGGTTAAGATAATCAATAGTGGTCAACCTCTTGATATTTGGACCTTTCGAGAGGTGGTCTCGGAGTATGGCTCTAAGCGTACTCCGCCTGCTGACACGCTTGTAGCTTTGGCTCATATTGCTAAAGGTGATGTGAGTGTCGGGATTGAAATGCTTGAAGCTATCCTCCCACATGCTGATGTTAACTTTGCGCGGATTTTTTGTAAGCTGCTTGAGCGTTTTTCTCTACTCGAAAAATCGGACTACTACATCTATTCTTTAGCTGATAAGTATCCAACCAAGTGGTTTACTTATAGGGCTGGTGGCGTTGCGTATTTGGTAGGGAAACTATCAAAATGCGTAGAATATTTTGGACGTCATTGCAAAATGTTATCCCAAGAAGAACATAGGGATGACGCAGAAGCCTTCTTGCAGGAGGTAATTCACGATATGGATGAAGCATACAAAAAGTCAGGATGCTCTTCAGAACAATACATGCAAGTTGCTCTTGCTGTTCATAGAGTCATGGCTGAATTCCCTCCAACTGAATATCGTGCTGACATCAACGGTGCATCTGGTGGGACTTATCTGGTTGAGGTAGTTAATGCATCCCCTGAACAGGTGGTTGCAATGAATATGCGACTTGCAGATGAAATTTGTTCAATCGATTTACTTGATGATTGCAATCTTATTGCACGTTTTTCCGTTGAAAGAAATAGCTTGAAAGGGTGTAAATATGCCTATAACTAGCTCTGAGTTTTTATCTTCAGCGGAGCGTTGCTTTGCGGAGGATTCTGAAGTTGGTTATCGTAATACTATTTCGCGGGCATATTATGCGCTTTACCATGAAATAAAAGAGAATCTGACCAGTCTTCCTGCTTATACGAAGGATCATCATTCCAGTCTTATCTCTTATCTTAAAAATAAGAGTGAAAACAAACTGGAGCCATATGATCCATTAAGCCTAAAATCCATGGCTTACAAACTTGAGCAACAGAGACTGGCTCGAAATGAAGCAGATTATGACCTCACTAGCTGTGCAATAGATAAAGCAATGGCACAGCAATCTCTCTTAGAGGTTAAGACTATTTTTTCTCAGTGGGAAAAAATGAAGACTGATGAAGCTGTTTAAACTCATTCAGTGAATTAACAAAACCCGCCATTCGGCGGGTTTTTTGCTTTCTGGAGCCTACCAAATGGCAGTATCTGACCAGACCCGCAGCGGCGACCTTGCCGAAACATTCAAATCTGAACGGGAAACAACAAAGAATCAGATCCGAGTCGCCTTGCCTGGCATTATTCAGTCATTCGATCCTGATGCGGTGACGGCGGTTGTGCAGCCTGCTATCCGTTCGGTTGAAAAGGATAATGACGGCAACCGCATTACCAAAAATTACCCATTGCTGGTGGATGTTCCAGTGGTATTCCCACGTGGCGGAGGATGTACGCTAACGTTTCCGATTAAAGCCGGGGATGAGTGTCTTGTCGTTTTTGCCGATCGTTGTATTGATTTCTGGTGGCAGAGCGGCGGAATACAGGAACCGGTCGATGACAGAATGCATGATTTATCGGATGCGTTTTGTATTGTAGGCCCCCAGTCGCAGGCGAGGAAGATTAGCGGTATTAATACCAGTGCCACACAGTTGCGTAGTGACGATGGCAGCACCTATTTTGAGCTTAATCCTGATACCAGGAAAATTAAAATTGTCGCTCCGGGTGGTCTTGATGTGGTTGCCCCTCTGGCTGATTTTTCTGAGAAAGTAACCATTCATGGCCTGTTAACCTGGATGGGGGGCATGGTGGGGTCTGTTGTTTCTGGTGTGGCTTCAAAAATCACTGGTGTTGTTGAGTTTTTGGGTAGCGTGAAGGCTAACGGCAAGCCAATCGATAATACGCACACTCATGGTGGTGTTCAGCGCGGTGGAAGCAGTACCGACGGGGTAAACTGATGCGATACAGACGTGAAGACGCCGATGGCGATTACACCTTTGGCAGCGGTGATGACACCTGGCTGATTAACTCACCGGATGCCGTGGCACAGGCGGTAAAAACGCGATTCGAATTGTGGTATGGGCAATGGTTTCTCGACACCACCGAGGGGACTCCGTGGATCCAGTCCGTACTCGGTAAGCAGAAGCCGGAAACCTACAACCTGGCCGTCCGTAAGCGCATCCTCGAAACGCGGGGCGTTAAATCAATCCTCTCTTTCAATACGACGGTGGATACCACGACCCGACGTGTCATGTTTTCCGCTGAAATCGACACTCTCTATGGAATAACGACTGTTACATCGGAGGCGTAATGGCTCTGAACCTTGATTCTCTCGGTTTATCTGCAAAGGTAACCGCGGAGGGGATCGGTGCGCCTGATTATCAGACGATACTCAGCACCCTGATTAGCTATTTTCAGCAGATTTATGGCAGTGATGCCTACCTCGAACCGGACAGCAAAGACGGCCAGATGGTGGCTCTGATGGCGCTGGCGATTCATGATGCCAATAATATGGCGATAACTGTCTACAACTGTTTTTCACCGGCAACCGGCTATGGGGTTGCACTGACCAGTAACGTGAAAATAAATGGTATTTCACGTAAAGGCGCGACGAACTCTACGGTTGATTTGCTTCTTACAGGAACTGCCGGAACAACCATCATTAATGGCAGCGTGAAAGACAGTAATAATGTGATATGGCGTTTGCCTGCTTCAGTGGTGGTCGGCGTGGATGGTACAGTGATGGTGACCGCAATATGTTCCGTCAGTGGTGCAGTGGCGGCGCTGGCTGGAACTATCACTGAAATTAATACACCAACCCGTGGCTGGGTTTCGGTAACCAATCCTGCTGCAGCCACTGTGGGCACTCCGGCAGAAACTGATGCGGAGTTACGTATCCGTCAGTCGCAAAGTGTTGCGTTGCCATCAATAACCCCATTTGAAGCACTGGATGGTGCTGTTTCTAATGTTGCCGGTGTAACCCGCCACAAACTCTATGAAAACGATACTGGTTCGGAGGACGGTAACGGGTTACCGCCACACTCTGTTGCTGTAATTGTGGATGGCGGTGATGTGACGGATATTGCTCAGGCTATCAGAGGGAATAAAGGCCAGGGGACATCCACTCACGGTACAACATCCGTTACGGTTCCGGATAAATACGGCAATCCCCATGTAATCAAATTCTCGCGCTCTAGTGATGTGCCTGTTTATGCCCGGATTAAATTAAAAGTTTTTACGGGTTATACCTCACAGATAGGGCAGCAGATCCAGCAGGCTATTTCCGACTATATCAATAGTCTGATGATTGGTGATTCGGTCCTTTTAAGTCGCATTTACTCACCGGCGAATCTTGGCGTGGTGAGTGGCGGGAATGCACGCTATTACGATATTCAGGAACTGACGATTGGGAAATCCCCGGGGGCTTTGTCGTCATCAAACATTGATATCAGATACAACGAATCTGCGTCCTGTACACCGGAAAATATCGTTATAACGGTGGAGTCATGAGCAAATATACCGAACTAATCACGAACTACCACGCCACCAAACCTAAATTTCTTGCACATGTTGATCTGATGACCCGGCCGCTTATTGATGTTGCGGCGGCCACCAGAGGGCTGATTACTGCATTTGATATTGACTCTGCGGTTGGTGTGCAACTTGACATTCTGGGATTGTGGATCGGACGTAGCCGTGTTGTCAGCCAGCCTATCTCAGGTGTCTATTTCAGCTGGGATACCGACGGGCTTGGATATGATCAGGGTGTATGGCAGGGGCCATACGATCCTGATTCCGGATACATGTACCTCAGCGATGAAACTTATCGTGTCATCCTTAAAGCGAAGATTGCGATTAATAACTGGGACGGACGGAATGATTCGCTTCCAGCAATTCTTGACGCTGCAACAGCAGGATCCGGGCTGCGAATGCAGATAGTCGATAACCAGGACATGACGATATCGGTCTGGGTCTTTCCTGATACTGATATTTCAGATGTATCGCGTGAGTTAATTGCGGCAATTAAACAGGGGTATCTAACAGTAAAAGCCGCCGGGGTATGGGCGGGGGGCATTGAAACACCTTCGGTGGAAACTCCATCGGAAGGCTCTAAATTTTTTGGTTTTGATATGGATAACGAATTCATCAGTGGTTTTGATGTAGGGGCATGGGGAGTATTACTCTGATGGCGAAAAATGACTTTAAAGCGTTTGCAACTGATCGAAATGCCAATGTTATGTCGCAGGAGGAATGGGAAGCGTTGCCTGCGCTTATATCCGGATTTACAGCAGGGAAAGCATCCAGTGCGCAAGTCAATAAGGTTATTCGGCAGGCCAGCTTTATTGCTGCAGCTCTGGCCCAGTTTGTAAGTGATAAAACGCAACGGGATGTGCTTGATAATGGTGATCTGCCCGGTTTTGTTGAATTGCTGGGATCGGGGTTTGCTGTTGAATACCTGAGCCGCAATAATCCGTTTGGTGATATCAAATCGGACGGCACGGTACCAACGGCTCTCGAAAACCTTGGTTTGGGAGAAGCGGCTAAAAGAAATGTAGGGACCGGCACCAATCAAATTCCTGACATGTCTAGCTTTACAAGTGGAAATGGCTGGTGTCGTTACCCTGATGGAACTATCTTTCAACGTGGTGTTTCAGTGGCAGGAGCGATTGGATCTCCCACTTTTATAAATTTCCCCATTGCATTTACCAACTACTCAACCGTGCAAATTGTTGTGTCGTATGATAATGCGGAATCTGCAGTAAATTCAATTCCTTCTTTTGCTGCTACACCCGTTAGTACCGGTCTTGGTTTTAGCTTAATGGGTTCCCAGCCATCAGGTAGCAATACAACTTATTGTCGATGGATAGCTATAGGTAAATAAAATGGAAAAATATGTGTACAGTGCAATAAATAACGCTTTCTATCCAACATCAATGAAAGAAGATTATATTTCTGGAAATTGCTGGCCTACTGATGGTGTTGAATGTGACGAAGATATATTTACAGAATATACAAAGGAACCGCCAACTGGGAAGGTCCGCATCGCTGGAAAAGATGGTTATCCGGAATGGGGTGAACTACCAGCACTAACTCATGATGAGCAGGTAGCAGCAGCAGAACGCAAGAGGCAGATTCTTATTGAACAGGCCAACTCTAACATGAACAGCAAGCAATGGCCTGGAAAAGCGGCTATGGGTCGGCTCCGTAATGATGAAAAATATCAGTATGGTGCATGGCTGGATTATCTTGATGAATTGGAAGCTATTAATGTTACCAAGGCTCCCGACATAGAATGGCCTATTAAGCCAGCTTAACTTCATTGGTCACTCAGCATTTGCTGAGAGACCAATATTTTAACTAATTGTTTTTAAACTGTTTTTTCATTGCGGGTTTTTCAATGTATAAGTAAGTTAAGCAACTTATCATTGCACAAATTGATAAAGATATTGCTGCAAACTCAGTATAGTTTAATGAGCTTGAAATGAAATTAAAGGTCATTACCATGCTTAAGCCATGCATCAAATAAATGCTGTAACTTACAGAACCCGCCACCTTGAAGAACTTGGTGTTTATAATTTGAAAAGCTTTGGAGCCAGTACACGCACTTAAAAAAAACAAAAATAGCGGAATCACTATGTAAACATTGTAAATGTTAAAGTCCTGCCAGTATGCGACAGCAATAAGCGATAAAAGGTACACAATTGTCATCATTACGCTATTGGCTTGTTTGATAGCGTTGTTCTTTAGGTAACCAGAAGCTAGCGCTGCAACAAAGCCACCAATAAAGCAAAAGAGAAGAGTGGCAAACATTTCACTGATAAGCTCTTGGCGGTAAGCAATTAATACCGAGAAAAGCATAATTATTACCGAAAAACATGCATCTCTTATTGATTTTACGAACATAGAGATATATGGTAAAATTATATAAAAACCCCACTCATATGCAAGAGTCCAGATAACCCCGCCAACGATTAAAGATCCATGAATAGAAGGTGTAAGGCCATTAGGGTCAATTATACCAAACGTAAAATATCGGCCAACTTCAACAATAATGTTGTGAATCCCAATGCTATCGTTGGGTCGAATTAATTCAGAAACACAAACAACGCAAAGCACCATGAATGCATACATTGGAATTAGTCTCTTAACTCGCGCCGACAAAAATATTGCAGCATTGTTTATTGGTTTGTTTATTATTTTTCTAAAGAAGAGAAACCCTGTAATCATAAAGAATATCATGACTGGAATGGAGCCAAAATATGCAATGGCCAATAAACTATTGTTGCTTGACTTCGCCGCAAATCCATCATTCAAAAATATACTCCATTTATCATGATAAAGATAATTGAACATATATACTGAATGGTGAAGGGCGACCATGACAGCCGCCAACCCCCTGAGGCAAGATAAATTGTCATCACCTCGCAATCCAAAAGAAGAGTCTGCAACTAATTCATTCTTAAACCTTCCGGCAATCCAAAAAACAAAAAATACAGGGATGGAAGATAAAATAAAGATAATAAACGTCAAGTCAAACATAAAAACGCTCACGACCATTAGGGATTATATAATATCCTGATGTTAAATCATTTAAAGCTATACTTCATTACATTTATATAAAAACGGTAATGGAAAAGATGGTATGAAAATTTCCGCTTTAAAAACAATTAGATATAATTCTTTCTGTTCTCGTGTTAATCCTATCAAAAAAATGGGATGGGTGCATCATCAACGATGCGCGTGCAGGTTAGTTTGATGATTGCCCAGGGATGTAGGTGGCGCTATGCCACCTTTTCATCAAGCCAATCCGCCCACCACTGCATCATTTCTCTGCGCTTAACGTAGTTGATGCATCACTATCACCCTGTAATGGCTTATTACTGGTTTGCAGACAGGTAGGCATGAACATATGCCTGCGCATGAAGATGGAACTAGTCCGGATGCGATATTTTTGGTGATCACGTACATCATCAACGAAGTGCGTTATGGTGAGTTTGATGACTACCCGCTGAAGTGAAAATTGTGTTGTGTACCAAATTGCGTACCAAACTAAAATCACAAATCATGAAACCCTTGTTCATGGCGGTTCTCAGGGGTGTTGTGCGTAATCGTGAAACAAAAAGGTAGATTGTTGCTTACCGTCATTCATCATTAGGTTAAATCCGTTATTTCTGCTGTCTGCCAGAGTATCAAATATCACCGTGCTAATCAGCTTTAGCGCCACAATTTGGCAGCGAGTGGCAACAGATCATGTCAGATAAAAATGAGAGGGTAGTCACATTTTCTTGCACTTTATTCCAGCCAGTTCATAAGTATTTCCGTAAAAAGAACAGCTATTTGAAACTCCTGAGGGTTTGCTGTTGAAACGCCGTCTTATTATTGCTGCTTCTTTGTTCGTTTTTAACTTATCGTCTGGTTTTGCGGCGGAAAACATTCCTTTTTCACCTCAGCCTCCAGAGATTCATGCCGGGTCCTGGGTATTGATGGATTACACCACCGGTCAGATCCTCACCGCGGGTAATGAGCATCAACAGCGCAATCCCGCCAGCCTGACAAAGCTGATGACGGGTTATGTCGTGGATCGCGCTATCGATAGTCATCGCATTACGCCAGACGATATTGTCACCGTGGGGCGCGATGCGTGGGCGAAAGATAATCCGGTGTTTGTCGGTTCTTCACTGATGTTTTTGAAAGAGGGCGATCGCGTATCGGTACGTGATTTAAGCCGTGGTTTAATTGTGGATTCCGGAAATGACGCTTGTGTTGCTCTGGCTGACTATATTGCCGGTGGGCAACGGCAGTTTGTTGAAATGATGAACAACTATGCCGAGAAGCTGCATCTCAAGGATACGCATTTTGAAACAGTGCATGGTCTGGATGCACCTGGCCAGCATAGCTCGGCTTATGATTTAGCTGTGCTTTCTCGTGCTATCATCCACGGCGAGCCCGAGTTTTATCATATGTACAGTGAGAAAAGTCTCACCTGGAACGGTATCACCCAGCAAAACCGTAACGGGTTGTTGTGGGATAAAACCATGAATGTTGACGGCCTGAAAACGGGTCATACTTCTGGTGCCGGGTTTAATCTCATTGCTTCGGCTGTAGATGGGCAGCGTCGTCTCATTGCAGTGGTAATGGGGGCTGACAGTGCAAAAGGTCGTGAGGAAGAGGCAAGAAAATTACTGCGTTGGGGGCAACAAAACTTTACTACGGTGCAAATTTTGCACCGTGGGAAAAAGGTCGGAACGGAACGCATCTGGTATGGCGATAAAGAAAATATCGACCTGGGAACGGAACAAGAGTTCTGGATGGTGCTACCGAAAGCCGAAATTCCACATATCAAAGCCAAATATACCCTTGATGGTAAAGAACTCACCGCGCCAATTAGCGCCCATCAGCGGGTAGGGGAAATTGAACTTTACGACCGTGATAAACAGGTGGCGCACTGGCCGCTGGTTACCCTGGAATCTGTCGGGGAAGGCAGCATGTTTTCTCGCCTGAGTGATTATTTCCACCATAAGGCCTGACCTTTCTTTTGCAGCAGACTGGCAGGAGTGCGAGTCTGCTCGCATAATCAACACTCATTCCTTGTGGTTTTAATTTTGCAACTATACTGTATATAAAAACAGTATCAATGGAGGCGTCATGAACTACGAGATTAAGCAGGAAGAGAAACGTACCGTTGCAGGTTTCCATCTCGTTGGCCCGTGGGAACAGACGGTAAAGAAAGGCTTTGAGCAGTTGATGATGTGGGTAGATAGCAAAAATATTGTGCCGAAGGAGTGGGTTGCTGTCTATTACGACAATCCAGATGAAACACCCGCCGAAAAATTACGCTGCGACACCGTCGTGACGGTGCCGGGTTACTTTACGCTTCCCGAAAACAGTGAGGGCGTCATTCTGACAGAAATTACAGGTGGTCAGTATGCGGTGGCGGTAGCTCGTGTAGTCGGTGATGATTTTGCTAAACCCTGGTATCAGTTCTTTAATAGTCTCTTGCAGGACAGTGCTTATGAAATGTTACCAAAGCCCTGCTTCGAGGTTTATTTGAACAATGGCGCGGAAGATGGGTACTGGGATATCGAAATGTATGTTGCGGTGCAGCCAAAACATCACTAATTCATCTCAGGGCGGTGTGTTAACGCGATGACCACTCTTTTTTTTGAAAGCGAAAAGAGTAAGATGCGCCTTTCAATTTTTTCGCTCCTGCCGGGAAATTACACTGTTCCCGGTTTGTCCGTCGGATAATTCAGAGGCGCGCCTTCTGGCCGACAGATGAGTTATGAGCGCTTTTAATCTCATTACGGAGTTTCTGCGTGCGTGCCGATAAGTCATTAAGCCCGTTTGAAATCCGGGTATACCGCCATTACCGCATTGTGCATGGTACTCGGGTCGCGCTGGCATTCCTGCTCACTTTTCTCATTATCCGCCTGTTTACTATCCCGGAAAGCACCTGGCCGCTGGTCACCATGGTGGTGATTATGGGGCCAATCTCGTTCTGGGGTAACGTTGTCCCTCGCGCCTTTGAGCGTATTGGCGGTACGGTGTTGGGTTCGATTTTAGGTCTTATCGCTCTGCAACTGGAGTTAATCTCGTTACCGCTGATGTTAGTCTGGTGCGCGGCGGCCATGTTCCTTTGCGGTTGGCTGGCGCTGGGCAAGAAACCGTATCAAGGTTTATTGATTGGGGTGACGCTGGCAATTGTTGTGGGTTCCCCGACAGGTGAAATTGATACGGCGTTATGGCGAAGCGGCGATGTGATCCTCGGCTCTTTACTGGCAATGTTGTTTACCGGTATCTGGCCACAACGGGCGTTCATCCACTGGCGCATTCAACTGGCGAAAAGTCTGACCGAGTATAATCGGGTCTATCAATCTGCATTCTCACCGAACTTACTCGAACGCCCACGTCTGGAAAGCCATCTACAAAAACTCCTGACCGATGCCGTGAAAATGCGTGGACTGATTGCGCCCGCCAGCAAAGAAACCCGTATTCCAAAATCGATATATGAAGGTATCCAGACCATTAACCGCAATCTGGTTTGTATGCTGGAGTTGCAAATCAATGCATACTGGGCCACGCGCCCCAGCCATTTCGTGTTATTGAACGCGCAAAAACTTCGTGATACCCAGCACATGATGCAGCAAATACTGCTGAGCCTTGTTCATGCGCTGTACGAAGGTAATCCGCAGCCGGTTTTTGCCAATACGGAAAAATTGAACGATGCTGTGGAAGAGCTGCGTCAGTTGCTCAATAACCACCATGACCTGAAGGTTGTGGAAACACCAATCTATGGTTATGTGTGGCTGAACATGGAAACGGCGCATCAGCTTGAGTTGCTATCGAATCTGATTTGCCGGGCCTTGCGCAAATAATTCCTGAACTTCAGAATCATCTTGCTGCTGCTTCGATTCAGCAAGGATAAAGGGTATGATAGTGAAAAGGGATAAAAGCATTGTCATCTGCGGCAGCTATGAGTAATGTTGGCCCTAACGAATAGCGGTTGCTTAAACGAATCCGACTCTCACATTATCAGGGGTATAAAAATGGAAACTACCAAGCCTTCATTCCAGGACGTACTGGAATTTGTTCGTCTGTTCCGTCGTAAGAACAAACTGCAACGTGAAATTCAGGACGTTGAGAAAAAGATCCGTGACAACCAGAAGCGCGTCCTGCTGCTGGACAACCTGAGCGATTACATCAAGCCGGGGATGAGCGTTGAAGCAATCCAGGGCATCATCGCCAGCATGAAAGGTGACTATGAAGATCGCGTTGACGATTACATCATCAAAAATGCCGAGCTCTCCAAAGAACGCCGCGATATCTCCAAAAAGCTGAAAGCTATGGGCGAAATGAAAAACGGCGAAGCGAAGTAATTCCCGTTTTATTCAATGAGGGTTGCCCGGCAACCCTCATTGCTCATTGATTCTTATCTGTGTATCACCGTCATCATTCTCATCCGAGAACCAATCGAAATTAACAACAGCCTTCTTCTGTATGCAGCAAGGCAAAAAGTTCTGTAACTCCATTGTTATTAACTGCACTGGTTACTAACACGTTGTGCGCTCCAGCTTCCCGTAACCAACTTTTCACCAAAGATATTTGTTCCATGCTGGCTAAATCTGCTTTGGTTACTACTCCAATGACCGGGTGATTCATGGCCCGGTAGGGCGTTTTTACCTCTAATTCCTGCTTCAGCGCTGAGATTCCTGCTTGTTGCCAGAAAAGCAGGCACCTGCCGTCTGAACGGTATCGATCCGGAAGCGTATCTGCGCCATATTCTGAGCATACTGCCGGAATGGCCCTCCAACCGTGTTGACGAACTCCTGCCATGGAACGTAGTTCTCACCAATAAATAAGCGTCAATACGGTGCTCCGTTGACGCTTACTTTAATCCGTTTTCTGAGCTTAGATTTTTCTGTTCCTACCCAGACCGTGGATTTGGAATTCATTTTTTGTCAGGTCAATGCTAATCGTTAAAACGGCCATAACGCACCTCCACTGGAAGGTTTATCAGTAATATCCTACCGTTGCTTCATGGTCGGGGCGTCCATTCCATTATTATCGGTTTTCCTTTCTGTTTATAAATGAAAACGCCAGCTGTATTCAGGCTGGCGTCAGGAGAAATGAAGCCTGTTGAGTGAGATTCACCGGTTCTGGTGCAGAAGCTGCAGATGGCGCAGGGTAAGGACATCTTCTCTTGCCTGCTTAATACAGGACAACAGTGCTGTTTCTGTGGTTAATGGCACTATACCCTGTATCACTGCATTGTCTTACAGCAACTGGTGAGGGCTGGCATAAGTTGCCGGTGTTTCGGTAGAGTCACGGTCATCCACCACGCGGAGTGAATAACCGTTTTCAGCGGCCTTATTAATCAGTTCAGTGATATTAACACCATCAATGTCAACGACAATGTGCCCCATATCCAGCGCCTGTACGTTAACGCTGTCGGCTTCCAGTGTCATCATTTCGCCTCCGGATACTTACCCAGGGTAATGTTATTTACCGTTCTGTAATTGTCGCGGGTCATCAGGCCGGTTGCCCGGCGTGCCCGGAGGATATCAATACTGTTTATTAACTGAGAGCGGGTACAGGCGCTGAATCCCGGCTGGTCGGTACGCACCAGCGCGTATTTTTCCACGAGAAAGTTCACCGCATCACACAGTGAAATGCCTGCCTCAATATGCTGCTCAATCACACGTTCATCGGCAAAAGGTGTGTCATTCAGTGTGAGGCCATAGTGCTGGTCCAGCAGTCGGGACAGCAGTATCTGCCAGATTTCAACAGGAGACGGGCGAGAACTGGCCGCCTGCCCGGGTAATACAGGTAATGTTTTCATACTGAAGATTTTCCTGATATGCAGATATAAAAATGGAAAAGTGGCGTGGTGAAAACACCAGGCCGTAGCAGAAGGCTATTCTGGAGAGTTAATTTTTCATTTCGGGCGTCGGATAAACAGCCAGATAAACGTAACCACAACTGCTGAGGGTATCGGCTTTGCAGGTCAGCCCTTTTGCATACAGCGTGACGGTATGCTGATGGCGGGGATTCAGTTCACCGCTGGTGAGCATGAGTTCCAGTTGTTTCATCAGCAGCGGAAAGGCCTGGTCCAGGTGGTACGCATCTGCATCGCTGAACAGGCCTCTGATACCGGCGCGGTCGGCAAGGTAATGCAACCGGTTACCCTCCTGCACCAGACGTGCCCCGAAACAGGGCGTCACGGTGCAGGGCAGCCCCCACCAGGGGCGGTCGTGATTGTCGTCGGGAAGTGTTGTCCCGGGGAGTGTGTCTGACACGATAAAATCCTTACAGAAAATCGGCTAAGAATGGTCCGGTAGTGGCGATAATTCTGCTCATCAGAATTCCCACTCAGTTCAGGGTGACGCTCATCAGCCGGACATACGGACCAAAACTGTCCTTACGG
>ENA-OXEB01000158-OXEB01000158.1-human-gut-metagenome-genome-assembly--contig:-NODE-158-length-32571-cov-16.6746_pt1 | contig 32571 bp, 25 predicted proteins | sample MGYA00249353_ERZ652239 | MGnify/ENA primary metagenome ERZ652239 (study PRJEB26925, sample SAMN05826586) | human gut metagenome | biome: ENVO:2100002; feature: ENVO:00000062; material: ENVO:00002003... | reverse complement strand
GTATCGACGATTCCCTCCAGGATCCGGGTTTGGCCGCGAGCACGGGCATGGCCAGCTCCGGATCCTGCAGCGTGGACTGGCCCCGTCCGTATACCCGGGGGTACCGCGCGACGATCTCCCCGGCACCGGGATCGGTGATCCGCACGCCGTCCCAGCGGATGGCGGCCAGGAGCGTCCTTCCGTGCAGCGCGGCGCCTGCGAGGTACCGGTTCGAGTCGATGTCTATCCGCCCGTACTGGTCGGCCCTGCGGCTCTCCCATCTGATCGGGTCGAACGTGGTGGAAGGCAGCGGCATCAGCGCCGCGCGATCCTCCCCGAACACGTCCCCGATGGCGGTGCCCCTGCGGTAATGCCTCGACGAGGCGGCCAGCGCATCGCATCTGTCGAGCATGATCCGTCCGAGCTGCGCGTGGGTCTCGGCCTCCAGCGGCGGGACCATGAGGTTGCGGCGGAGGAACCCGACCGCGTTCTCCACCGCGCCTTTCCCCCAACCGGAATAGGGGTTGCAGAACCTCGCGTCGATGCGGTGGCGCGCGAGGAACGCGTCGAACACCGCGGCGGGCGTCACCTCGCCCCTCGCGTTCCTGCGTCCCGCGCCGGTGGCGTTGTCCATGACGATCACGGGAGGGACGCCGCCGATGTGCCCGAACACCTCGACCGGCCCGTGGCACAGGCATTCCGCGTTCTCCCCGGGCAGGCTCGCCGCGTACCGCATGTTCGAACGGGGGAACGCGACGACCAGGCAGTGGTCGTCCACGAGCCCGCCGGCGATGCGGGCCTTCGCCACACCGAAATCGATCCGCGCGACGCCGGGCGCCCGGACGAGCTCGCCGTACCCGTCGGAACCGCTCCGGTTCGCCTCGCGCCAGCGTCTCACGTACCCCGGCGTCGTCGTGTACTCGCCGTCGTAGCCGGTCTCCGCGCGGAGCCTGTCGTGCACGCGTCTGGCGGTATGGCGCTGCTTGCGCGGCAGCATGCGGTCGGCCTCGAGCCATTCGTCGACCAACGCCGCGTACGGGTCGATCTTGGAGCCCCGGCGCCTGTCCATGGGCGGTTTCGGGGTCATGTCGTCCATATCGGCGTATTTCGCGACCGTGGCGCGGTCCACGTCCGGTCTCCTCGCGATCTCCGACCTGGAACTCCCTGACGGTCCAGTCTCCTGATATCTTGCTGTTTGGGCATCGGTATCGCCATCGTCCTTTCCTTCCCGAGCGCCGCCGGCTGCAACCGGTGGATTCGTTTTCTGGTTACGTCTCGGGAATATACAGGCACGGCGGACCGGTGCCTGTTCTCGTCTGGGCGGTCATATGGTGCAGTTCCTGCTGGAAACCGGCAGCCCATACTACGGAAAAATAGTGCAGAAATTGCTTAAGAAAAATTGAAGCAAAACACGGCACAGCCGCGGAGACGCTGCCGGAGGGAACGCATCCCCTGGTGCGTTCCGACCGCGGCCACCACTGCCGGTGGCCCGGATGGCCGGCGCTCATGGAACGGTACGGCCCAGCGCGGTCGACGGGCGCCAGAGGCTGTTCCCCGGACAACGCCGCCGCGGGGGCTTCTTCGGACGGATGAAGACGGAATCCGTCTATCCCGGGCATTGGGAGGAGCGTGCCCGCGACGAGGTGCTTGCCCTGATCGACGAGTACATCCGTTGGCACGACCACGGGCGCATCAAACGGTCGCCCGGTTGGATGAGCCCGGTACAATACAGACAAAGCCAAGGAACGGCTGCGTGATCATCTCCAAGAAAACGTCCGCAGCCCCCCTACCAGACGGCGCAGCCGCCTCACTGTAAGGGTGGAACAAAAATCAGGCCTATCACACTACGGCATGCGATAACTTCTTCTTGAGAGTTGTTTTTCGACAAATCAAAGAAGAAGCGGATGTACGGAATCATGAGACCACGATGTTGGCTGTGGTCATATGCCATTCGTGGAGGGAGTCAGTCCACTCTCCTTGAATCGACTAGGCAAAGGATTAGCTGCAATACCGCGGTAAATCACGTTAACACTGCTGGTGAACGTTGCGACGTAGTCAACAAGATCAGGGTGAAGAGCCCACTGGTTTCGTACACCTTCGTTAATGGCGAGCAGTGCGAGCGAAGCATGCCGGGCATCAGTGTCACTGCGGATCTCTCCAGCACGGATGCCCTGCGCGATGACTTTCTCCATGGCGTTAAGCATGATACCGAGGTTTGTTTCAAGATGATTCTGAGCTGGCGTGTCTGCGGTCATTGCGGCGCTGGTGAGCATAGCTCGGAATCGCAGCAGGTCAGGATGCCTTGAAGCGGTGCGAACACTGTCGATGATTCGGTCAATCATTTCCCGCACGGTATCCGCCTCGAAGATGTCTGTGCGGTAGTCTGCTTCGCGCAATCGCACGACGGCGAGGAACAGGTCCGCTTTACTAGGGAAATGGTGTAGTACTCCGGCGTCGCTAATACCGACTTGTTTTGCTATATCGGCGATACGGACGTAGTTGTAGCCATGCGCTGCGAACAGGCTAGTTGCCGCGTTGAGGATAGCTTGCCTCATGCGTTCCCCTTTGATGTTGCGGCGGTGGATTGTGCGGGATGCGTTTATCAAGGGTGTGTCGGGACGAGATGATGCAGGATTCTGGTCGGAGCTCATGTGAGCCATTGTAGACTTCTGTGGTTCGTTCGAAACCCATTCTCATCCCGATGCACCCACTTCCTTTGAATCAGTCGATCGGCTCGAGGAACATGGAGCGTAACTGTTCCAAATGCTCCTTTGTCATACCGTTGTCGAGACAATACTGCGCCACGGTGCAATGCTTTGATCGTATCCTTCCAAGCATTTCACGCATAAGCGAGGCCGGAGATGCGAGTATGCCGGCTAGTGCCCCGACGCCGCCATCGGACGTCGTGTCATTCGGAATATCAAGCATTCCGGAGGATATGGCCTTGCGGAACGCTTCTCCAAGATTACCAGCCGACTGTGCATAAGATGACACAATGGATTCGTCATCCACGCCGAGGATTGCTTCCAAGACCGCCGCGACTATGCCGGTTCTGTCCTTTCCCGCGGTGCAGTGGATGAGCATCGGTCCGTTTCCTTCGGCTAGAAGCGTGAGGATGTACGCTATGGACGAGCCGGAATTATCCACGATGTTCCGATAAGTTGCTTTCAGGATTTCATGTCCCATTCGTGAGGTCTGCTCACCGTTTGCGCCGCTGAGTCTTGCCGCCGCCACGGAAAAGATGAAGTCGCTGGTGGATCCATCCGATGGATTGGAACCTGCAAGCAGGGGTATCCGGAGCACTTCGATTCCATCGACCTCGTAGGGCCAGCGAGTCACTTCCCATGAATCTCGCAGGTCCACGATGGTGCGCACGCCGAGTCGCTGCAGGTCGTTCCTGCCTTCCGGGGTCATGAAATTCAGCCCCGCCGAGCGCAGGAACAGGCCATTGCGCAGACGGTGATGCCCATCGACCGTCATCAAACCGCCAATTCCGCGCGCATTCGGCACCCCGTGAATCACGATACCTGCCGCGTCCCCATCAGATGGAGCGGCGACATTGTTCCCGGCTTCTTCCGAGGACGGTACGCACGCACCGTTGCTTTCTACGACCTTGGAGAACCAGAAGAAGGAGTCCTTACGTTCGCGTTCCAAGCTGTCGGCGTTGACATGGACCAAGCCGAATCGTTCGCGGAAACCATTCATCCATTGGATGTTGTCGATGGAAGACCAGATGTAGTATCCGCCGACATCGATGCCTCCGGCGATGATATCCCGCAAATCCTGGATGCTGCGGGTCAGGTAGGCGATGCGTGTGAGATCGTGGACGCCATCATAGAATCCGCCTCCGTCATGGCCCGTGGCGTGTGCCGCTCCGGTTCGATGTTCCATTCCACGCCCATTCTCGGTGACGATGATTCTCGGATGATCCGGGTATTCGCGGTGCACCCATTCGAGCGTGCGCTTGAGTCCTCCCGGAGTGTCCTGTCTGAACCCATGGTCATCCCACCAACGGTGTCCCGGAGCAGGGACAACGGCGCTGTCTTCTCCGGCGGCGATGCCGCCGAACTGGCGCAGTCCCGCAGCATGCTCACCAACTCCGGCTGCATCATAGAATTTAGATGCCCTCTCCGTGCTAGCGACGTTGAGTGAGGAATACCAATTCACTCCCAAGACATCCAAGGGCTCCGAGATGATCTCCATGTCGTTGTCTCGGCACGCACCGTCCTCCTCGACCTGACGACGTACCGTTGGCACGTGCCCTCGGCCCAATAGCGGGTCGAGCATCATGCGGTCGATACCATACGAGGCACGGTCGGCGGCGGCGATATCATCGGGATTAGATGTGGCCGGCTGCATGCCAATGACGGCAAGGATGACACCGATAGACCCTTTGACGTTTTCCTCACGTAATGCACGCACCGACATGCCATGTGCGAGCAGGATATTGTGCACCGCATCGAAACCTCGTTCGCCTTCCTGACGCATGGGAGGGAACATGCCGGCTACATATCCCGCCAAGGCCGGATGAGATGGTTCGTTCATGGTGTACCACTGGTCGACGCGGTCGCCGAGTCGCTGCGCCATGATGTGGGTGAAATCCGTGAACCAATCGACGGATTCACGTCCCATCCAGCCGCCGTAGCGATCCTCCAGCCATTGCGGAGTGTCCCAGTGATAGAGGCATGCTGCAGGCCTGATACCACGTTCGAGAAGACCGTCAACGAGCCTGTCGTAGTAGTCAAGTCCGGCGGGATTGGTGGTCTTCTGGTCATCGATGATGATGCGGGGCCAAGAGACGGAGAATCTGTGGACGGGTGCGCCGATTTCCCCTAGCAAGTCGAGATCCTCACTGAGTCGATGGTATTCGTCCGATGCTACGGACAGGTCACTGCCTTCCGGCACGGGCAGTTGTCCTGAATGGATGGCTATGTCCCATATCGATGGGGCTTTGCCATCCGCGTCCCATGCGCCTTCGATCTGATATGCAGCGTTGCTGGTTCCCCAAAGGAATCCTTCGGGGAACCGTAAGTTGTCGTTGTTGGTGTCGTTCATGATTGTTCCATTTCTTCGCTGCAGCTTATGCGTAATTGTTGGGATTATGTCGGCTGTGCATCCAAGACGGCACGGAGGCTATCAGCCGTTGGGTGTACGGGTGCCGGGGATGGTGGATGACGTCCTCGGTGTCTCCATGCTCGACAATCGTGCCCTCGTCGAGCACGGCTACTGTGTCGGAAATCATTCGCACCACTGACAGGTCATGGGAGATGAACAGCATGCTCATACCTTCTTTGTCACGTAGGTCCGCGAACAGGTTGAGTACCATAGCCTGCACTGATACGTCAAGCGATGAGACGGGTTCATCACATATGAGCAGGTCGGGGGCACCTGCGATGACTCTTGCGATGGCCACACGCTGGGCCTGCCCGCCGGATATCTCTCCGGGCCGAGCATCAGCGTAGGTATCCGCGTCGATGCCGACCTGTTCCAGAAGCGTATGGGCGCGGCGCCTGCGCTCGTCACACGGCATGTCCGAGTTGATTTCGTAGGGTTCCGCAACGATGTCCACCAATGCGCGCGCCGGATTGAGCGAGGAGATTGGGTCCTGGAATATCATCTGCACGGCTGGTCGTCTCGCCCAGCGGGGGCCCAGATCCTCGCCATGGCGGCTTACGCTGATCTGACGGTTCTGGGCAATGTCGCGTCCCGCCACGAACACCCTGCCGGAGTCTGGTTTCTGCATCCCGGTGATGACCCGTGCGATTGTGGACTTTCCCGCACCGGATTCCCCGACCAATGCGGCGCATGTGCCGCGGGGCACTTCGAGCGTAACGTCATGCACCACCGTGTGATGCCCGTACGAACAGGTCAGTCGCTCCACGCGCAGTTCGGTGCTGTCATTTAGTCCGGGGGATTGGGATGAGGGGATGTCAGTCATGACTCTCTCCTCCACTGCTCTTCGATTCTCCGCCGTCGGCGGTTTTCATTTCCATATCCACGGTTGGAAGCCTTCTGAGCTGTGGACCGTCGAGCTTGGGCTTGCATGCTAGCAAGGCGCGCGTGTATGGATTCCGAGGATGTTCGATGATCTGTTCGACCGGACCGGTCTCGACAATCACACCATGTCTCATCACCGCGATTGTATCGCAGCGTTCCGCCGCAACGTCGATGTCGTGGGTAACCAGCAGGAACGCGGAGTTCGACTTGGCGCGAATATCATCGAGCACGTCGAGCACCTGCCGCTGGACAGTCGTGTCTAGCGCCGTCGTCGGCTCATCACCGATAAGCAGTGGCGGACGGGCAATTGCCGCGGCGCCTATGCCAATGCGCTGCCGCTGACCTCCGGACAATTGGGACGGGAAACGGGACCAGACATCTTTCGGATTGTTGAAGCCGGTGGCCTTCAGCATCCGCAGTCCCCGTTCACGACGGTCGGCCCTGGAGAGACGGTCCGCGGCGTTGGTCAGACTCTCGGTAAGCTGTGCTCCAATGCGATAGGACGGATTAAGCGAACGCAGCGGATCCTGAAAGATGAGCCCCACCTTGTCGCTGACGAAACGTCTGCGTTCCCTGGGCTTTAATGCGCGGAAATCGACGCCGTCGATGAACATTTCACCTTCCACCGTGCAGTGTGTGCCATAGGGTTGGATGTCGGCAATGGTGCGCATCAGGGCACTTTTGCCGGCTCCGGATTCGCCGACAAGCCCGCACACCTCGCCCCTGCGAATGGTCAGGTCAACGCCGCGAACTGCTTGCACATCCCCATGTGTGGTATGGAACGTCACGCTCAGTCCTCTTGTTTCAACTACGGGGATGTCTCCGGTCCCGGGGTTTTCCGACTGTGGAGAATCGATGCGGAATGTCATTGTCCCTCCTTCACGTCGAAACATTCCTTAAGAGTGTTGATGGAGAACACCGTCAGACACAGCACCATCATTGGGAGAATCGTGACCCATGGTGCCATGCCCAGTTGGGTGCGACCCTCCGCGATTAACCCGCCCCACGAGGGGATGGGCGGGCGTAGGCCGAGCCCGAGGAAGCTCAAGGATCCCTCGGTGACGATCGCCCGGGCAAGGGCGGTGAACGCGTAGACACTGATCTGGGGAAGCACTCCGGGCAGGATTTCCCGAATGAGCAATCGAGGCAATCCGGCTCCTTGCAGACGGGCGGCGAGAACATAGTTTTCCGCCGCGATCTGCAAGGTCGAGGCGTGTGCCATGCGCGTGAACATCGGTATGGAAAATATGCCGATTGAACAGGCAATGCCGCCAATACCAGGACCGCGCAACGAAACGATGGTCGAGATGATGAGCAGCGGCGGAACCGCAAAAGCCACATCGCATACGAATCCCACGATGGTGTCGGCCATGCCACCCACATACCCGGCGAGCATGCCCAAGACAAGTCCGCAGATAGCTCCGATGAGAATTGCGACAAGACCGACTGTAGCACTGATAATCGCACCTCGCATCGTTCTCGTGAACACATCGCGGCCAAGGCCATCAGTGCCGAACGGATGGGTCAGACTTGGCATCTGGCTAATTGCTGAGTAGTCGTTTGAATATGGGTCAAGCCGCAAAACCAGCGTCAGCGCCACGCCTGTAATCAGGGCAACTAACCATATGACTGCGACAAGACGTATGCCGGTCAGACGTGAGCATGCCCGTCTCCAGATGTTATTCACGTCCGTACGATCCTTTCGGGTTCAGCAGGTAGGAAACAAGGTCGACGACGATGCTCATCGCGAGCACACACAACGTCGCGAACACAACTATGCCCTGGAGCATCGGGATGTCCCTGCCTTGTAACGCGGTGACGGAGAGACGGCCGATCCCGGGGATGCCGAAAATGTTCTCCACTATCAGCGAGCCGCCCATGCTTACGCCGATGTTCATGCCGATGAGCGCGACTGCGGCAGGGCTTGCGGGTCGAAGGGCCCGAGCCCACAACGCCTTGTAGAGGCTTGCGCCCCTCGCACGAGCGGCGTCCATGTAGGGTTGCGACAATGTGGAGATGATCGAGGAACGAAGGGTGCGGGCATAGACGGCCGCGTCACACAATCCGATGGTGAGCGCCGGCATGATCATCGTTTTGAGGTTTTCTGCCGGATCTTGTCCGAACGGAACATAACCGATCGCAGGCAGGATCCTGAAAGTCACTGCGAACAGGTAGATGAGCAACAGGCCGATGACGAACGACGGCATCGACAGCATGAGGAACGAGAGTCCGGACAGGACGCGGTCGGCTACGCCGTTGACATGGCACACCCCTATCATGGCGATCGCCAACGCCAGTGCCACGGCGACCGATTGGCCGAGCATCACCACCTCCAATGTGACGGGCAAACGGGAAGTGATTTCGGCGAGCACCGGACGGTTGCTTAAAAACGAAACACCCCAATCACCTTGGAAGATGCCGCCAATCCAATCGGCCAGACGCTGCCATTCGTTTTTATCCAATCCGAGCGTCCGTGCGAGCTCTGCGCGCTGCTCGGCAGTCGCATCCTGACTCAGCAGCAGCGACGTCGCGTCCCCAGGCAGGAGCATCGTCAGATGATTGACCGCCACGATGACCACAAACAGCACGCAGACCGATCGCGCTAGTCGGATGGACATGCTTTTCAACATTGTTTCTTCCCTACTCTGGAAAACCATGAGTGGGGCACTCCGATGGACACCCCACCTGATTGATAATCGCTCAGTTCTGCGCCAAGGCGAGCTGGCCCACCTGAACCTGGATGAGCGTATTCTTGGAGATGTCGGGGAATCCAACGACTTTCTTGTTCATGATGAAACCGGAGTTCATGGCCGTGGTCCACAGGACCGGCAGATCCTTTGCGAGCTCCTTGGAGACGGTGCTGAAGTCATCTGCGCGGCTCTTCAGATCGCTCTTCGTCATTGCGTCGGAGATGGCCTTGTCAACTGCGCCGTTCTTGTAGCCGGTGAAGTTGTACGGGCCCTTCGAGAGGAAGAGGTAGGAGGCGCCAGACGGATCGGAGAGGATCGATGTCATGAAATCGGCCATCTGATAGTCCCCTTTCATAATGGTCGCCGTGTAGTTCGCCGACTCGACTGGGTTGACGGTCACATCCACCCCGGCCTTGCCCAACATGTCCTTGAGAGCGGTTGCGCGTTGCACGGTGTCTGCGCGGTTCTCGCAGGACAATGTCAGCTTAATGCCCTTGCCATCGAGAACCTTCTTTGCGGCTTCGAGATCATATTCGGGGTATCCTGAATCCTTGGGCGCCACGCTGGTGAGCAGCGCATAGGGATTATCCACAATCTTGCCTTCGCCGAGGTTGACGGCCTTATTCAATGCGTTGCGGTCAATCGCCCGCGCGAGCGCCTTACGGACCTTGACATCCTGCAGCGCAGGATCCTTGGTGTTGAGCATGATCATGCTCATGGAGGCCGGCGCGGTAACCGTAGCGAGATTCTGGTTGGATGCGGCGTCTTGGAACTGTGAGGCCACCTCGGTCCACATCAGGTCGAGGTCGCCCGATTTCAAACTCTGATAGCGGGAGTCGGCGTCGGGAACCATCTTGTAAACAACCTTATCGAGCTTCGGCTTGTCTCCCCAATAGTTGTCGTTGCGCGCGAGCGTAACCTCACTGCCCGCGGTGAATCCGGTGACCTTGTAGGGGCCGGCACCGATTGGGAATCCGAAATCATCCCTTGCTGTGGTGGATTCAATCATGCCGAGCTGGCGGACGAGCTGCGACGGGAAATCGGCATTCGGGGTCTTCAAAGTGAATACCACGGTCAGATCGTCTGGAGTCTCCATATTGGAAATTAACGCCGCCTGGGCCATGGCCGACGATTTGGTCTCCGGGTCGGCGAGACGCTTGACATGATCCACGACCTGCTGGGCCTTCAGACTGGATCCGTCGGAGAACTTCAACCCGTCACGCAGCTTCAGTGTCCATTGCGAGGCGTCATCGTTCGAGATGAGGGATTGCGCCATGTCAGGTTCTACATTGCCAGCTGCCCCCGGCTTCATCAATGGTTCGTAGACAGCGGTGGACAGGATCAGAAGCGGCTGCTGCGTTGTGATGGAGCTTGCTATATCAAGGGTCTGGACTTCGCGGTCGAGGCCGATGGTGAGGGTCCCGCCTTCCGCGGCTTTGCCGGATTGGATGGAGGAAGAATTGTCTATGGAAGAAGCTCCAGCGGAGATGCCGCCGCAGCCAGAGATGAGAGAGAGAATGCAACCGACAGCCGCAATGGCAGCCACAGTAAGTGATGTCTTCTTGTTCACACGATTAGTATGAGCGCCGCAACTTAATACTTAGCTATCACTAAGTTTAACAAAAACCAACAATGCGTGAACTGTGTGCACGTCGCACGCCAATCATCTTTGACAGGCCCGGGATCCAATCAGTTCTTGCTCGCTGTACTCCGGCAAGTGAAATTGAGCGCGCGTTGAGATGGTGACGTTCTATTGGACTCATCATTACTTTCGTCACCGTCAATCATGTCACAAAGACCGAGCTCATGCCGTCGCCCGATGACGCCCGTGCCGTATCTAATTTTGCTTCGCCCGTCCTTGCCAAACGGCGGTTCTAGTGGTGGCTGTAACGTCTGAGGGTTTGAGCGGCCTTTCGTGGCCGTGTTGTTGATGGATTGACGATAGTGTGTTGGACAGTGTTTTAGAAGATTAACCCTTGCCTCGTGAACTCGCCAGGACTTAACTACCCGAACATGGAATGAAGCCGTTGGTTATTGAACCAATACACGCAGTCGTTCAACTCAGCGCGTAGCCGGTCGACTCTGGTATAGCGGGTACGGCAGACGAGCCCCTTCTCCAGCGGCCGGTTCATGGACTCGACCACCGCTGTTTATGTTCAATAGGATTTTGAGGTTTTAGTCACTTACTTTTTTCGGGTCTGGGCATGGAGCATGCCAACCACCCGCGGGCCTTATCTTGAAGGTGCTTCGTTATCGTTCAAGGAGGCCGGAAAGGCAAATGATCAGCATGCCCGGGATTCAGTCTATTCGCCAGTTGAGAAGGAACGCCGAGTCCATCGCGTCGATAGCCAGGAAGGTCGGGGCGGGCGAGCCGACCGTGCGCAAATATCTGGAGGCCGGCGACCTGTCGCCCAAGCCTCCCGTGAGGAAGCGGCGCGCGTCAGCGATCGACGAGTACGTGCCGGCGATCGAGCAGTGGCTCGCCGAGGACCGCGAGACATGGCATAAGCAGCGGCATACCGCGACGCGCGTGTGGGAGCGGCTGCGCGACGAGAAGGGCGCGGAGGTGTCGCTGTCGACCGTGACCAGGATGGCGGCCCGCCTTCGGCGCGAGTTCGCCGCGGAACGCGAGTCGGGGCACCTCGACCTAGTGTGGCATTCCGGCGAGGCCCAGGCCGATTTCGGCGAGGTCGACGTGTATTGGCGCGGCAGGTTGGAACGTATGCATCATTTCGTGCTTGATTTCCCGTATTCGAACGTGTCGCCGAGCCAGTTGATGCCCGGCGAGAACGCGGAGTGCACGTGCCGGGCGCTCAAGGACCTGTTCGGATGGCTCGGCGGCGTGCCCGAGCGCATCGTGTTCGACAACGCCGCGGGCGTGGGCCGCAAGCAACGGTTCGAGCAGGTGCGTCCGGCCCGCCTGTTCCAGGCGTTCCAGGCGCACTATGGGTTCTCGTTCGCGTTCCGCGACCCGTATTCGGGCCACGAGAAGGGCGCCGTCGAGGCCAGGGTCGGCGCCGTGCGGCGCAAGCTGTTCGTGCCGCGACCCTCGGTCTGGAGCATCGAGGGGTTCGACTCCAGGCTGCCCGGCAGGTGCCTCGAGCTGGCGGACAAGGAGCATTACCTCAAGGGCGAGAGGGAGGCCGACCTGTTCGACGCGGATCGCAAGGCCTTGCTTCCCTTGCCTGCGAAACCGTTCGACGTGGTCAGGTGGGAACGCATGAGGGCCGACAAGTACGGCAGAGTCACCGTCGAGGGGAAACACCGGTATTCCACCGATCCGGCCAACGTGTGTCTGTTCAATAGAAGTTAGGCCGATGCAGCGTAACTATTCAGTCCGAAAAAGCGGTAGGAATTAGTCCGTTTCACCGAAATGGCGAGATGAAGGGCACCGGCCCGCCATAACCCGGCTATTTTCCCGAGTTGAAACACATCCGGCCGACAGGGCCACTCGGGAAAGGAAAGGAATGACGAAACCGGTGTCGATACAACAACGTATCAGGATTCTCGACGCCCAGGGCGTGTCATGGCGCGAAATCGCCAGACGGCTTGGCGTGTCGAGGGATACCGTCAGGAAATACGCGACCATGGAGGACTGCTCGCCGAAACCCGCGGTCAGGAAGGGACGGCGTTCCCTGATCGACGCGTATTCCGGCACGGTGGATTCGTGGCTGTTCGCGGACAGGCTCATGCCCCGCAAGCAGCGCCATACCGCCAGACGCGTGTACGCCAGGCTCGTCGAGGAGGAGGGCTTCGAGGGCTCGTACTCGTCGGTGCAGCGCTACGTGAAGAGGTGGCGCGAGGAGCATCGGTCCGACGGCGACGGCTATCTCGAGCTCGACTGGAGCGCCGGCGTCATGCAGGTCGATTTCGGCGAGGCCGTCGCCACGATCGGCGGGGGCGACGTCAAGGTGCACTGCCTGGTCGCCACGTTCCCGCACTCGAACATGCGGTACGTGGCCGCGATGCCGGGCGAGAACGCGGAATGCGTGTGCGAGGGGCTGGCCCAGATCTTCGACCACATCGGCATGGTTCCCCGCGTGCTGGTGCTCGACAACGCCACCGGTGCGGGCCACCGCGTCGCGTGGAACAAGGTGACAGTGGTGCGCGTGTTCGCCATGTTCTGCGACCACTACCGGCTCGAGACGAGGTTCTGCAACCCGTATTCCGGCAACGAGAAGGGATCCGTCGAGAACGCGGTCGGCTTCCTGCGCCGCAACCTCATGGTTCCCAAGCCCAACGCGGAGAGTCACAGGCAGCTGACGAGGCATCTGCTGTCGAGGTGCGACGCGATCGCGGACGTGGACCACTACCGTTCCGGCAGGCCGGTACGCGAGCTGTTCGACGAGGACCGCGGGGAGATGCAGCCGCTGCCGCGCGCACGTTTCGACGCGGTCGAATGGGTCGAGCGCAAGGCCGACAAGGAGGGCAACATCCAGATCGGCTCGGTCCGTTACCTCGCGGGCCCGTCATGGCGCGGCTGGACGCTGCTCGCGGGCCTGCGCGCGTTCGAGGTGGAGATCCGCACCGCCGACGGCAGGCACGTGAACACTCTTCCCCGCTCCTACGGCGATGGCGGGCGGACGGTCAGGAACCCCGCCACGCTGCTGCCCGCGCTGGCCAGGAAACCCAACGCGTGGGGCGAGTCGCCCCTGCGCGGCGAGCTTCCGGACGGGCTCGTGCTGCGTCTCGACGCGTTGGACCCCGGATCAAGACGACGCGAGCTGACGCTCCTGCACAGGGCCGGCGTGGCGAGCGGCTTCGGGAACGCGGTCCTCGCCATGGCCGCGATCGTGGAGGGCGGCAGGGCGCCCGACGAGGCCAGCCTGCTCGCACTGGCCAGACGGATCGCGCAGGGCGACCCGCCCGACCCGGACGACGGGGCCGGCAGGCTCGCCGTATACGACGCGTTCAACAACCCCGACGGGAAGGGGACGGAGTCATGACGAGGCCGTCGCGGACCATGGCCGACACCAGACGCAGACGCGCGTCCACGGGCAGGATGATGGACGAGATCATGGAACTCGCCAGGAGCCTGCCCCTGACCAGGCAGGTGCTCGCGGACAGCCTGGAGACCGCGACCCCGGCCCAGATGGAGTTCATGCTCTCGTGGATGAACGAGGAGCTGGCGTCGAGGGAACGGTCGAAACGCGCGCGTCTGCTCAAACAGGCCGGACTGCCGGGCGTCAAGGAACTCGACGGCTACGACTGGACGCCGGTCCGCTTCCCCGTCGACTACGGGCGCGAGGCGTTGGAATCGTTGGACTTCGTCGCCAACAGCGAGGACGTGGTGCTGTTCGGCCCGCCCGGGACAGGCAAGACGCATCTCGCGGTCGCGCTGGCCCGTAAGGCGTGCGTCGAGGGCCAGCCGACGAGGTTCTTCACCGCGGCCGGACTGGTCATGCGGCTGCTGCGCGCGTCGGCCGAGGGCAGGCTCGACCGGGAGCTCGCATTGATATCCAAGGCGCGGCTCCTCGTGATCGACGAGCTTGGCTACGTGCCGGTCGACGAGGAGGGCTCCAGGCTCCTGTTCCAGGTCGTGACCAACGCGTACGAGCGACAGAGCGTGATCTACACCACGAACATCGAGTTCAGTGGCTGGGGACGCGTGTTCGGCGACCCGAACATGGCCACCGCGATAGTGGACAGGACGGTGCATCACGGCAGGATGATCAGGTTCGAGGGCGAGTCGTACAGGCGCACCCACGCCCTGATGGGATAGAAACCAAACAATAATGGCGGCGGGTCTTTCCGCTCAACTGGACTGAAACCCGCCGCTTTTTCGGACTGGATTGACACGCCATTCTGGACTACTTCAATTTGACAAAACACACCAACGCGGGATGTGAGGTCATCGTCGGCTTCCGCGCCCTCGAGGTCGAGGTCCTCAACGCGAAGGGCAGGCGCATCGCCGTGCATGAGCGCGCGTACGGTCAGGCCCCCACCAGCAGCGACGATCCCTCGCGCCAGCTCGAGGCGCTTTGCAACAAGCCCAACGCATGGCCCAACAGCCAGGTCCGCGAGGCCTTGCCCGACCCGTTGCGCGAATGGCTCGACCGTCAGGACAGGGCCACCCTCAGGGAAAGCCTGCACACCCTCAAGCACGCCGATCGCGAAAGCGGCTGGGCCAACGCCGTGCCCGCGATGCCGCGGATCCTCGAGACGACCGGCACACTCGACCGGGCCAGCGTCGAACTCGCCGCCGCCAGGCTCGCCTCCGGCACCAAGGGCGTCGACTACGACGAACCCGTCGACCTAGGCGAATACGACCGGGCGTTCGCCACGGACGGGCAGGCCGCATGAGCACGCAACGCACCGACCCCGGGCGACTGCGCGCCAAGGCGCGCCGCCTGTTCATCTCCCAAGCCACGATGGACGACTTCCTGTCATGGGCCACGCCCAGGCAGGCCGAGGCCGCCGACCGGCTCTTCCGGAACGAGCTCGACAACCGCGAGACCGCGAAACGCGCCAGGCTCATGAGACGCGCCAAGTTCCCCGTGCCCAAAGGCCTCGACGGCTACGACTTCTCCGACGTGAGGCTGCCCGACGGCTACACCAGGGACGAGATGCTCTCCCTCGACTTCGCCCGGCATGCCCAGGACCTGGTCTTCTATGGAAAGACCGGACGCGGCAAGACCCACCTGGCCACCGCGCTGGGCATGCTCGCCGTCGACAAGGGCATGGACGTCAGGTTTCTTCCCACCGCCGGCCTCATGCTCCAACTGGGCAAGGCCAAACGCGACGGCGACCTCGACAACCTGCTCAAGGACATCTCCAAAGCCGACCTGCTCATCCTCGACGAATTCGGCTACGTGCCCTTCGACATCGACGGCGCCCGCCTGCTCTACCAAGTCATCGCCAGCTCGTACGAGAGACGCAGCATCATCTTCACCACGAACATCGAGTTCAGCAAATGGGGCACGGTCTTCGCCGACGACAAACTCGCCGCCGCGATCATCGACCGCATCGTCCACCACGGACGGCTCATCGAATTCACCGGCCCAGCCACCGCATCGGCGAGGCGCTCATGTTCGGCAAAAACCAACCCCAATAACCAACCAACCCGGCCGGCACGCCCCATGACCAAACCCGAAAAAACTACATGACCAAACCCAAAACACCGACTTGACTAAATACAGGGGCAAACGACGCGGACAGGTCGGCCACGAAGATAACCGACGGATCATCCCCGCGCGTGCGGGGCAAACGGACTGAATCTGGGCGTCAGGAACGGCGCGTCCGGATCATCCCCGCGCGTGCGGGGCAAACTCGTTCCGTTCGGTGTCGATGACCTTGCCGTCCGGATCATCCCCGCGCGTGCGGGGCAAACTCAAGCTCACAGCATCAGACCGCATCTACATCCGGATCATCCCCGCGCGTGCGGGGCAAACGTGGTGGGAGATCTCATGCGCGTGCCTGTGTACGGATCATCCCCGCGCGTGCGGGGCAAACCTCTCCGCGTCGGTGGTCCAGTCGGATGCCGGCGGATCATCCCCGCGCGTGCGGGGCAAACGTCTCGCCGTCGTCGGAGCCGAACCGGTATGCCGGATCATTCCCACGCGTGCGGGGCAAACTCCGACAGGTTCGAAATCCCGGAAGGCGGCGTCGGATCATCCCCGCGCGTGCGGGGCAAACTCCGTTCGGACGCCCGTCCAGCACCTTGACCGCGGATCATCACCGCGCGTGCGGGGCAAACCAGTCGAAGCTCTCGCAGGGTGCGGTCGCCTACGGATCATCCCCGCGCGTGCGGGGCAAACACGTTATCCAGTGGGCGCATCTCCATGCCGTCCGGATCATCCCCGCGCGTGCGGGGCAAACTCCTCCGGGTCGTCGAGTATCGGGTCTGGTTCCGGATCATCCCCGCGCGTGCGGGGCAAACGATACTGCAGCATGAGATCGCGGGTTTGAAGACGGATCATCCCCGCGCGTGCGGGGCAAACTTCGAATTGGCGACATCCGCCGACGCCAACGCCGGATCATCCCCGCGCGTGCGGGGCAAACTCCTTCACCTCGTCGCGCAGCTTGTCGATCTGCGGATCATCCCCGCGCGTGCGGGGCAAACCCGTCGACGACGAACCGCACCGCGGCCACGCCCGGATCATCCCCGCGCGTGCGGGGCAAACGGAGGCATACGTGTACGTCTGCATCATCCACCCGGATCATCCCCGCGCGTGCGGGGCAAACGTGGTCGAGGTGCTGACGTGGGACGGCACCCGCGGATCATCCCCGCGCGTGCGGGGCAAACATCTATGTGCCAATGCGTCAGAGTGGCGCAGGCGGATCATCCCCGCGCGTGCGGGGCAAACACGCTCCAACCTTGCGCGTTGCCGCGTGAAGACGGATCATCCCCGCGCGTGCGGGGCAAACTCGGCGAGCTTGGCATCATAGTCGGCCTTGGCCGGATCATCCCCGCGCGTGCGGGGCAAACGGCATGACCGAAGCCGCGTACCGCACCGAGGTCGGATCATCCCCGCGCGTGCGGGGCAAACGTTTCGCCGATCACATCGTTCGGGGACCCGTCCGGATCATCCCCGCGCGTGCGGGGCAAACGCAGTCGATGTCGATGGCTTTGTCGTACATGCCGGATCATCCCCGCGCGTGCGGGGCAAACTGTATACTCATGCCGTACATGTCCATGCTGCACGGATCATCCCCGCGCGTGCGGGGCAAACAGTCGAACTGCTCGAAGCCAAAGCTCCTCGCACGGATCATCCCCGCGCGTGCGGGGCAAACCCCTCGGATCGCGGGTCGCGGGTTTGGTGCCCCGGATCATCCCCGCGCGTGCGGGGCAAACACGGGTATCGTCTCGGTCATCTAGGTCATGGCCGGATCATCCCCGCGCGTGCGGGGCAAACGGCCGCTCATGTCTACGACATTCGCAAAGGCGCGGATCATCCCCGCGCGTGCGGGGCAAACCATGATGTCGATATTCCGCAACAGCGGGATACCGGATCATCCCCGCGCGTGCGGGGCAAACCGACCATAGTCAACCAATCATTTACCAAAAGTCGGATCATCCCCGCGCGTGCGGGGCAAACAAGGCCATTGGCAGTCTGTTCCACTGTAGTGGCGGATCATCCCCGCGCGTGCGGGGCAAACGACGTGAGCCCCCGCGACGGCGGGGCCTCCGACGGATCATCCCCGCGCGTGCGGGGCAAACTCGAACACGCAGTCGGAGACACGGCACAGATACGGATCATCCCCGCGCGTGCGGGGCAAACCTCGGGGTGGCGGGGTTCGCGGCGCTTCCGGCCGGATCATCCCCGCGCGTGCGGGGCAAACGACGCCATGTTGCGGCTGATTTCACGGCCCCTCGGATCATCCCCGCGCGTGCGGGGCAAACACCATCGTTATGCGCGACTGCGAGTACACGAACGGATCATCCCCGCGCGTGCGGGGCAAACCTCTCAACCGTTGCGTCCATTGGGGTTTCGCCCGGATCATCCCCGCGCGTGCGGGGCAAACATCTGCTCGCCCTTGGCGACCGCCTCGTCGGCCGGATCATCCCCGCGCGTGCGGGGCAAACCCGGCGACGCCGGACACCGGCTTGGAGACGGTCGGATCATCCCCGCGCGTGCGGGGCAAACGATACGACCATCTCCAATGACAGTGCGGCCACAGGATCATCCCCGCGCGTGCGGGGCAAACCTGGCGCACGCTTTTGGCAATCTGTTCGCCATCGGATCATCCCCGCGCGTGCGGGGCAAACTTCCCGGATGGTGAGATTGTCCGACTGGATATCGGATCATCCCCGCGCGTGCGGGGCAAACCGACTTGCCTGACGGTCGGGCCATCGAATCGACGGATCATCCCCGCGCGTGCGGGGCAAACTGGAGCCAGCGCAAAGCCCACCAGCTCCACGCCGGATCATCCCCGCGCGTGCGGGGCAAACGACGACATCAAGGCAATCAAAAGCCAGGACGCAGGATCATCCCCGCGCGTGCGGGGCAAACGGAAGGAGGGAACGTCCATCATGGCATCGTGTCGGATCATCCCCGCGCGTGCGGGGCAAACGTCGCGCCGCCCGGCCTCAGCTGGCTGCCGTTCGGATCATCCCCGCGCGTGCGGGGCAAACGGGTGTGCCCTGTGTGAAATTTTTCCCATGGTCGGATCATCCCCGCGCGTGCGGGGCAAACGCATGGATACTCTGGCAGGGCGACAACCTGTACGGATCATCCCCGCGCGTGCGGGGCAAACAGCTACATCCAACCTGACGGCCAATGGGGCTTCGGATCATCCCCGCGCGTGCGGGGCAAACAGGGGCTTGGCCATAAGTTCGCGTACCTTGTCCGGATCATCCCCGCGCGTGCGGGGCAAACACCTATCCATGTGATATCGTCCATGGTCATTCCGGATCATCCCCGCGCGTGCGGGGCAAACAATGACGCCACGCCACTGGACATGCGAGACGGCGGATCATCCCCGCGCGTGCGGGGCAAACGGCACCAGCAGCATGGCCACAAGCCAGGCGACCGGATCATCCCCGCGCGTGCGGGGCAAACGACCCATGCGTCATACCATGCCGAGCCTTCGACGGATCATCCCCGCGCGTGCGGGGCAAACCGGGCTTTCACATGCCTCTGCCTGTTACGCTTCGGATCATCCCCGCGCGTGCGGGGCAAACGTCATATGGCGGGGCGTCCGATCTGGCCCGTACGGATCATCCCCGCGCGTGCGGGGCAAACCTGTTACGTCTGATGATTTTATGGTGTCTGTGCGGATCATCCCCGCGCGTGCGGGGCAAACCGCGTATCGGTCGCCGCTGTTGATGGCGGCCCCGGATCATCCCCGCGCGTGCGGGGCAAACTAATACATCCCGTCAAGACTGGCGGCGCGCGCCGGATCATCCCCGCGCGTGCGGGGCAAACCCATGCAGACCTCCGACAAGGTGGACGAACATCGGATCATCCCCGCGCGTGCGGGGCAAACAACTTCTACGTGCGCGGCTACCACGCGGGCTCCGGATCATCCCCGCGCGTGCGGGGCAAACGCGGCTGAAACTCCATTGGGCGATGCCGATGCCGGATCATCCCCGCGCGTGCGGGGCAAACCCTTGCACTTGTGTCAGGGCCTTATCGATGGCCGGATCATCCCCGCGCGTGCGGGGCAAACATCGTTTCTGTTGCTTTCTGTTTTGCCGCGTTCGGATCATCCCCGCGCGTGCGGGGCAAACCCGCGAACGTTGAACGTGCCCCACACGCCGTCCGGATCATCCCCGCGCGTGCGGGGCAAACTTTTCCTTGATCAGGTGGTAGACCTGCGCGGCCGGATCATCCCCGCGCGTGCGGGGCAAACGAACTGGAGGTGACCCAGCAGGTGCTCGGAGACGGATCATCCCCGCGCGTGCGGGGCAAACAGTCCGATTTTATGCGAAAACTCTTGAGCGCTGGACCCTCAATAATTGGATTCGCACAGTGGCTCCAATCTTCGTGCTATTGTTCCTGCTTCCAGTCATCGGCCAAAACGCCTATATCGAGAGGCACTACTCCAACCAGTCTTTTTCTTGGTTTTCAAAACTCCATTACGCTTCTGCTTTTGACTTGAGTTTGGTCGCATAATCAGCTTTAATCCATCATAATCCACTGGCTCCCATTCTTGCCCATGTGTTCTGAAGTCCAAACCTTGTTCGTTATTGGAAGAGTACACCATGACGGCACGCCCTTCGCTGATATTCTCCAATATCTGCTGCCACAGCAGCTCCCGAACACGAGCAGAAGCTTTGCCTACATAGACACCAGGGGATATCTCAAACAGCCAACGCGTTAAGTGTCCACGCAGCTTCGGAGGGGACACTGTAAGTACGATAACAATCATTATGAGCCCCTATGCTTCTGCTTGTTTGCTCGATTGCCCTATATCTTATACTGGCATATCGTCCGCACTAGAATTCGCCATCTTCCACGTCAAAATCTACATGCAAATCCTCATCATCATTGATGAACATGTCCGATTCGACTGAGTAATTTTTGCCGCTCGCTCTATATCCCGAAGCCCCAGCCCACAACTGCGTCGTAATATCTTCAACTTCCGGAGAATCCGATTCGGCCTCATCTGGAGTCAATAACAACGAACGTATATCCTTCACACAACGTTGCATAAATTTCCCATCTTTCATTCTGTCTCGTATGCCTCGACGAGCCGCGACGGATACATCATCAACTTGCTGTGCCACTAAATCAAATGCCAGAGGAATCGTGATATCCACTTTGTACAAATCTGCAATGTCATAGACAAAACTTCGCTCATTTCTTGCGTGAACGAACCCCAATCCAGGAGAACACCCAAGAGCAACGATAACTGCATGCACCACACCGTACAGAGACGTATTAGCGGCAGACAACGCACGATTCACCTCATCCGCATCATCGAAATCCGTGACTTTGTACGATCGCCCTGACCATATAACCCCGGTACGTTTTGATTCTCGCTCATACGCTCGGCGAACTCGTGTTCCCTCTTTACCAAGTAGTTGTTGCATGGTAAGACCATCAGTTGATTCATCGGGAAACCGCATCGCATACATCTTCCGAGCCACTTTCACACGGGTGCGCTCGGAAGACACCAACTTGGCCTGCGCTTCCAACAATCTCGTGGATTGCGCGAGAGAGGCCCCGTGACAGTAGTAGCGAACACCATGCTCTCCCACCCATATGCATGTGGATCTCGACTCGGCCAACAGACAAATAGCGGCATAAGTAATGTTGCTACCTGGTCCTAGCATCAGTACGCTCAACGTCGCGGCGGGCACATGCACCGTTCCTCGTGCATCAGTTATTGTCACAGCATTGTCGGCACGATTGACTACACAATGCTCCGCGTACAGAAATGTCAAACGATCTTGCACGCGGAGCAACGACTGCAACTCAGGTGGTCGAACACCAGGTATGCCGCTCATGACCGAGGCTCCTTGCGATGATCGTCAGCCAAGGGCATCAATGTCAAAAGACCGAATCCATAGCCTTTAGCACGTCCGATCCCCTCGATCAACGACCGTCGAAGCAAGTCCGGATCATCCACAACCAGTACGCCATCATAGGTGGCCGAAGTCAATGTAACTGTCGAGCCCTTACGTCTGAACTTCTCCTGAACCGAATGTCTAACTAATACCTCAGGTAGCTCAAGCCTATTGATCGGCATATGGAATCCGGCACGCCGAGCCTGATGGAACAACCATTCTTGCTGTTCTTCGACCCTGATGATGCCCGTGCGCTTGCCGCGTTTACCCGGCTCTCCGGACGGCTCGGAATGTGTCGGATTCGCCTTAAGACGGAATCCCCATTCCTGCCCGCATTCCAATCTCGACAGGAACGGTTCATATGAGCATGTCGAAATATCGGCAGTTCCAACTCCAAGTTCCTGACGCAGAATTTCCGCATCCGGGACATTCGGGGAGACGATATACAGTCGACTCGGTTGCCTGGTACGTCCCGGGTCAAGCCGCCACAATACTCGGGATAAGTCGGTATCACCATCGGTAGCCCTAGCAATGATAGCGTGCATCCTCTCCAGTGACGCCAACGCTCGCATCGCAAGACGATGCCTCGGGTCAATCATGGCTCTGGTGAATATTGTCATCGCTCCTCTTCCTCTTCTGCATTTGCCACCGCATCGAAGAATGCGTCGTCATCGAGCACCGACTCGGATTCACTCGGACACGTATCGTCGCCATCCGCGGGCCCTAGTTCGGGAACAGTAGGGCGAGGCGACGCTCCATCATCGAGTCGCATGTATCGCCGCGGCTTCCACAGCCGTTTCTGCTGGCTGAAACTCACCGGCTCATCCATAAGCTCATCCACGAATCCCAGCTGACTTCCCTCCCCGGGCAATGGTTCCACGATGATGGGCAAGAAGTCCGGCTTGTCGAAGGTCAATCCATGCATCACCCGATACTGGTATCGTTCCGTGGCTTGCCATGGAGCCTGCCGCAGCGCATCCTCTAACCCGGCGTCCGATATCCACGCATGCACAGGACCGTCTGGCGGACACGATCTCCTGCCGAGGAATAGTTGGTAGTATGGAGTCACCAGTGCAGACCGGTATTGTTCAAGCTCGGCACAATCGGTGCTTTCTAGCCCGGCGAGGAACACCGCATCCTGCAGGTAGTATCTGCGCGATAGCGGAAGCATGTCCCCCTCATCGGTACGGGCCGTCTGATAATCGCTCATGATGGTGCCCGGCTGGTCGACGCGCACACCGAACCGTAGCCCGTCGAACCGTTCAAGCGATTCGTCACGCCCGACTCCCAGCGCTGCAGCAACTATGCCGATGACGCCGCTTTTGGTGGGCCATGCCTCGGTTTCGCGCCGAGTGAACCGGCTTCGTGACCCCCACGACTGCATGGGGGCAGCCAATCGCATCAGTAAAACTGGCATGACTCATTCACTCCTGAGTCAGACGATTCGCGATAGTCCGTTCGATGTCGACGACCATGTCACGCAGCGACGTGGTTTTGCCGTCGACCAAAGCATCCGCAGCCACGGTGTCGTCGCCGATACGCACAACCCAAGTCTTCACCGGTGCGATGTCATAGGCCCTGTCCAGATCCTGCTGGCGCCGCACTAAAGCTTCGGTCGCATGCTGCACATAATCCGGTGCGACAGGCCGCTCAAAAGCACCAACCATGTTTACTGCCTGCGTATCACGCAAGTTGACCACAATGAGGTCCGGCAGAACATTCTGTCCAAACGTATTAATCTTGCCCTGCGGCACACTGGTCAGGAATGCTTGCACAAATGCGGAGACTGCCTTTGCCGTGGCATTGACATCGCCCAGCCGATCCTGCAGCCGGTTGGCGTCTACATTCGCGTACCTATAGAAAGTGGCGGCGTTGAATTCAACCTGTCCCATCATGGCTGCTCCGACATCACCCGCCTCATCTTCTCCCCCGTTGCGCTGATTATCGTCCACTGCGGTGAAGAAATCAGATTCAGGCTCGACCGTTTGCACGCTGATCGCATGCGCCACCTGAGCACAGGCATCCACATTCAGATCCGTGTCATCGGCAACCATGCGGCCGAACAACGTCACATCAATAGAGCGGTCGTTGGATACGATCTGCTTGATGCGCTTCTTGTCACCTTTAATTTTTTTAATCGGATCATCAGTGTCAGTCGCCTCGATGGCAAGATCTGCCAACTGATCATATTGACGATTGCCCAAGAACAGCAGATACTGAGACTGCTTGACACGATCATCATCATCGATTTTGTCAGCTTTCTTCTTACGTGGTTTTTCCAGCTTGATACCAGCACCACCTTGTAATACGGTTTCGGCGAGCATGGTTGCTTGCTCCTCACTCAGATCTCCGCGGCATTCGAGGATGCGACCTGTCAGTTCCTCCACGACACGCTTGGTGCGTATTCCCAGATCATTTGGATCGACCAATTCCTTGAACAGTTCGCGTGTCGGACGCTTCCAAGCTTGACTGGACACCCTAGCTCGGGTCGTTCCACCGTATTCCACGGTTTTAGGGCTGCCTGTATCATCACGGTTGAGGTTGCCGGCGGCGGTGGTCTCCAGCGCGTGGATTTCGATGATGGTGCGGTTGATAGTTGACATGATGTCTTATTCCTTTCCGGAAACGACGGCACTTGCCGTCATATTGTTTGTGTACGGGACGTCAATATGGAGACGTCATGAGTCAATGGATGGATGGCCCCGGGCTCAGAGCATTGCACTAGCTATTCGAATCATCGCTGGCCCTCGCGGCTCCATAGCCTCGCTGAAAGTCACGCCCCCATCGCAGCCGAACCGCATTGGCCCGTGCCCGTCCGGAACGCAGTCCTTCCAAGTCCTGAGCGAGCATCCCGTAATTGATGGCGATGCGCTCGCGTCGGAGTAGTCGAATCAGGCCTCGCGCATGTCGAGTCAGCTCCTTCCAGCTGTTGGCGGTCTGCAGCCGGTCGAACATGCCACAGATGCCGTTCTCATTGAAATTGCCGTATGCCATACGGCCTACCGCAAGACCAAGCGAAACCCCCGCATCGGTGTGCATCGACAGGTCACGAATCGACTGCTGGTGCAGCGCAAATAGCGTGACAGCCGCATAGATGGCATGCTCCTGAGGCGTTGGTGTACCAGAATCGGTGGAATCGTATCCTCTGATCGCGCGATCATCCGTATCCGGCAAAGTCCACGCGAACACATCGGGATTGTCGCCGATCTCATGGCCGACGCTGTTCCGAAGTTTGGCTATTGCTGCAGTCGTGTAGGCACCGTCGTCCAAATATCCTTTCTCGCTACCACCGCCATTGGCTAGTCGACGTACTCGTCCCGACACCCATGTGCCGAGTGGCGTAAGTCGTACGGTCGGAGGCATGCCTTGCCCGGATTGCTCCATATGCTGTTCCATTATTCGTTCTCTCCTTCGTTGGGGACCTCGGGGATAAGCTTATTGATTCTCCCTCGGTACCAAATTTCGGCAAGTGCCACGCAGTAATGCGTAGTTGTCGATGCACCGGTTTTCGGGTTTCTGCGAGTGATGTCACGACCGACGATTGCGCGAGAGGATGCTTGGGCGGCAAGCTGATTCCCGAGACGGAACAGGATACGTCGCACAGTCGTACTCCATTTCTGCCGAACCTCTTCCACATCGGCATCGGAGTCAATCCCACGCACCCACCGTCGAAATGCGCTATCGAAAGCAGTGTACCCGGTGTCTGCGGCCCGAGTTCTCGGTCCATCCACTGGCAACCCGGCAGCGATGGCTATGTTTCCCGCCAGATTCCGTAGCTCCTGTACACCGTTATCCACCATACCGACAGCGTCGCAGACGACTCCGCCCAATTCGGGGTGCTGCGAGGACAGCACCGTCAGGTTCAGATCGAGCACATCGTCCACAGTGGTGTCAACCACCGCTTCGTTGCTGCCATATTCAACGCCGAATGCGTGCAACCGGATGGGTAATTCGCCAATATTGACCTTGTCCAGCCATCGCAACGTTAGTGGTCGCAATGCTTTCGGAGGTTCACTACCATGTTCGGCCCTTGCATGCTCGTCCACAATCAACGTCGGTAGACCCCGCCACAGCGCGCGGGATGGATCATGTTTACGAGGCATATATACCAGCGACATCTTCAGTGCCTTTTCCTGAGCGTCGCTACGCCGCCATGAGGTCATAGTTTCATATTGGTGTGCATTCTGTGGCTTCAAACGGTCACCATTACAAATCAACACACCGGTGACTGTCTCCCCGTCATGGGCTAGCAGCACGCGTCGAGACTGCCAAGTCAGCAGCGTCGCCGGGCCTAAGAAGCTGACCGTGTGGCCTGTCTTTTCCGCAGGCTGGTCAAGTCCCACCTCAGCCTGTGCCGTCAACGGATCACGCTCCCATATTGGCACATCCTCGTTATCGTTCCACACCGACCCATCGTCAAGACCGAGTACGCCGACGCCGACGTAGTTAAGTATCAGTGTCTGCCACAGGTTGGATCCTTCAACGAGATCCCCGCCCAGATGCCCAGCCCATGCCACACCGATAGGATAGCCTTTGCCCCCCTTGACGCGAGGGTCGCCCACTGCACCCGATTTGATGCCGGACGCATCAAACGCCTGCAAGGTCACCAGCCATCGTGCCGCCTCCGCAGCGCTCATCGTGGCAAGACCTTCGCCAATGCGTGTGGTGAAGAACTTCTCGCCATTGGGTACGTCCAATATCAAACGTTCCAGTCCGGAAACTTCGTCCTTCGCGGTGTGCAGACCAGAAACTTGATAGAAAGGTGCCGCATTGTCGAACAGGTCAAATCGTTCCCGGTAATAGCTGCAATAGTTCAACAACGCAGGGAGAACATCCTCTCGTCTTTCCGAACCACTCCCAAACAACATCTTCCAGTGTGAGACGTCATCATAATCCTGGTCAGACTGTTCAGACACACAAAGGTGACCAAACGTGCCGTATATTATTGCTAGCAGCAGACGGACCAGAGCAAAACGCTGAAGCGGGATGTCACCATCTATGCTGTGAATGCGATCCGCCCGTTCCAGGGCTTCCACGATGGACAGGCATTGAAACGACCCATCAGTCATCGTCACCGGGATCCATGGACGATCCATCAAATTGTATGAAAGATCACTCGTCGGCATCTACCTGCCATCCCTTCTCCATTGAATAGCGGACAGTCAATGTCCTGTTACTTATTTTTGTACCATCTTTATCCGACTTCGGGATTTGATAAGTGGCGATCCCGTTTTCGTCGAGGGCGATCATCAACTGACCGGCAAGACTGCGATCCAACTGCATGTAGTCGTACCAAGGGTCTGGCGTGGCCCGTTCAAAGGCTTTAATGACTTCATCAAGATCCATATACTTCAAAGAAGTTCTGCTCAGCGAAATCGTGCAGGACAGGATGTCACGCACCTGTTGGCGAGTAGGAGCTCCAAAGCCGGATGGAAGTATCCGCTCTGATTCTTTGAACCCACACCAAGACGGCAACATAAGCTCTCCATCCTGTTGTTGCAGAACGATGACTTCGAACGAATCCTCACCCTCTCGGATCCCGGCACGGCTGACGCGTTCGTCTGCCCCTCCCGGAGTGTCGGCATCGGTCATCGTGGCATCGAGCCAACCGTTGATATCGAAGGGATGTCGCGGTGACTGCGGCTGGAAAATCCGGAATCGTCTGGCCTCATGTTCGCTGTCAGTTCGCGAGTCTTCCAACTTGGTCTGCGCGGCACGCTCCCCATAATCACTATCCTGCCATGATCCCGGACATATCAGCTTCTTTCCGTACACGGTCTGCACCAGTCGGGGAATATCACCCGGGATATTCAGTCGTCGAGATACACCCGGTTCTACATCCAGCACCGTCAGCGAACGCATCAGCAGGTATGGCTGGTACACCTTATCCACGCCGGTCGCGAACTGCGGCGGAGCATCGCGCTCCCACTGGCTGACCCCGGTGATCACCAGTCGTGCCTGTCGTAGCAGTTCCGGACGCAGGTTCTCCCCATCTCCACGATGATGGCGGTGGAGACGTCCCGCACGTTGCAGGATTAGGTCGATTGGCGCGATGTCGGTAATCATTAGGTCGAAATCCACATCGAGCGACTGTTCCACGACCTGTGTGGCCACGACGATGCCGGAGCGACCCTCCACCGAACCGTATCTGCCGTATCGGTCGATGAGTCCCCGATCAATGCGGGCACGGTCGACGGCTAGAAACCGGGAATGGTCCAGCATGATGTCCATATCATCGCCCATCGTCTCACACAGCATCTGATATGTCGCTTGGGCACGGCTTACCGTGTCACGGATGACGACCGCGCATCCGCCATCTTGGAGATTCTTTCTCAGCAACGAAACGAGCGCCTCGTCACCATCATCCATCAGCGACACCTCGATGTCAGTGGCACGACCGGATGGCTCAGGCGTTACCGCAACGGGAGCTTCGCTCGCCGAGACGACCGAAATCAGAGGATATCGCATATCCGGTTCGACGGAGACCTCGTCATTGTTCCGTACCACATCCTTCCTCTGTCTCAAAGGAATACGCCGCGGCAGCGCGATATTCCCAGCAGACATCGGCGGGATTCTCGACGGTAGAGGAATCCTTGCCGGAAGCGACAGAGCAGACTTTGAATATCTGACGGGTTCCGCCTCCACTTTGGAAGCAGCCGACGCCCCATTCCTGTAGGCATCCAGAAAAGCCTGGCGTTTCTCCTGCGGCAGTGTCGCGCTGAGCATGATAGCCGGTACACCGTAGGCACCCAGCCAAGACAGCACAGTCTCCATATACACGTTCATGTAGGCGGTGTTGGAGTGAACCTCATCCAGAATCACGACCTTGCCGGCAAGTGCCAGATGCCGCAGCACGACATATTTGCTACGCAATCCAGCCATCAATACCTGATCGATGGTGCCAACGACAAAGTCGGACAAATTACCGCGTCGATAACCGGTCAACCATGAGTTGACGACCGCCTGCATGGTCGAATGATCGTCGTATGCATGATTCCTCCCATATCGGTCGATCCCGTCGTATTCAGCGTCGACGGAACCGACAGACGGTTCGGACAGATCCATTTCGGCGTCAAGTCCTTCTCCTCCATCGTCGAACCATTGTTCGCGCAGGTGCTCGTACTCATCGTTGAGATTGTTCTTGCCGTGGGCCAGAAATAACGAACCGATCTGTCCCTGTTCATCGGACGGTAGATGCCCTACCCAGTCCAACACCCGAGTAAACATCGCGTTGACGGTCGCTTGACTGGGCAGCGCGTAATAGATGCCTCCGCATTGGAATCGTGCGGCAAGGATTTCCGCCGCAATCAGCGCCGCCTCGGTCTTGCCCTCACCCATATTGGCTTCGACGATCATCAGGCCCGGTGATTGCATGGTTCGGGCCAGACGAGCCGCTTCGCGCTGCACCGGGCGCATATGCGCGCCGGGGATGGAGAAACGTTCAGCGAACATCTCATCGGGTGACTCCCCCGTTGCGAACGGGTTCCATGGTTCCGGAATCCGCAACATACGCCATGCTTTGTCCGCTCGATACCTTGCATCGAAGATCTGTTCGTCCACGGAACCCTGATTGAGAGGAAATAATCTGCTATCACTGGCAATCCAATCAGCCATGACCACCATCGATGTCAGCAGTATCTGCGTACGTCTGCGCAGGGATCGGTTGCGTAGCGTATAAAGAATCGGCTGAGCATGCAGAGTTTCCGCAATCCAATCCAGCAGCTCATCACGGACCGCGGTCCATGCCTTATCTCCCATGAACGTTTTCCCACGGAAGCTTTTCCCCCGTTGTAAGGGATCGACCAGCGCCTGTTTATCGTCAGTCAGGGACTTACCATGATGACCTGCTACAACACATGCAACACCGTAGGCGAACGTCCCCGGCTCAACCGGGAACCCCTGGCTGCAGAACCACTCGATCACAGCTGCATATCCGACGAGCTCATGCCGATACTCCGAACGCATCAGATCTTTGCCGACGATTGCCTTAATGGACAGTTTGGTCTGCTTCACCTTGTCAGCGAATTTGGTACTCTGCACGATAAATGACGGAGCCCCTTTACCAATATCATGAATCGCAGCAATGAACTGATATAGTTCCTTTGCAACTTCACGATCGCCAATATCCTCAGCCAACAGCTCCTTGATGTTATCGGAGACGAAATCATCCCATACATGCAGCGCAACCTCACCTGTGTCCTCCAAATGCTGCCACAACTGCAGATAGCTGTCGTCATCCGTGCGCCCGTAAAATGCCGTTTTCGCCCAAATCGATAGAGCCTCCGGCGACAACGCCGGCTTGCCCTTCGGAAAATGAGTGGCCATATCATTCCCTCCTCAATCGTGCTGCATAATCGTCCAGCACAGACAAGACGCCCCTATGCTCCCATACAGTGTTGCGTCGTCCTCCTGAACTTTCCTTCAGTACACCGCGTTCGGCCAGAACCTTAAGTGCGCGAGATGAGGCCATAGGCGACATGCCGAGAGTTTCTTGCAGATACTTGCCATTGATAATCGGCTGTTCAATTAGTTGCGGCAGAACCCTCCATGCCGACGAATCCTTGCGAAGACCATCTAGCTTTTGCCGAGCATCCGTCAACTGTGCATCCAACGCATCAACTAGTTCGATACCCGTAGAGGCGGCATAGAGGCAGGCATCGGCGAAACATTCCACAATCGGGCGCGCATCCCCCGTACGATATGTCTGCAGCGCACCAAAATATCGCTGAGTATCAGTCAATAATCCGGCCGACACCGGAGGCGTGGTGCTGTGAATCAGACCCTTGTTACGCAGCACCGCATGCACCAAAGCGCGTCCCACTCTGCCGTTGCCGTCGGCAAACGGGTGGATGGTCTCAAATTGCGCATGCGCAATGGCACATTGCATGATAATCGGCAGATCATCCCTCTGCAGAAATGCCAATACGTCATCCATATGTCGTTTGACCAGCTCGGGCTGAGGAGCAACATATGTAGCATCACGGGGGCTCCGACCACCAACCCATACCAAGCCGTCACGATACCGACCTGCGTACTGCGACCAACCTTCCTGTGCGGCAAGTAGCGCATGATGCATCGCCAATAGATGCAGTTCATCCAAGTCATGCGCGAACTCCAACGCGGACTCCATGGCACGAACATTGCCAGTCACTACACGCGCATTATCGCTGCCACCTTCACCCAGCTCTTGCAATGCAAGCTTCTTTGCTCCAACTGTAAGATTCTCAATTTGAGAAGATGACGTAGATTCCGTACGCAGCAAAATGGATGCCATCGGACTAATTTCGTGTCCCGACGTACCAAATTTTACTGCTGCATAAGTATCGAATCGGCCTAACGCATGAGCTGCTTCCTCCATATTCGCGCTGATATCAGTGGGTATATCGAATTTGTATTCGGCTAACATTGCCGGCACTGCCGAATGGTAATCTCCGGTTTGTCGTCTGCGTTCCGACCGAGACATGAAGGAATCAAATGCTGGTCGATATATATGCCTCTCATGCTCTATCGGAGGAATTGGCAATGGGAACAATTGAGAATTATCTGTTATCGCCATATGTCCTCCTTAACACATATTACAAGAAGTGCTGGGAAGATAATCATTTCTCCCAATCAACTTACTGATATAAAGTATACTAGATAACACCTTTATATGTCAACTCTCATTCAATACCCCCGCCAATGCGGAGCATCCATCAGCAGAAGAACTTTCATTCCTCCCTATCAACGGATCATCCCCGCGTATGCAGGGCAAACTCAGTCATGCAATAATAAAGGTCGGAAGACCGGTGCCCTCCACCCTTTAAACCTTTTGCTCTGGTGGAAGGTTCCCGGCCTTTCGCCAGAGCATCCCCACAGGTTCAGAGCACGGCACCATCAGATGACTTGTGCTCGCAGAAATCTTGGCCAACCCAAAATCTCCGCGAGCACTAAATGCATCAAAGCCTCACGCCTTAACAACCTCCACGCCCAGCTCGGCGCCTTCCTTCACCTCGAAGGAGGAGGCCAGCGTCTCATGGGCGATCAGATCGCGGAACTGCTCGACATCGGCCACATTGGTGGCCGGCACGGTCAGCACCAGGGCGATGCGATCGGCGATGTCCAGACCGGCGTCCTTGCGGGCGTCCTGGATGGCGCGGATGGCGTCGCGGGCATAGCCTTCGGCGAGCAGATCGGCGTCAAGCGCCGTGTCGAGAATCGCAAAGCCGCCGGTCGGCAGGGCGGTGGACACCGAGGAGGCGGCCTCCGTGGCGTTCTCCTCCTCCACACGGTTGATCAGCTCATACTCGCCTTCGACCAACTCGAGATCGCCGGACGGCGTGGAGACCACCGGCGCACCGGACGTCGCATCGACATGCCAGTCGCCGGACTTGGACGCCTTGATGGCGAACTGGACCTGCTTGCCGAGGCGCGGGCCGGCAGCGCGGGCGTTCACCTTCAGCTCGTGCACGATCTTCAGACCGTGGGCGGCGGCATCCTGCAGCGTCGAGAACTCGATGCTCTTGATGTTGAGCTCGGCCTTCAGCAGCTCGTCGTAGGCTTTGACGGCCTCCACGTTCCCGGCCACCACGGTGAGCTTGGAAAGGGGCTGGCGCACGCGGATCTTGGCGGCCTTGCGCAGCGACAGCGTGCCGGAAACGACTTCGCGCACCTTCTCCATCGCATCCACCAAGGCCGGATCGTCGACCAGCACGCGGCCAAGCTCGGTATCGGCGCCGGTCTTCTCGTCCACCACGAACGGCCATTCGGCCAGATGCACGGATTCACCGCCGGTCAGGCCGCGCCACACGGACTCGGCCTCCATCGGGGCGAGCGGCGCGAGCACGCGCATGAACGCCTCCAGCACGGTATACAGCGTGTTGAACGCGGTGGCATCCTCGTTCCAGAAGCGGTCGCGGGTGTTGCGGATATACCAGTTGGTGAGCACGTCGATGAAGTCGGAGACCGCAT
>ENA-OXEB01000137-OXEB01000137.1-human-gut-metagenome-genome-assembly--contig:-NODE-137-length-35720-cov-6.15261_pt1 | contig 35720 bp, 30 predicted proteins | sample MGYA00249353_ERZ652239 | MGnify/ENA primary metagenome ERZ652239 (study PRJEB26925, sample SAMN05826586) | human gut metagenome | biome: ENVO:2100002; feature: ENVO:00000062; material: ENVO:00002003... | reverse complement strand
CTGCCGGGTGGATTCGAGACTTACACTCGTTAGAACGTGCGCCCGCCGGGCGCACGAGAAAGGGACGGTCCTGTTAAGGTCCGTCCCTTTCTCTGTACTCATTGCTTCTATATCCTCACTTCAACGCCTTCATCGGACGCTTCTCCACACAGCGAATATAATCCAGCGTCAGCCACAAAACCATGGCTTTTCCCATCTATTTATGGGCGTTCCATTGGCACTCCATCATTTTCATATCTGTAAATACGGCCTTAAAAGAAGATTCTTCCGGACTGCAGGCGTAAATTCCAAACGAGATTTCTTCCGCTCCATCCCACATATGGCAAATTCTCATCTGCTTAAAATTCACCCCGTCCTGGCTGCATTCCATACAGTAATCACTTTCCCGCCGGCTTAATCGATACCACATCTCTTTGATGGAAGCCGAAATATCCGTTGTCGCCCAGTCAGAGTATCCATGATTTGTCACAACACTCCCCAAACGCTGAAATTCCTCGTTTTCAAACTCGATGGACGCCTTCAGCCAGTTATCGCTGTCCAGATAAAGCACGATTCCGCACTGATCGAAACGGTGTTTACTTTCAAACTCTGTTTTTACAACAAATGAAAAATAGAGCTCACTCGTTTTCATCTGTAAAACCGGAGCATTATCATTTCTGAATCCGTAGTAGGTGCGCTGCCATAAATCGGTTACAGGCTCTGTTATCATTTCGATTTTATGATCATCCATTACCGTATGCCGTGGTTCTCTGATCCAGTATAAGTTTTCTTTCACAAATTCTCTCAACTTGGCTTCCTCCATTAACTCCGCTTTTCGTAATATTCGGTTTCTATTATTTTATTTTTAATTTATGCGGTAGACTTGCTGTGGACCTGATCCGGTATAACTTTTTATTTCTTACATAAAACCGTTCCAGTACAAATCAGAATTTCTTCTTTATAATATATCATATTTCCTATTGTTATTAAACGCCTGTGTAATGAAACACACTGCGTAATGTAATAAGCCGTATTGTGTTTGACAAAGTACTGGTGCTGACACTGCATAACATGAGATTCATTTATGTAATAGAAGCACCTTCCTATTACAAAAGAATAGTCCGGCGAGCAGGACTATCGCGCCGGAGTGCGGCCGCTTCAGCGGCCATACCTCCTTAGCGCGGAGTGCACAGCCTCCCGGAGGGTTTTTATTTCATAGGATAAACTTTCCTGCGAAATAAAAACATGGATACTTCCCTCAAATAGAAGAATCCATGTTTTTCTGCCCCAACGCTCCAACCACTCATGCGCTCGTTATTCCTGCGTCCTTCATCCCTCAAAGCTCTCTAAGAATTCCCTTGATTCCACCGCATTTTCCGGTGTGCTGTCCTCGATCGTCATCTGAATATACGGTTTTTCCTTCCGCACAAAATCCATGATCGTATCGTATTTCATGATTCCGGTACCCGGAGCACCGGAAACGATTCTATCCTCTTCCACGACGAAATCTTTCATGTGCAGAACCGCGGTGTACTCTCCCAAATCCTGAATCGCCTGAGTAAAGACAGACTCATAATCCCTGCTATTTTCCACAGAAAGAAGATTGACTGGATCCAGAATGATCTGGAGGTTAGGAGAATTGATCTCCTTCAGAACCCGAAGCGCCTGTTTCGAATCGTAGACAATGTGACTCCAAACCGGTTCGATAGCAAGAATAACGCCAAACTTTTCCGCACACGCTACTACCGGGCGAACATTCGTTATAAATGTCTGAAGCGCCTCTTCCGTATGGCAGGCCGGTTCAAAATGGTAATCCGCGTTGGGAGCCCCCGTCTCTGTTCCCACTACACTGCATCCTAAAATAGAAGCAAACCGAATATGGGCAAAGTACCGTTCCTGTATCTTTCTTAATTCTTCCGGATCCGGATGGGCAAGATTCAAATAGCAGCCCAGCACTGCGATGTCCACATCGTACTTTGCAAACATCTTTCTTAAATATGCAGCATACCCGGGTGTCAGCGCTGAATTGGCAACAGAGTGTTCCGTCACCGTCTTTGCAAGCGCCAGATGGCCACAGGTAAATCCCTGTTCATGTGCTCTCATAACTCTCTGTTCCAGTGTTCCTGGTTCAATATCGTGTAATCGAATTCCTATCTGCAACTTCGTTTCCTCCTTATAATGAACACACTGCGTGTTCTCTCTATACCACTTCAAAATAATCAATATTGCTCATAATAAACGCATCGCCCTTCTGTCCTGTAATGGTTACATTTTTACAGATCAGCGTATCCACATTCATCACGGTAAATCCCTGTCTGGAGCAGGTCTCCACCCCTTCCATCATAGCTGGAACGCCTTCCCTGGCCTGTTCCGCAAAGGAGATCTCCACATTTTCCAGTTCAATCTTACGGATCTTCTGCTCCGGCAGACCGCAGAGGAAAGAAGCCGCCACATGGCAGTCCGATGCTTTAATATCTTTAAAGGACAGGTTTTTAATCTCCGGTGTCCGCTCGTCTACCGGCAGAGCTTCCCTGCACTGCACGTAATCCGTCCTTCCATCCGGATCACAGAAATAGAAGCTGTTGACCACAAATGGAGTCATGACATTCTCCATGATTATATGTTGAAAGGAAATATCAGACAGCACCGAATCCCTTCCCCTTCCGCGCCTGGTTTTCACCCGGAGACCTCTGTCAGTGCACCGGAACAGACAGTCCTTCACCTGCACCGCCTTTACACCGGCTCCGACCTCGCTTCCCACCGTAACCGCACCATGGCCATTTTCCATCAGGCACTGGCGAATCTCAATATTCTCCGAAGGAGTCTTATAGCGGCGCCCCATATAGATTTTCCCTGACTTTATGGCAATGCAGTCATCACCGAGGGAAAAATGCAGCCCTGCAATCTCCACATCTCTGCACGATTCCGGATCCAATCCGTCTGTATTGGGCGAGTCCGCAGGATTCCTAATATCCAGATCCAAAAAACGCAGTCCCTGGCTGAAATACGGATGAAGTACCCAGGTGGGGCTGTTCTTCAGATGAAATCCCTGAAGCGTGATGCTCTTACACCTCTCCAGAAATACCATACGCGGCCGGAAGGCTCCCCGCATTGTTCCCACATCGTTCCACCAGTTCTCAAAGGAGGCCTGGCCGTCCACCAGTCCCTCTCCATAGATTACCACATCTTCCACTTCAATTCCATTGATAATTCCAGCAAACATGGGAAGAGGATTTCCCTCCCACGTCCCTAAGTTATAATCCTCTGTCTCATCGCAGCTTTCAATCATACCTGGAAATCTTGGATATCTGAAGCGGTCGGTATCCGCCGCCAAAACAGCTCCGGCTGCCAGCTCCAGCCTGATATGACTTTTTAAAAACAGACTGGTAATCCGGTATACTCCCTTTGGTATCAGCACGCGTCCATTCTTCGGACATGCCAGAATCGCCGCCTGTATAAATCCGGTATCATCCTGTATCCCGTCTCCCTTTGCTCCGACCTCTTTGACATTGAGAGTCACGAATTCATAATCCGTACGGAAAACGGTTCTCGCCTCTTCCCCATCCCGCTTTAAGCATACCTCATACTCCGTATCCGGCCTTAATCCAAACAGACTGAAAATCACCCGGTTTGTCCTCTTATGAAGGCTCCCGTTTATGTAAATCTCTCCCTCAGTATCAAATTCAAAAATCCGGCCCGCCTCTGTCTCCAATGTCGCTGACCGGGCGGTCATACAAATCACCTTTAGCTCCATGTTCTTCATCCTCGCATATCAACAGACCATTTTTCCCTGTCTTTTTCAAAGACCAGGTATTGTGCCTTCAGCATATTCCCAAGTCCATCTTCCTGTTCCTGCTGCTCTTCGAAGCGTCTCCAGATCCGGAGTCCAGCCTCTCCATATTTTTCACGGTTTAATATCCCCATGTTGCACGCCTTTAAAACTGCGTAGCCAGCCCAGGCCCTTCCGTTATTCAGATGCGCTTCCGCACTTTGTACTTCCGTGTTTTGAACTTCTGCCAGCATTCCCTGGCGGACTGCCTGCTTAAACAAATCACACAACGCCCTGTAGTATTCATAGATTTCCATCGACATCCGATCAATTGTATCAATCAGTGCGGCAGCCTCCTGACCTGACCACGCCTCTTTTCTCTCAAAAAACGCCGCGATCTCTCCATAGTGGGCTTTCTTATTAAATAAAGTATCATACTCCGCATAAAAAGGCATGGCCGTCTCACTTATCACTTCTTCCCCACTTACCAGCCGGTTAAACACAAGATCTGCCGCATTCCGGTATTCCTGCTTCCCAGTCTGCCTCAGTGCAAACAGATATGCTCCGGCTTCCCTCCCGGAGAGAAGGTTTTTGCCCGCCGGCAGACCGGTCCTGTTGATTCGTTCCAGAACACGATCCCCATACCCGGCTGCGCCCGTTGCCTGGTACATCTGCATCAAACCGGACAGCTCATAGATATCTTCCATGATTTTACATCTCCTCATCGTTCATTCCCGCGGCATAACAGGGCTCAACTCATATTCTATGCCCAATTATGTAATCGCTTACATCTCTATTTTTTATTTCAATTCAGTAAAACAACTGCATTTTTAGTTTATCATTATTACCAAATGCTGTCAATGTGTAAGCGCTTACGCACGAAAATAAATTACAAATACCTTTTTTGCAGCAAAGATACCTGCTGCCGTGCCAGTCTCCTCTGTTTCATTTTCCTTTTCTCACCTCTTTTAATTCCTCTTTCGATTCCATCATTTACAAGCATCTGCCGTAATCTCTGCGAATGCCTGAAGCAGACGGTATTTTCTATTGAAACTCAATAACACTCTATAACAAATCAGGAAACATCGTCAGAATCGATGCAGGAAAACCAGATGCCGGACGGCACTATGATCCGTGAATACGGAACAGAATTCTGAATATCCCGCAAGCCCATTTTCAATCAAAAAGGAGAATCCCCGCCGCCTCCATACACCAAACACCGTGTATCGTCTGCGGGAATTCTCCCAAACCCTTTTACCCGATTCTACTAATCCTACAGTCCGCCGACCGGCAAACCTATGCTCCGCAGATTACCGAACCAGCATTCTGCTGATCTGATACTGATCCTCCGGAATATCCTTGTGCATATTCAGCGCTTCCTGAATATCGAAATCTACGTATTCGCCGTGCTTGTAAGCCACGATACGGTTGCTTTCGCCCTTGCAGAGAAGCTCAACCGCCTTCGCACCCATGATGGAAGCGTAAACTCTGTCCTTGCAGGTAGGCGCGCCGCCACGCTGCATGTGGCCCAAAATCGTTGCTCTCGTCTCAATGCCGGTTGCCGCCTCGATTCTCTTCGCCATGGAAGAAGAATGGCCGATGCCCTCCGCATTGATGATGATATGATGCTTTTTGCCGCGTTTTCTGTTCTCGATAATGCGGTTAATCAGCGCCTGCTCGTCGCCGTCGTAACGCTCCGGAAGAAGAATATCCTCCGCTCCGTTGGCGAAGCCACACCACAGAGCAATGTAACCGGCGTTGCGTCCCATAACCTCGATGATACTGCAGCGCTCATGGGAAGTAGATGTATCACGCACCTTGTCGATGGCCTCCATCGCCGTGTTCACAGCAGTATCAAAGCCGATTGTGTAATCGGTACATGCGATATCCAGATCGATGGTTCCCGGAAGTCCTATGGTATTAATTCCAAGTGCGGAAAGCTTTCCCGCTCCGCGGAAGGAACCGTCACCGCCGATTACCACCAGGCCGTCAATCCCATGCTTCTTACAGATATCGGCGCCCTTTTTCTGGCCCTCAGCCGTTGTGAACTCCTGGCATCTGGCTGTATAGAGAATCGTACCGCCGCGGTGAATAATGTCCGACACGCTGGTACTCGTCATATCAACAATTTCTTCCTGCAGAAGGCCCGCGTATCCTCTCATGATGCCCTTTACTTCTAATCCTTTATGGATAGCCGTCCTGACAACCGCACGGATTGCCGCATTCATACCTGGTGCGTCACCGCCGCTGGTTAATACGCCGATCGTCTTTACTTGTTTTGCCATAGTAACTTCCTCCTGTTTCTGAACATCTTTTATTGTAAACTGTCTTCGTTCTTACCAAATCATACAAATTGTATTCTAATTCATTTTCCTTATCTTTTCAACTGTTTTTTCTACAACCTTGACATTTTTTTCACCAAGTTTTTCAGTCAAAACAGAGACAAGTTCATTGGAAGCACTTACATTTCTATTGGCCGGTAAAACCTTTTTCGCCCGCTCCTTTTCCAGATAAATGATCACGGTGTCATTTCCTTCCGACTCTTTCAGTTCTGAAAGGATTTCGGCCTCTCTGGCCATGTAAACGTCTTTGTCGGGGAACTTCAGCCACAGCTCCTTTGGAAGGCTCTGGAAGGGGATTACGCGCTCACAGATGACCTTTCCCACCGGATCGTCACCGATGGAAGCGCGGCCCTGGATAAAGACCTTGGCGTCCTCCACAAACAGCTCCCTTTTGCTCTCATAATCCTTTGGAAATACGATTACCTCCACAGATCCGACTAAATCCTCCAGCGTGAGAAACGCCATCAGCTTGTTGTTTCTTGTCGTCTTCACCGTCTTCCCTGTGATCATGCCGCCGATGGTCACATACGTGCCATCCTGGACGCGGGCCGCTTCCGTCTCCTCATCCACTATGAAATCTATGGTAACCGCGGTGATATTATTCCTCCAGGTGGCCTCATAGGCCTCCAGCGGGTGGCCGCTTACGTAGATTCCCAGCGCCTCCTTCTCAAAGGCCAGAAGCTCCTCCTTCGGAAATTCTCCCACATTGGGGAAGGTAATCTGGTACCGTGTCTTCTCTTCCTCGCTGGCAATGTCGAACAGCGTCAGCTGCCCCTCCATGGAATTCTTCTTCTCCTTGCTCCTCTGGTCCAGAAGCTCCGGCGCCACCAGTACCTTCTGCTTCCTGGTTCCGGGAAGGGTATCCAGCGCACCCGACTTGATGAAGTTCTCCAGCGTCCTCTTGTTGACCTCCTTATTGCTCATGCGGTCCACAAAGTCCTCGATGGAGGTGAAGAGCCCGTTGCTCTCCCGCTCTGAGACGATCAGCTCCACGACGGATTTGCCGACGCTCTTGATCGCCGAGAGCCCGTAGCGGATCGCGCCTCCGGAAACCGAGAAGCCGCTCTCCCCTTCATTAATATCCGGCGGAAGGATGGAGATCCCCATCTGCCGGCAGCTTAAAATATATTCCGAAACCTTGGTCACATTATCCATGACCGAGGTCAGCAGGGCCGCCATATATTCCTGCGGATAGTAGTATTTTAAGAAAGCGGTCTGATAAGAAACCACGGCATAAGCCGCCGCGTGGGACTTATTGAATGCATACTTTGCAAAATCAATCATCTCATCGTAGATATGATTGGCAATCTTCTCATCGATCCCGTTGGCTATACAGCCCATAACACCCTCTTCAGGATTTCCGTAAACGAAATTCTGGCGTTCCTTTTCCATGACCGACGTCTTCTTTTTCGACATGGCTCTTCGAACCAGGTCACTCCGGCCCATGGTATATCCGGCCAGATCCCGCACGATCTGCATAACCTGTTCCTGGTAGACGATACAGCCGTAGGTCGGGCTTAAGATCGGTTCCATCTGAGGGCAGTCATACGTCGCGGACGAGGGATCATTCTTTCCCTTTAAGTATTTGGGAATGAAATCCATAGGGCCCGGACGATAGAGGGAAATACCGGCAATGATGTCCTCAAGGCTCTGAGGCTTTAACTCCTTCATGAAGCTCTTCATCCCCGAACTCTCCAGCTGGAACACGCCGTCATCCTTTCCTGTTCCGATGGATTCCAGCACCGCCTTGTCGTCGTAATCGATATAATCCATATCGAGCGCCACGCCGCGGTTCTTCTCCACAGCCTTCACTGCATTCTGAATAACGGTCAGCGTCCGGAGTCCCAGGAAATCCATCTTCAGAAGCCCCAGTTCCTCCAGCGTGGTCATGGTGAACTGTGTCGTGATCGTACCGTCAGCCGCCTTTGAAAGCGGCACATACTCGTCTACCGAGGTACGGCTGATAACGACTCCGGCCGCATGCATGGAGGTATGCCTTGGCAGGCCCTCAAGACGCATGGACATGTCGATCAAATATTTGACCTCCGGGTCCTCATTATAGGCACTTCTTAAATCCGGGCTCTGTTTTAACGCCTTCTCCAGAGTCATGCCCAGATCACCCGGTATCATCTTCGCAATGGCGTCGCATCTGGCGTAAGGCATGTCCAGAACACGTCCGACGTCGCGCACCACGCCCTTTGCCGCCAGCGTACCGAAGGTGACGATCTGCACCACCTGGTCCTTGCCGTACTTCCTGACCACATAATCGATGACTTCCTGACGCCGCTCGAAGCAGAAGTCCACGTCGATATCAGGCATGGACACACGCTCCGGGTTCAGGAAACGCTCAAACAGCAGATTATACCGGATGGGATCGATATTGGTAATCCCCAGACAGTATGATACGATGCTGCCGGCCGCGGACCCACGCCCCGGACCCACGATGATGTCCTGGGATCTGGCATAATGGATGAAATCCCATACGATCAGGAAGTAATCCACGTATCCCATGGTATGGATCACATCCAGCTCATACTCCAGTCTGGCCTTCAGCGTGCCGTCGTCGTCAGGGTAATGCTTCGCCAGTCCGTCGAAACAGAGCTTGTTTAAATATCCCCAGGAGTCGTAGCCCTCCGGCACATCGTACCGGGGCAGCTTCGTCACGCCGAACTCGATCTCCACATTACAGCGCTCGGCGATATCGTGTGTGTTGTCGATCGCTTCGGCAGCATAGGAAAAGAGTTTTCTCATCTCCTCCTCGGTCTTGCAGTAGTACTGGCCGCCCTCATACCTCATGCGGTTTTCATCGGTTACCTTCTTACCGGTCTGAATACACAGAAGGATATCGTGCGGTGTGGCGTCCTCCGCAAATGTATAATGAATATCATTGGTCGCAACCAGCTTGATGCCGGTCTCCCTGCTCATGCGCAGTAATCCCTGGTTCACCGTGTGCTGCGCCGGAATTCCATGATCCTGCAGTTCCAGGAAGAAATTCCCTTCCCCGAAAATCTGCTGGTAGCGGAGCGCCGCATTCTTTCCCTGCTCGTACATACCGCGCTCGATATAGCGCTGTACCTCGCCGGCCAGACAGGCGCTGAGAGCGATGATGCCCTCATGGTACGTCTCCAGCACTTCATAATCAACACGGGGTTTATAATAAAATCCATCGACGAAGCCCTTGGACACGATCTTCATCAGGTTCTGATAACCCTGGTTGTTCTCGGCCAACAGCACCAGATGATAGTAGCGGTCCTCCCCGTTCGTGGTTTCTCTGTCAAATCTGGAACCGGCCGTCACATATACCTCGCATCCGATGATGGGTTTGATTCCCACCTCTCTGGCCGCCCGATAGAAATCGATCACGCCGTACATGACGCCATGGTCCGTGATAGCCATGCTGTCCATGCCCAGCTCTTTTGCCCTCGCCGTCAGCTCCTTAATCTTACAGGAGCCGTCTAAAAGGCTGTATTCCGTATGGACGTGTAAATGTGTAAATGCCACGTTTCTAGTCTCCTTTGTTTTATCTCTTATATCTCGTCAAAATTATTTTAACATATCCTATTCGTTTATTATAGCATATTTTTTATTTACGCGCGGGATTTTTCGTTCAGGGGATATATAACCAAAAACAGACATGAATTCCCGCGGCCTTCGCGGAGTCATTCATGTCTGTTTCCCTTTTCCCATTTGGAGTGTGTAAACACTCTCTAGTTGTTGCTCAAATATTTTTCAATATCGGTAACGGCCTGGTTTTCATCTGCACCATCAGCAGAAATTGTAACCTGCTCTCCGGCTGCAAGACCCAGGGTCATCATACCCATAATGCTCTTTGCATTTACTTTCTTGGACTCGATCTCCACGTAAATACTGCTTTCATACTGGCTGGCTACCTGTACAAGCATGGCTACCGGCCTGGCCTCTAATCCTGATGCAAGTTCGACGGTGACTGTTTTTTTTACCATAATTATCCTCCTCATTCCTGTGAACGGACCCTATTCCATTCTGCTGCGTTCGCTCCTGTCCCGCAGTTGCTCTGCTATATCGCAGAGTTTCCTAAGTCGGTGGTTTACTCCTGATTTTCCAACAGGAGGGTCCAGAGCTTCCCCAAGCTCTTTTAATGTTGCTTCCGGTCTTTCTACCCGCTCGCGAGCAATTTCTTCCAAATTCTCCGGCAGATTTTCCAGGCCTATTGTATCTCTGATATATTCTATATCCTCTATCTGCTTCACAGCAGCTGATACCGTTTTGTTGATGTTGGCGGTTTCACAGTTTACCTGACGGTTTACGCTGTTGCGCATGTCCTTCAGAATTCTGATATTTTCCAGCTCCATCAGTGCTACCGGCGCCTCCATCACGTTTAAAATATCGACGATCTGACTGCCTTCCTTGATGTACACGATATAGTAACGTTTTCTCTTAACAATCTTCGCCTCTAAGTCAAAGGTGGCAATGATTCCCTGAAGCTGCTTCGCCTTCTCCTCTGTTGCACATACGATCTCAAAATGATAGAATTTCTCGGGATCACTTAAGGACCCCGATGCCAGAAACGCCCCGCGGATAAATGCGCGCCTGCAGCATGACTGCTGGATCACCACATTCTGAACCACATTTAAATTTTCCCCCACCTCTCCATGCTCGTCAAGGAGCTTTGCGGCATGAAGCACCCGGAGGGCATCCTCATGCTCCCGGATTGTCACCGTGTATGTACGGTTTTTATTTAAATAGGCGTTCCTTCTAATAGAGACATCAGTAACTATATTAAATGTTTTTTTCAATAATGTAAAGTACTTTCTTGCAACTGCCACATTTTCCGTGTGGATTTTAATGGCATAATGGTCCTCTTCCGAGATTATGATCTTTCCACAAAGGCTGATGATCGCTGCAATTTCGGCAATCTGGCAGTGCCTCGCCGGGCTTAACTGCCTGGAAAGTTCGTCTTTTACTTTGGAGGAAAATGACATGGCAGCTCATTCCTTTTTTCTTTTATTATCCTTATCAATGTCACGGTGCTCGATCTTTAAGCCAAATTCCCCGTGGGCTTTCAGCTTCCCGTAGACCGCCTTCGCGATGGTCACCGAGCGGTGCTTCCCTCCGGTACATCCAATCGCAATGACCAGCTGGTTCTTTCCCTCCAATACATAGCCCGGAATCAGAAATTCCAGCATATCGTAAAGTTTATCCAGGAAAATGGCCGCTGTCCCATTCTGCATCACGTAGTCCCGCACTTCCCTGTCCTCGCCCGTCTTCGGACGCAGTTCGTCCACATAATACGGATTCGGAAGGAATCTGACGTCAAAGACGAGATCGGCATCAGAAGGAATTCCGTATTTGAAGCCAAAGGACAGAATCGTGATGTACAGATTCTTATAGCTTTCATTTGCCATAAAGATCTTTTCCAGCTCTGCCTTCAGTTCCTTTGTCAGCAGCTTGCTGGTATCTATGATATAATCCGCCTCTTCCTTTAAAAATGCCAGTTTGAGGCGTTCCTTCTCGATACCGCTGTCAATCCGGCCCTCTCCCGCAAGGGGATGGATCCGTCTCGACTCCTTATACCGCTTAATCAGTGTCTCACTGCCTGCATCCAGGAACAGGATCTCATACGGGACCCTGCTCCTGGACCATTCATCAAAGATCCGGTTAAGTGCAGACAGTTCATCCCCGCTGCGGATATCGATCCCCAGCGCGGCATCCTTAATACCGCCCTGATTGCTCAGGGTCAGCTCGGCAAATTTTTCCACCAGAGGAATAGGAAGGTTATCCACACAGTAGAACCCCATGTCCTCCAGCATCTTCAGCGCACTTGTCTTACCGGCGCCTGACATGCCTGTCACAATTACCAGTCTCACAAAAAGTCTCCTCTACGCCGTTTAAAATCGTCCCAGCGTCTTTACTTCCATCTCCAGTTCCACTCCGGAATGTTCTTTTACTCTTCTCTTCACATCCTGGCAGAGCGTCATAATATCCGAAGCCGTGGCATGGTCTCTGTTAATCACAAAACCGCAGTGTTTCCCGGAAACCTCCGCGCCGCCCACACGGTATCCTGCTAGGCCCGCCTCTTCGATCAGTTTCCCGGCAAAATTGCCGGCCGGCCGCTTAAATGTGCTCCCGGCACTGGGAAACTCCAAGGGCTGCCTGCTCTTTCGCCTGCCCGCCAGATCATCCATATACGCCTTGATCTCATCCTTGTCGCCTGGCTTTAAGCGATACCGCGCTTCCAGCACAATATAATGGTTAGCAGGAATGCAGCTGGTCCGGTAGCCCAGCTCCAGCTCCGGCAGGGAGAGTACCTTTTCCTCGCCTTCCATGGTCATGACACGGACTGATTCCAGGATATCCTTCGTCTCGGAACCGTAGGCGCCCGCATTCATCACGACGGCTCCGCCCACCGTACCAGGGATTCCGGCTGCAAATTCAAAGCCTGTGAGCCCGGCCTCCAATGCCGCCTTCCCCACCCGGGAAAGGGATGCTCCCGCACCGGCCGCGATCTCACACCGGTCACTGTCCACACGGCATCCGGAAAATCCGGCTGTCATGGATATGACCACACCATCGAAACCGCCGTCTCCCACAAGCAGATTGCTTCCATTTCCGAGAATGCAGTACGGTACCTCTTCTCTCCGGCACAGCCGGATCACTTCTCCCAGTTCGCGCGCGTCCGCCGGACTTACGTAGTAGGCCGCGGGACCGCCGGCGCGAAAGGTCGTGTGTCTGCTCATTTTCTCTTCCGTCTTCACATGGCTGCTATCTGACACTTCCAGCAGTTTCTCATAAAACATCGTCATGAAACACCTCAATCATCCTGTTTTCTTGACAGGTTTGCCTGGACGCGGTTGTATAATTCCTGTGCCGCGTTGTACCCCATCTTCTTCTGTCTGTAGTTGACAGCCGCCGACTCCACGATGATGGCGAGATTCCGTCCCGGACGGACAGGGATGGAATGGCAGACCACACGGTTTCCCAGAAACTCCGTATACTGGTCTTCCAGTCCCAGTCTGTCGTACTCTTTATCCTTATCCCAGTCCTCCAGCTTGATCACCATGTCGATGGCCTGGGTGTCCTTTACGCTCTCCACACCGAACAGCGTCTTCACATCGATAATACCGATACCTCTCAGCTCGATAAAATGTCTTGTAATTTCCGGAGCGCTTCCGATCAGAGTCTCATCGCTGACCTTTCTGATCTCCACCACGTCATCCGTTACGAGACGATGGCCCCTCTTTATGAGCTCCAGAGCCGCCTCACTCTTACCGATTCCGCTCTCGCCCATAATCAGGACGCCTTCGCCGAATACGTCCACTAAAACGCCATGGATGCTGATGCATGGAGCCAGTTTTACCTTCAGCCACCGGATGATCTCCGCCATCAGATCGGAGGTCGTCTGCTCCGAAACAAGGCAGGGCACGCCGTAATGGTCGCACAGTGCGATCATATCCTCATCAGGATCCTGGTTTCTCGAATAAACCAGACACGGAATCTGACTGGACAGAAGCTTGTCATACATCTCCACCTTGCGGTCATGTTCCATCTGTCGGATGTACTCCTGCTCCACATAGCCGATAATCTGGACCCTCTCATTATCGAAATGGTCAAAAAAACCCGCCAGCTGCAGCGCCGGACGATTGACATCCGGATGGCTCAGCACGATTTTCTCCGCATCGATCTCCGGTGTCATGTTCCGGAGGTTCATTTTTTCAATTAACTCTGTAATCGCAACTCCATGCATGGTCTCATGCTCCTTTTCCATCTGTTTTTCTCATACTAACACAGATTTCGTGTTTTGAAAAGAGATAAGGGGAGGAAATTCCTCAATTCTAATGAAAGAAGTCATAGACGCTCTGAGCCGATTTGGCATTCATGCCCGGTGTGGCCGTCAGGGACTCTATGGACGCTTCTTTTATGGCTTCGATATCCTTGAAATGACGCATCAGCGCCTTGCGGCGGGTGGGGCCAATGTCGGGGATATCGTCCAGGATGGAATGGACCTGGCCTTTGCTGCGGAGGCTGCGGTGGTATTCGATGGCAAAGCGGTGAGCCTCATCCTGAACACGGGTGATCAGCTTAAAGCCTTCGGAACGCTTGTCGATGGGAATCTCCACATTGTTGTAGTATAAACCGCGCGTTCTGTGGTTGTCGTCCTTTACCATGCCGCAGACAGGGATGGAGAGCTTCAGCTCATCGAGTACCTCCAGGGCGATATTGACCTGGCCGCGGCCGCCATCCATCATGAGTAAGTCCGGGAATTTTGTGAAGCTGCCGAACTCCTCGTCCACGCCCTTCTCCTTTAAAGAAGCGGCTTCATCGAGACCGTGGGAAAAGCGGCGCGTCAGGACCTCACGCATGGAGGCGTAGTCGTTGGCGCCTTTGACCCATTTGATCTTGAATTTGCGGTAATCGTTCCGCTTGGGTTTGCCATCCTCATAAACAATCATGGAGCCTACCGATTCGAAACCGCTGATATTGGAAATATCGAAGGCCTCGATCCTGTGGACACCGGTTATGCCGAGCCAGCCGCAGACCTCGTTCATGGCACCGATGGTCCGCAGCTCCTCGCGTTTGATCTTCTCTTTGTCCTGGGAAAGGACCAGGGCCGCGTTGCGTTCCGCAAGCTCTACCAGGCGCTCCTTCTCCCCCTTCTGAGGGACGACAAGCTTCACCTTCTGGCCGCGTTTGGCGCTGAGCCACTCTCTGATGATCTCGCTGTCCTCAAGCTCTGTCTGAACCCAAAGCTCCCTTGGGACGAACGGCGTGCCGGCATAAAACTGCTTGACGAAGCTGGTCAGGATCTGCCTGTCATCCTCTGCCGTGGCAATGGTAACGTGGTAATGCTCCCGGCCGATCAGACGGCCTTCCCTTACGAAGAAGACCTGGACTACCGCGTCCTTGTCGTCCTTCGCCATGGCGATGATATCGCGGTCCTCCATACTGCTGCTGGTGATCTTCTGTTTCTGGGCCACCGCCCTGACGCTGGTCAGCAAATCCCGGTATTCGATGGCTTTTTCGAAATCCATCTCGTCCGACGCCGTCTGCATCTTTTCCTCCAGCATGGAGATGACCGGATCGTATTTGCCGCCCAGAAAATCAAGGGCCTGACTGATGGCCCTTCCGTACTCTTCTTTATTAATGTATCCCTGGCAGGGCGCCGAGCACTGCTTGATGTGGTAATTTAAGCAGGGGCGGTCCTTGCCGATATCCTTCGGCAGATTGCGGTTGCAGGTACGGATCTTGTACAGCTTATGGATCAGATCAATCGTATCCTTAACCGCTCCTGCGCTGGTGTATGGCCCAAAATACTTACTTTTGTCCTTTTTCATGTCCCTGGAAAATAATACCCGGGGAAAATCCTCGTAGACCGTCACCTTGATATACGGATACGTCTTGTCGTCCTTTAACATCGTATTGTATCTGGGACGATGTTCCTTGATTAAGTTGCACTCCAGAACCAGGGCTTCCAGCTCCGAATCCGTTATGATATACTCGAACCTGGCGATCCGGGAAACCATCTGCTCAATCTTTGACGTCTTATTCCTGCTGCTCTGGAAATACTGCCGGACCCTGTTCTTTAAGCTGATGGCCTTTCCCACATAGATGATCTCATCCCTTTTATCGTGCATGATGTAGACCCCAGGCTGGGCAGGCAGTTTCTTTAGTTCTTCTTCTATATTAAATCCATTGTATCCGGATTGCTCCACGTATTTGTCACCTCAGTCTCGCTCCATCGTATTTCGCCTGCATCTCCAGATAATTGACGGCGGCGCGGTACATGCCTTCCCGTGTACCCGTTCCGCTTCCGATATCCAGGGATTCACAGACAGCCGCAAGCTCCTCCTCGGAAAATATCTCACGGCGTTCTTTTAAAACTTCCAGCTTTTCATAATACGTCTCTGCGTCTAAAAAAGCAAGAAGAATTTTACTGGAAACAGATGTTTCTTCTTCGGCTTCCTCAGTCTCCGTCCATGCCGCATGTTCCACGCTCGTTTCTCCTGCCGCCTCTTCTTTAAGTTCGACCCGCTCAAACCGGTATTTCTGCTTCACCTCCGGATATTTCTCATGGTCCACTTCGCTGATGAACATGGACAGCGGCCGCACATACGTCCCAAATGTGCCGTACAGCGCCTGGTAAACCACCATCTTCTCTCCTGTCTCGGAATGTTCGGCTACGGTGATGATCTGATACAGCTTATTCTTAAAATGCCTGTAACATTCTCCTGGTTTTGGTATTCTGTCCATATGCGTTTCCTTTCCTGATTTTCTGTCATGTGCGCAGTACCGCGCTATTCTCCTGCCCCGCCTGTCGTGACGATCACAACATTGGGCTTGCTTCTCTTCTCGCCCTGCGCCGTTGTCTCCGGCTGGGCGGAAGCGGCCCGATCCGTGGCCTCTGTTTCCGGGTCTTCGCTGGTCTGCAGTTCTTCACTGGCGGATGTCTCATCCACCGGCGCCTCTGTCTCCTCCATCGAGGTTTCTTCAGAAGGCTGTCCCTCCTGCGGAAGCGTCTCCTCCGGCGCCGGCGCCGTTTCCGGCTTTGCTGCTTCTGTCGGCGGCGCTGCCGTCGTTTCCGGAGGCAGAGCCGCTCTCGATTCGGCAATCTTCTGATCCTCCTGGCTGGCTTCTTCCGGCGAGAGAAGGCCATCCCACGTATATTTGTTGGATGCACTCCAAAGGATCCATTCATCGTATCCGGCGTCATAGACGGCCTGAATCTGGGCCCTCACCTCGGCGGGGCCGTATTTGATGTAATGCTGTAAATAGGAAGCAGTGAAATCCTGGAGCCACGGGCGCACGATGGCATGGTCCTCCCCTGCCGCCGTCACAATGGCCAGATCCTGCTTCGATTTCATCAATGCCGCATGGATCGTATCGTAGGGCTGGGTATCCGGATGCTCAATTCCAAAATTACCATCGCCGTAATGGGACGGATAAATCATCGGGCAGATATAGTCTAAATGCCTGGCCATATCATTATACACCTGGCCCACCGCATCCGCGTCAATCTTACTTCCGATAATGGTGCCGAAAACATCGGCCGAAACGAAGATGCCCTCCGCCGACAGCTTGTCATAGGCATACGTAATAAACTCCGTGATGATGTCCGTCTTGGAGCGTCCCTTCGTATCCGCCTCGTCAAATGCAACCTGCTTCATGGTGCTGTCCGTGGCAAACCGGATATAATCAAACTGTATCTCGTCAAACCCGACCTTCGCCGCCTGCGTGCCCACTTCCACCAGATAGTCCCAGACCTCCTGGCGGTAGGGATTGACCCAGGCCAGCCCCTTATTGTCGCGGTGAAGGCTGCCATCCGCGTTCTTTAAGCTCCACTCCGGCTTCTTCTCAGCCAGATAAGGATCGCGGAAAGCCACGACCCGGGCGATGGTATAGATGCCCCGGGCCTTTAAATCCGCCATGAGCGCTCCGATATCCCGGATATACCGCTCCGATGCGCCGATCTCATTGACAGTAGGCGCATCATCCATGGAAAATGTAATTCTTCCGTCGTCGTTCTTCACATCGATGACCACCGCGTTAATCTCCGTCTGGTCGATCTTGTCAAGAATTGCCTGAAAGCCTTCTGATCCAGCCATGTATCCGGAAATGTAGACGCCCTTCACGCGAACCCGTTCCTTCTGCGGTTCTGCCGGCTCTGTCTCCTGCTGGACTTCCAGCGTCTCCTCCGTGGTTTCTCCGCTCATACTCTCTGTTTCTGTTGTCTCATCCGTTTCCGGCAAATCGGATACCTGCTTATATTTGCTGCATCCCGTCACCGCCAGCGTACAGACAAGCGCTGCCAAAAGCCATTTTTTCATATTATTCCCGTTCACTTTCCTGATGGTTTTATGGTATTCTCCTGTAACATTTATTTAATATTTTACCACATTTTGTAAAATTTACAAACGTGTTTTCGTTTTGACGTTTTAATCATTCATTTTGTAAATTATATTTGACATATAGTCTTTTTTAGTGTACTATGTAGGTATGAAACGAGTATAACACAGGAACTGGAGGTGGATTTTTATTGAAGAACAAACGGATGAAAATTGCCCGTGTGGAACACGATTTATCACAGGAGCAGTTAGGGGAACGGGTTGGCGTCACGCGGCAGACCATCAGCATGATCGAATCCGGGAACTATAACCCGACACTGAATCTCTGTATCGCAATCTGTAAAGAACTGAACAGGACACTGGACGAATTATTTTGGGAGGTATCAGAATGAAATCACTGTTTAAGAAACGAATCGTAGATGAACGAATGGAACTTCAAAGTCTCAGGAATGCCAGAAAGAGCTGGAATTTTCTTCTCCTTGCAACCGGCTTCTGCCTTTTGGCGGAACTTCACTTACTCCGATGGGAGCTGAAATACATAGTACCGCAGGCTGTCGTCGTCCTTGCCGCGTCTGTTTATAATTTATTTCTGGATGCCAGAGACGGCAACATTTATACTGCGGAAAATGCGAATCGCAAAAAACTGTTTCTGCTCTACGCCATCAGCTCCCTGGCAGCGTCACTGATTATCGCCTACAGCTTTTACGTCCGCTATTCCCTTGCGACAGCAGTCATCTCTTTCCTACTTTTGTTCTTTTTCATGTTTGGGCTTATGTATATGGTGGATTCTCTTTGCTTCCGTATCGGGAAAAAAAGAGCGTTCAGGGACTACGAAGAGGAAGAAGAGTAACCCGGCATACAGAAGGAGAAGGCAGATGCCTTCTCCTTCTATTTCATAACCGCTCCTCCACCGCCGTTCCAAAAGCTACAGCAGATGCACCGCCACAATCAATCCTGCAAATACAATGGAGACCATGGAGGTAAGTTTAATCAGAATATTAATGGATGGCCCCGACGTATCCTTAAACGGATCGCCGACCGTATCTCCCACGACCGCGGCCTTATGCTGATCGCTTCCCTTTCCGCCGTGGGCTCCGCTCTCGATATATTTCTTTGCATTATCCCATGCTCCGCCGGAGTTGGCCATCATGACCGCCAGGACGAAGCCGGTCACAGTATTGCCGGCCAGCAGGCCTGCGACACCATTCACCCCCAGCAAAAGCCCGACAACGATGGGAATGATCACTGCGATCAGAGCCGGCGCCAGCATCAGCTTCTGTGCCGATTTCGTGCACATATCCACACAGGCGGCGTAATCCGGTTCCGCCTTTCCCTCCATCAGCCCTTTGATCTCCTTAAACTGACGCCGCACCTCGACCACGATAGACTGAGCGGCCTTTCCCACCGCGTCCATGGTCAGAGCCGCGAATAAAAATGGAAGCATGCCGCCGATGAACAGGCCGATTAAGACCGTCGGATTTGTGATGGTCAGATTCAGCGCAATATCCGGATTCAGCTGTTTGACCTTGTCAATATAAGATGCAATCAGCGCCAGTGCCGTCAGCGCAGCTGAGCCGATGGCAAATCCCTTTCCGGTGGCCGCCGTCGTATTTCCCAGAGAATCCAGGGCATCCGTCCGGTTTCTGACCTCAGGAGGCATATGAGTCATCTCCGCGATTCCTCCCGCATTATCGGCGATTGGTCCATACGCGTCGGTTGCCAGCGTGATTCCCAGCGTCGAAAGCATGCCGACCGCAGAGACTCCGACACCGTAAAGTCCCATGTTAAAATCTGCGTTTCCGCCCGAACAGTAATAGCTGATCAGCACCGACACACCGACGATGATCACAGGAGCTACCGTAGAAAGCATGCCGAGAGACAGTCCGCTGATAATCACCGTAGCCGCCCCCGTCTCACTGGATGAAGCCAGATTCCTCGTCGGCCGGTACGAATCCGACGTAAAATATTCTGTGATCGCACCGATCAGAACACCGGCGACAAGACCGGACAGCACCGCCGCATAGATCCCGATGTGTTCCGGAAGCAGGAGGCGGATAATCACATAGGCCCCTGCCACCACCAGAACAGCGCTGATATACGTTCCCAGCCGCAGCGCCTTTAAAAGGTTTTTCTGTGAGGCATCTTCCTTTGTTTTTACGAAGAAGGTACCGATAATCGATGCGATGACGCCGAATGCCGCCAGCATCATGGGAACGGCGACGCCCTTCACTCCAAAGCCGGCTGCAACCGCCAGCGCTGCGGTAGACACGATCGAGCCTACATACGATTCATACAAATCTGCGCCCATACCGGCCACATCACCTACGTTGTCGCCTACGTTATCCGCGATAACAGCAGGATTACGGGGATCATCCTCCGGAATACCCGCCTCTACCTTACCAACCAGATCGGCTCCCACATCGGCCGCCTTCGTAAAAATACCGCCGCCCACACGGGCAAACAGCGCCATACTGGAGGCGCCCATGCCGAAGGTCAGCATATTGGCCGTAATCTGGGCGATCCATTCCGTCTCCGGAAGCGAATGGAACACGGTATTCAGGATAAAATACCAGATCGTCAGATCGAGAAGTCCCAGCCCCACCACGGTAAAGCCCATAACAGAACCTGCCGAGAAAGCCACTTTGAGGCCCTTATTCAGGCTGCGGGAAGCACCCTCCGCCGTCCTGCAGTTTGCCATCGTCGCGGTCCGCATTCCGATAAAGCCCGACAAACCGGAGAAAAAGCCGCCCGTTAAAAATGCAAACGGTGTAAAATAACTCAAAAAACCGCCAAACGCCATACACAGCAATATGATGAAAACGACAGCAAAGAAAATGCCGACGCCCAGATACTGCCGTCTTAAATAGGCGCCGGCACCTTTCCTGACCGCAGTAGAGATTTTAATCATCCCAGCGCTGCCCTCCGGCTGTCCCTTCACCCGGACAAACATACAGGCAGCATAAATCAGAGCGGCTATGGAACCAATTGCTACGACATACATAACATTCATGGTACCCCTCCTTATCATAACCATTTGTTGAAATTGTTTAGTTCCAATTTCATTATAGTTCTTTATATGGGCGAATTCAACAAATATGCATGAATTTTTTCAACACCTTAACGGACAGAAGCCCGGCAGGAAACCGGAGTGGAACTACATCTTTCCACCACCTGCTTCCCGCCGGGCTTCTCCCTGCATACGCAGCCTGCTCAAAAAATCTCCTAATAAGTGAGCACCTCCGGCCCCTCTTCTGTTATCAGTACCGTGTACTCCCACTGTGCCGACAGGCTTCCGTCTTCCGTATAAATGGTCCAGCCGTCTTCCTCGTCCTGAACCACATCGGGCCGTCCCGCATTTACCATCGGTTCAATGGTAAAGATCATGCCGGGAACCAGAAGCATATCCGTTCCCCGCTCTCCGATATGGCTGACCCACGGTTCCTCATGGAAATCATTCCCCACGCCGTGGCCGCCGATCTCACGCACTACCGTAAAACCATTTGCATAAATGTACTCGGATATGGCAGCTCCTATGTCGCCCAGATGGCCCCAGGCCCGGGCTTCCTTAAGCGCTAAGTCCACGCTCTCTTTCGTCACGCGTACCAGCTTCTCCGCCTCCGGCGACACGTTTCCGATGCAGTACATTCTGGAGGCGTCTCCGTAATAACCGTCTAAGATCGTCGTCACATCCACGTTGATGATGTCGCCCTCCTTCAGGATCCGGTTCGGATCGGGAATGCCGTGGCAGACCACCTCATTGACGGAAGTGCAGACGCTCTTCGGGTAGCCTTCAAAATTAAGGGGAGCCGGGATGCCGCCCATCTTTATCGTATTTTCATGGACCAGGGTGTTGATATCCTCTGTGCTGATGCCCGGACGTATGAAGGAATCCACCAGATCGAGGATCTTCGTATTCACCTCGCCGGCCTTTCTGATCCCCTCGATCTCTGCCGGGGTCTTGATCATGTAATGCTCCGGCACCAGATCGCCCATAATACCGTAATTTTCAATCTTTCTGTCGAACGCCAGATGGCAGTTCTTATACTTCTTTCCGCTGCCGCACCAGCAGGCGTCATTTCTTCCTAACTTTAACATCGCTAATTCCTCCATCTTCTCTACAACGTTTTATCACGTTTTCTCTCCGTTGTAAAGAGCGCTCCCGATTATTCTTTTAAGACGGCTTTTACCCGGCCGTTCTTCTCTACATTATCATTATATGGGTCGGAGGCCACGATATCCCCATCTTCCAGTCCGGAAATAATTTCTACCCGGCCGCCCTCTCTTCTTCCGGTTTCCACAGGCTTTAATACCGCTTTCCCATTCTGTATGAGATAGACAGCGCTTCCATCCTCCGCCGGTATTACGGCCGCCGCAGGTACGGAAAAGACCTCCGGGGCGGTCACGACATGAAAGGATACATCCGCCGTCTGGCCCGCTCCCGCGTGCTCCGGAAGTGCCGCAGGCTTTAACTCTACGGTACACCGGTTCTCCTCCAGGCCGATGGAAGACATCTGTTTCTCGGCAGTCTTCGCGATGAAGCTCACCTCGGCTTCCCCCTCGCTCCCGTCGGCGTAAATGACTTTCGCCTTAAGCCCGGGTGTCAACGCGGCCGCATCCTCCGACAGAACGGAGGCGGAAAGCTTCATGCTGTCCGGGCGGTAGATTTTCACCACCGGCTGGTTGGGCGACAGATAGGCGCCTTCCTCCGTGTATACCTCCCACAGGACGCCGTCGTAGGGCATCTTTACCGCACCGGGATTCACGGTGTCGTCGAGAAGGGCCAGCTGCCTTTCGAAGGAAGCAATCTGCTCCTGGGAATGCGCCTTCTGCTCCTCGGAATTATCTTCCTTCGCCTGCGTGTATTTCTGGTAAGTCAGATCCAGCTGGGTCTTTAAGGTATCCAGGTCCGACTGGGCGATGAAGCCGCCCTGCTGCGCCAGCACCACCCCGTTGTCGTAATTCTTATTCGCAAGGCGGTATTCGCTTTCCGCCGCCTTAAGGGCTGCCGCTGCCGAACCATTGGAACCGTAGAGACGGTCGTACTCCTGGCGGGCCGCGCTTAACTGCTGCTTAAACTGCTCTCTCTGAATGTCCAGCGTCGTCTGGGAGGTGGTATCCGTCTTTAAAAGGATCTCCCCCTCCTTTACCTCCATTCCCGGCAAATACGGGATTTCCGAGACATTGCCCGCGGTAACGGAATTAAGCACCATGCCTGATACGGGAAGTATGGAGGCCGAAACGGTAAACTGACTCTCCAGGTTTCCTTTTACCGCCTGCTCTGCGGAAGCTTCCACGGGTTTTAAGAGCACCGCCGCATACGCGCCGATACTGATCACGGCTATGGCCGCAAGAAATATCCATTTTACTTTTCTTTTCATCCTGCACCTCTATTCCCGTTCCCGCAGCAGGTCTGCCGGAACTATTTTTTTCAATTTTAGAAGCATCATCATGGAGCTGAACCCGACAGAGACGGCTGTCAGCCCAATGGCCTGCAGCAGCGCCTTTCCGTCGATAAAGCTGGGGATTGTATACATATCCGAAGCCATAGAGACCGAGATCAGCTGGCTGGCTCCCATGGACATGGGAATTCCGATGAGCACCGCGCCCGCGGCCAGCAGCCACTGTCCCGTGGAGATCACATCGAGACACTCCTTACTCTTTAATCCCAGCATCATCAGGGTGGACAGCTCCCGCTTCAGTTCCTCGAAGCTGATCAGGGAACTGATATAGATGACCGCAAAGCTGATGATAACGCCCAGCATGGACATGGAGGCCATGATGGCGCTCATGCTCCCCATCATGGACCGGTACTGGGAGAGTCTGTCCTGACGGCTCTGGATTCCGGACACAGCGGCCGCATCCTCGAGACGCTCCCGCAGCTCCTCCTGAACCGTGAGCGGGGCCTTCAGTAGAACGGTCGTGCACACATTGCGGTAATCGCTGATCCTGCCGGCGCCGTCGAAGGACATATAGGCAGAGCTCCCCATATACTGGGCGATCGTGTCCGTCACTGTGACGCGGCTGATCCGCTCCTTGGGATAGGGAACCTTCACCTCTATGGTACTCCCCTTCTTCACGCCCATGACGTTCGCCATGTGCTCCGATATCACGATGCCCTCTTCCTCCGGGTACGCGCGGCTTCCGTCCTCTTTGTACAGCCTTGTGAGGGAAGCCTCCGGCGAAATGGCCTGGATGGTGCAATCTGTCTTTCCCCCCGGCCCTGACAGGGTGACCGCAAATTCCATCATCCCCTCCGCGTTTTCCACCTGCGGATGCTTTACCGCCTCCAGGGCATCCTCTAAAAGGACCGGCTGCTCAAACTGAACCATGATGTCCTGTCTCTGGGTCTTCTCCCAGTAATCGAAGATAAAGACGTCAAACAGGGAATTCATGGACACCAGGGTAGCCGTAATCATATAGGCAAAGGCGATGCCGGCCACCGACATGGCCGTCCGCCGTCTGTTTCTGGAAAGGCTTCGAAGCGCCATGACGCCAGGAACCGTAAAAAGGTTTAAAAACCCCGGAATCCGCTCTAGAAATGACTGTCTGGCCGACTTGGGTGACGGGGGACGCAGCGCCTGGGCGGGCTTCATCTTCCCGATCACACCGGCGATAATCCAGGAGGTGCCGGAGCAGAATATCCCCGCCAGCAGGATACCTTCCAGCAGATAGGACACCGAAAGCGGAGCCGTCACATCCGGCAGGTTAAAGTATACCCGGTAAAAGCCCGCCATGGGATCCGCCAGAGCATACCCCAGAAGCCCGCCGAACAGCCCGCCGAGCAAACCGGTCACCGCTCCGAAGCCCATGTAATGGAGCCTTATTTTCCTCAATGGGATTCCAATCGCCATCAGGGTTCCGATCTGGGTCCGCTGCTGCTCCACCATACGGCTCTGCGTGATATAGAGAATCACTCCCGCCACGGTCAGGAATAGAAACGGCACCACGCCGGACATTTTCTCCAGCTGCTTGATCTCCTCGTCAACCATGGAGACGGCCAGCTGGTCCTCCCGGGCATAATGGGATATGAGACCGTAGGGCGTAAGCGCCTGTTCGATCCGGTCCTTCACGGCCTCCCAGTCGCTGCCGGGCTCCAGCTTAAACAAAAAGCTGTTACCATGGCCTTCCTGGCCGAACAGCTGGGCCATGGTCCGATATGAGGTAAACGCCGCGTCGTACACGGCCGGGCTGGGATACAGCTCGTTCATATTGCGGATCATGTAGATATTTTCCGGCGTCAGGCCGATTCCCGTGATCTCCATGGGGACCCGCTTACCTTCCACAATAATCTCCACCGTGTCTCCCGGATTTAAATTCCTGGCCTTTGCGATGCCGTCGCCGATCACGATCTCCTTTTTTCCCTCTTCCGGCAGCGTACCGCGGGATAAGACCGGACGGTTCATCTCGCCCTCCGACCAGGATACGAGATGGAGCTCCACATCCTCTTCGTATCCGTATACCCTCGTGTCCTTCACGAGCCGGGCCTGCACCGTGTCGATGCCGGGAATCCTCTTTAAGATTCCTGCCTCGGAGACGGGGGAATCGGTTACCTCTGCAAAGCCGTCGCAGAATTCGGACTGGGAAAAGAACATATCCCGGGATTCGGCCAGATTGTCGTAGCACAGCTCCAGCACCGTAAAACCGCAGAAACCAATGGCAACGATCAGGATGCACAGTATGTAAGCCGTCATGGATCTCTTCATGTCGCGAATCATTTTTCGAATTAAAAGTTTCGTCATATCCGTCCCTTTCCGCCGCTACCAGTCCAGTTCTTCCGCCTGGCATGGATGCTCATTGACCGTGATACGCTCCAGTCTTCCGTCCTTCATGTGGAAGACGCGGTCCGCCACACGGGCCATCTCCGCGTTGTGGGTGATGGTCATGACAGGACATTTTAAGCTTCTGCCCACCTCCAGGAGAAGCTTTACGATGGCCACGCTGTTTTTGCTGTCCAGCGCCCCCGTCGGCTCATCGCACAGAAGAAGGTCCGGCTTTTTTACAATGGCCCTGGCGATGGAGACCCGCTGCTGTTCCCCGCCTGACAGCTGGGCCGGAAAGTGTCTCTCTCTTCCGCCCAGCCCCACCATGGCGAGCACCTCCTTCGGGTCCATGTGCTCCTTCACAATGCTTGCCGCCAGCTCCACATTTTCTACGGCATTTAAGGAGGGGATGAGATTGAAAAACTGAAATACGAAGCCTACGACATCCTTCCTGTAGTCGGAAAGCTGGTCCGCCGTATATCCCGTCAATTCTCTGTCCTTGTACCAGATCTCACCGCCTGTGGGCTTATCCATCCCGCCTACGATATTTAGAAGGGTACTCTTCCCGGAGCCGGAGGGCCCCAGTACCACGATAAATTCTCCCTGTTCCACCTCGAAGGTGACATCCTTTAAGGCGTCCACCGCCACGCCCTCCCCTTCATACCGGACGGAGAGATGATCCGCTCTGATTACCGGTTTTCCTGCTGCCATTCTATGCCTCCGTTTTCTGATATTCTTCTTTATAAGCGATCTGCTTCAGCCATTTTTCCCAGACATAGAACTTTTCCATGATTTCCTTCATGGAAATGGACGCGTTGGATTTCCGCCTGTCATGCAGGTATCCCTCCGTCATCCAGACCAGCATCTCGTAGATTTCCATCGGTGGGACATCCGGCTTAAACTTGCTGTAGTCCACATTTCTGAAATACTTCCTGAAGGCAGACGAAACCGCCTCCATCGTCGCCCGGTTTAAGTCTTCCTTTACGATTCCGTCTTCAGAGTAATATCCCCGCACCATGAAATCAGCCAGATAAGGCGTCTTCTCCAGCACTTTGATCTTGGCCTCCGCCGCCATCTCCAGAAGCTCGAAAAAATCGGTGACTGTCTCCCATCTGGCTGCCTGGCCGCCGGACTCGTTTCCGCCGCTGGCGGGTTCATCCCCGCTGCCGCCTGGCCCATCTCCCATGACCTGGTTAATGATGAGACTGGCGCAGTAATCGAACAGATACAGGTACAGCGACTTTTTATTGTGAAAATAATAGAATAACAGCCCCTTGGATATCCCCGCTTTTCTCGCGATTTCGTCCGTCACCGCATGTCTGTAATCATTTTTTGAAAATACCTCCAGCCCGGCGTTGATGATCCGCAGCTGTTTTTCCTGAGGAAGCTCATAAAACTGTTCATTCATCTTCCTGACCCCCTTAACCTGTTTGGTTTAACCGATTTGGTCAGTTATATTGTATCGCATTGACTGTATTTTACAACCCCCTGCAAGATCTTTATACAATTATTTTTTCTCAGAAACGGTTCGTTCTCCTGTCCCGTCCGCGTACCGCAATGCCTGGCGGAACGAAAACCCCGAAATCTCTCTCAGCCTCATAAGGAACCACAATTCTTCATAATTCTGTAATTTTACAAGTTTATCCTGGAGAACGAAATAACCGTGGTAATTTCATTCGTTTTATGATACAATCGGTAAGTATTATGAGCAGGAACCCGTCGTTTTTAACGATATGGGGGCTTTTTGCGTGCTTTTTTGCGGGTAAACAGCCTCTGAGGACATAGATTCTAAAGAATAAAAAGGGGTACGAACATGAAAATCGGATTTGATAACAACAAGTACTTGCAGCTGCAGTCTGAGCACATCAGGGAGCGGATTAACCAGTTCGGCGATAAGCTGTATCTGGAATTCGGCGGAAAATTATTTGATGATTATCACGCCTCCAGAGTCCTTCCGGGATTCGCACCTGACAGCAAGTTAAGCATGCTGATGCAGCTCGCCGACCAGGCCGAGATCATCATCGCCATCAATGCCGCAGACATCGAGAAGAACAAGATACGTCACGATCTCGGCATTACCTACGATGTGGATGTGCTCCGCCTGATTCAGTCCTTCACGGACCGGGGGCTCTATGTCGGCAGTGTCGTCATCACCCAGTACTCCGGACAGAAGGCAGCCGATCTCTTCAAGAGCAAGCTGGAGAAAATCGGCATCCGTGTCTACCGCCACTACATCATAGACGGATATCCCAGCAACGTATCTCTGATTGTGAGCGACGAGGGATACGGCAGAAATGATTATATCGAAACAGCGAAGCCGCTCGTCATCATCACGGCGCCGGGACCGGGAAGCGGAAAGATGGCCACCTGCCTTTCCCAGCTCTACCATGAGAACAAGCGCGGCATCAAGGCCGGATACGCAAAGTTCGAGACCTTCCCAATCTGGAATATCCCGTTAAAGCATCCGGTAAACTTAGCCTATGAAGCGGCTACCGCCGATTTAAATGACGTCAACATGATCGACCCCTTCCATCTCGACGCCTACGGTGTTACCACGGTAAACTACAACCGCGACGTGGAGATTTTCCCGGTGTTAAGCGCCATTTTCGAGGGAATCTACGGCGAATGCCCCTACAAGTCTCCTACCGACATGGGTGTCAATATGGTTGGATGCTGTATTATGGATGACGAGGTATGTGCCGAGGCTTCCCGTCAGGAAATTATTCGGCGCTACTATCAGGCGCTGGCCCGCCTGGCCAAAGATATGGGCAGCAAGGAGGAGGTCTATAAGATCGAGCTTTTGATGAAGCAGGCCAAGATTACCACCGACTTAAGACGCGTGGTCGGAGCAGCCAACGAGCGGGCGGAAAAGACCGGCTCCCCGGCGGCAGCCATGGAGCTGGATGACGGAACCATCATCACCGGCAAGACCACCAATCTTCTCGGCGCCTCCGCGGCCCTCCTGTTAAATGTGGTCAAGGTGCTGGGAAATATTTCTCATGACATTCATCTGATCGCACCTTCTGCCATCGAACCGATCCAGAAGTTAAAGGTCAATTACCTGGGCAGCAAGAACCCGCGTCTCCACACCGACGAGGTGCTGATCGCCCTGTCCGCCAGCGCGGCCACCGATCACAACGCACAGGTCGCCTTGGAGCAGCTTCCAAAGCTGAAGGGCCGCGAAGTTCACACTTCCGTCCTGCTCTCCGACGTGGATACGAAGATCTTCAAGAAGCTGGGCGTCAATCTGACATGCGAACCGATCTATGAGGAGAAAAAGATTTACCATTAATTCAGGAAAATAGAAAAGAAACGGGCGTCGCGGCCGGATATCATCGGCTGCGGCGCCCGTTTTCCTGTCCGGAAATGCCCGGCGGCTACTGGCTTTTATTCATTTTCCTGCAATGCGGATTTCCATTTTACACGAAGCAGCAGGACGATGGAGATCGCCGCCGCCATATAGTTGGAGAATAAATTCCCCCAGAATACGGAATAATAGGCGAGGAAGCTTTCCGTTGCCAGTATAAACAGGTAACGGAGCAGCCATATTCGCAGCAGCCCCACCACCATCGGAACCTTTGTCTTTCCGAGGCCGATAAACGCTCCCTGGACTACCATGCAGATTCCGAAACCAACGACGGAATACGTGTAAATATGTAACGCGTGATTTGCGATCTCCAGCACATCCTGCTGGCGCGTAAACAGGGTCGTCAAATGGGACGAGGCCGGTACTATAATGGAAATAATAAGGACAGCCGTGATCATACTTGCCACGCATCCGGTCACTGTACATTTCTTCGCCCGCGCGCCCTGTCCCGCGCCCACGTTCATACTCACCATGGTTGTGATGGCAGCGCCGAAGGAGCTGGGCAGGTTAAAGCATACTGACGTGATGTTGTTGGCAATTCCCTGACCGTTTAAGACGACGGGTCCGTATTTCTGGGTCTCATTGTTGATGAGGAAGAAGCCAAAATTCAGCATCAGGCTGGTCACCATGGCCGGAATGCCGACGCGGATCAGCTGATGGATCAGGACTCCGTCAAACCGAAAGCCCTTCAGGGTCAGCTGGTTCTCTCCCTTCTGGATAAACAGCTCATAGAACATCCAGATACAGATGAGCATATTGGCGCAGAGCGAAGCCATGACACAGCCCACAATCCCCAGGCGGAGCCACACGATAAAGACTACATTGAAAATTATTTTTAATACCAGCATTAAAACCATCCGGATAAATGTCGCTTCCGGCCGCCCGGTCGCATTCATAATAGCGTTATAAATGCTTTCCAGGAAGGAAAACGGAAGAACCATGGCATATAAGGCGATATAAAGCCAGACATTATGAGAGATTTCCTGATCCACATGGCCCGATATTGGAAACGCGATGAGAACCAGAAGCGGCGCTATGCACAGGCCGAGGCAGAATGCAAACACCACGGTCTGAGTGCTGATATGCTTCACCCGCTTAAAATTCCCCTGGCCGAAGGTCTGCCCGATGATGGCCATGGCGGCCACGCTTAAGCCCTGGGCCAGCGCGGTCATCATGTTTATGATCGGCTCGCTGTAGGTAACGGCGCTGGCCACCAGCGTACCCGCTACATTATTGATGAAGAGACCGTCGGACAGCGGCATCAGGGACTGCACCACGCTCATCATCAGGGTCGGAAACGACAGCATCATCAAGGTTCTTACGATGCTGCCGTTCAGGATCAGTTCACGGCGTTCGGCCGCACCCGTTTTCAATATTCCAGTTTTCATGTTCCACACATCTCTTTCTTTTCTGTATCAATTAAAATGTCACAAATTCTTACTATAGCACAATTTATCCGGTCCTGCATCCTGATTTCTCCAATTTTAGCAGTTTGTTAATACTCCCTCTTCCCTTTCGCCGCCTCGTCTTAACGCTTTTTTATCCTTTGTAAAATCGGCGTTAAGCTTTTCATTTTCTATAGATTTTTCACGTCAGTCCGTTATAATCGAAGTAAAGAAACATTAAAATCCACGTAAAGTGAGGTAAGACATGAATGGTATGACAATCCCCATATCTGATTTTTTAACAGGACTCTCGTCCAGCCCGGCGTTTGCCGTTACCACGGTTCTGACGCTGGGCGTTATTCTGGTCAACGGCTGGACCGACGCCCCTAACGCCATCGCTACCTGCGTCTCTACCCGGGCCATCACCGCGAAGTATGCGATTCTGATGGCGGCCGTTTTCAATTTTCTGGGAGTTTTTCTCATGACCATGCTCAATCAGAGTGTGGCCTCCACCATTTACAATATGGTCGATTTCGGAGGCGACAGCCACCAGGCGCTGATTGCGCTCTGTGCCGGACTGACCGCCATCGTCGCATGGGCCGTGGCCGCGTGGTGGTTCGGAATCCCGACCAGCGAAAGCCACGCCCTGATCGCCGGCCTGTCGGGAGCCGCGATCGCCCTGCATAACGGCGTAGACGGAATCAATGCGTCCGAGTGGGTCAAGGTTCTCTATGGCCTCCTGCTCTCCACCGTTCTCGGCTTCGTCTCCGGCTGGATCTCTGTCCGGCTGGTGGAACTGCTCTTCCGGGACCGCGACCGCAGAAAGACAAACCACTTCTTCGGCGGCGCCCAGATTGCCGGCGGAGCCGCCATGGCCTTCATGCACGGCGCTCAGGACGGCCAGAAATTCATGGGTGTCTTCATGCTTGGAATCTTCCTTGCCCAGGGAAATGTGGGTGAAGGCCATTTCTCCATTCCGGTCTGGCTGATGGTACTGTGCAGTATCGTCATGGCGCTCGGCACCTCCATCGGTGGTTACCGCATCATCAAGGCGGTAGGCATGGACATGGTGAAGTTGGAGAAATATCAGGGGTTTGCCGCCGACTTAGCCGGGGCCTTTTGCCTCTTCTTATCCTCCATTGCAGGGATTCCGGTCTCCACCACGCACACGAAGACCACCGCCATCATGGGCGTGGGGGCCGCAAAGCGGATCTCCTGTGTGGACTGGGGCGTCGTGAAGGAGATGGTCCTTACCTGGGTCTTAACATTTCCCGGCTGCGGTATCATCGGCTTTTTCATGGCGAAACTATTTCTCTGGATCTTTTAGGAAAAAGGGAAGATATCGGGAGATAAATAACGATCAAACTATAAACAGCAAATAGAAAAGGAGTCAGAATCATGACAGGAAAACGAGATCATTTATATTTTGAACTGCTTCAGGAAGGCGTCCGGTATGCGGTTGAAGCGGCGGCGCAGCTGCAGAACGATTTGGAGCACTTTGATGCCTCCGTGTTAAATCAGCAGATTGATACCATGCACGAGCTGGAGCACCAGGCCGATTTGACCAAACACCAGGCGATGGAAAAGCTGATCCGGGAATTCATCACTCCCCTGGAGCGCGAAGACATTCTGGGACTCACCAGCGCGATTGACGATGTGACAGACAGCATCGAGGATGTGCTGCTGCGCCTCTACATGTTTAACATTCATGAGTTAAGGCCGGATGCCCTGGAATTTTCCCGTATCGTGGCACAGTGCTGTGCTGCGCTTCAGGATTTGATGGATGAGTTCCCTCATTTCCGAAAATCGAAAACCATAAGGGAAAAGATTATTGAGATCAACCATCTGGAAGAAATCGGAGACCGCCTCTACACGGAAGCCATGCACCGCCTTCACACGGAGCGTCCGGATGCCGTGGAAATCCTGTCCTGGACCACAATCTATGACCGGTTTGAAAAATGCTGCGACATGTGTGAACACGTGGCCGACTCGGTGGAACTGGTAATATTGAAAAACAGCTGATGGTACAGGGCGCCGGAGCATAACTCTTCAGCGTCCCTGTGTCCTTCATGCAAAAATCCGAAAGGGAGCGGTATTTTACATTCCCTTTCCTGCAAAGTAAGCTTCATTAAACAAAACGGCCGGGTGATCCGGCTTTTTCTTTTTGCACTTCTCATGGTACTCCAACGCTTTTTCCCTTTCTCCCAGCCTGTCATAGCAGACGCAGAGCTGAATATCCGGTATGAAATCACTGCAGTCCGGATTCACGAAGGCGCCGCTTTCCTCATTGGTCTTCTGATCCTTCGCCCGCAGATACCAGTAAACGGCCTGTTTCAGATTACCCTTGTCGCTTCCCCCCTGTTCCATAAACCATTTTCCCGCCTCACAGCAGAGTTCCGGGCGGGGCAGGTCGTAACGAAAGCTTCGGAACAATGCCTGAAGGGCTTCCTCCCGTTTTCCCATTCTGGCGTAGCAATGGGAGAGATCCAGACAGGCACTGATATTATTTTCAATCCATCCTCTCCCCTCTTCCAGAAATGTCAGAAACATGGCCGCAGCCTCTTCATAACGCCCATGATAGAACAGCTCCCTGGCGTAGTAAAACTGATGTCTGGGATCCGTGATCCCTCCATGTTCTTTCATGGTCTCATAGATCTTCAAATTGCGGTCGGGATCCGAAGGGTGCAGCTTTCTGTGGCAGACGGCCGCCCTGCCATAAAGGATGGTCCCGGCCGGTGTGATTACCTCGTGTACCGCTCCCTGCCAGAGAAATCCCCTGCTTCGCTTCAGAAGGCGCTCCCGGTAATACGTCATGGTGGGGTTCCCCTTCTGGTCGAAGGCCACCTGATACGGCATCATGACGACATCCGTGCTCCCATCCAGTTCCTCTTTCATCTGCTGAAATTTCTTCCTGTCCTCATCTTCGATCACGTCATCCGCATCCAGCCACATCTGATAATCCATAGTTGCTTTTGAAAAGGAAAAATTGCGCGCTGCCGAGAAATCGTCGATCCACGGAAAGTCGTATACCGCGTTCGTAAACCGGCCCGCAATTTCCTTTGTCCTGTCCGTGGAACCCGTGTCCACAATGATGATTTCATCCACGATATCTTTCACACTCTCCAGGCACCGCCCCAGAACATCCTCCTCATTCCGTACAATCATACACAGGCTCACCGTCGCCATTTTATCTCATCCTTTCTGACTTTTTGTCCGCAAAATACGCATAGGCTCTTACGGTTATCATATGCAAAACACAGCCGGAGCGAACCTTTCGGTTCATTCCGGCTGTGTTCATACTTCCTTTTGCTATTGATAGATGCTGGCTTTTATTTCCTGAATGATCTTATCGAGGCCAAGCTCATTACAGTCACTGATCAGCCCCAATGTAACAAATTTCTTATAAGCCGCTGTCAGACTGCTCCGCTCACCGGATTCAGTCAAGCCGATCAGCTCCTCGAGAAACGCTAAAATCTCATTGTCCGTATCTTCCTTCTTCGTATAGTTCTCATATAAAACCTGCAGTTCCTGGGTCAACGGCCCGCTTGCCGCGCTTCTGTTGACGGTTTTTACTTTAGCTTGCGTCGTATCCTTAGCGGCGTCTTCCTCTGAGCTTTTTACTGCCTTTCCATTTTCATCAAACAGAATCTCTAAGGCAGTGCCGTCCTCTGTCAAGCCTTTAACTGCCTCGTAAAATTCGGCTATGGAATCTTCATCATGAGCTGAAAAAGAAATTACATCTCCATCCAGAAGCTTCATATGAACCATTTTCTCTGCGCCGCCGGTCCGATGATACAGCAGCCACACAGCGGCAGAGGCAGCCAGGGCGATCAGCATGCACACAACATGCGTACCCGCTAATGCTATAAATAAAAGGATAAGAAACAGTTCCGCCGGAAACGGTTTCACCGTCAGCTCCCCCAGCCATACCTGGGAAATCCCTGATGACCGCACCGTATGATTTTCCCAGCTTATGAGACCATCTTTTATCTGTATGTTAGAAATCTTATACTGAGTTTCCTGGTTTTTTCCTGACATAATGTATCCTTCCAAAAACGAAATCACAATTCTCCCACAACTGTTGCGATTAATGTAGGATTTGCTATTATTGCGCTTCCCCCCATATCAAATTCTTCAATATCCACTAAGACGCTATAGATACAGCATTTCTCTGCCGCTGCATTGTGGTCATACACAGACAGCGTAAAACTATTCGCCTCCGAACATACTTTATCCCGATCGTATAAGATCCCTGCACTGACTGGAACAGTTACCCCCTGACCGCTTTCCTGCCTCAAAATTTGAAATCTCAGCCGCAGTTTTAGTTTCTCAGCAATGATATTACAGGAAAAAGCCAAATGGATCAGTATATTTTTATAACCAGAGGTATCCAAACTAAGAGAAGCCACATGAAATGTGGCTCTCTTATCTGTTCCTTCAGGCAGGACAACTCCCCCAAAATCAGCGTTTTTAATGAACATATTTTCTTTGCGGCATACATCTTCTGAAGAATGTGGGCGCTGTTTCATTTGGGGGAAAGGGTATTGCCCCACATTATATCTTGGCTGATTGAATTTCGGGGGAATGCAGTTACATGTTCCAGAACCTGTTTGACAACCATGTCCAAATAACCTGTAATACATTGCTACTCCTTTAAGCTAATTAGCAACCGGTAGCGTTATCGACAACAATCGCGCTAAGAGTCGCATTGTTAACAGAAGTAACACCAACCGTCGCAACACCTGCAACCGTCGCAACTACACTGTAAGTGCAGCATTCTGCATCGCAGATATCGCAGTCACATACGAAAAATGTGAATGAATCACTTTCAGTAACCGCAACGAGGCGGGAGAACGTCCAGACAGGACCAACCGGAATCGGAACCAGCTGATTCTTACACTGTTTGAAAATCTGGAAATTCAGGGAAAGAACTGCCGCCGTGGTAATAATGTTGCTGGCAAATTCAAATTTAATGCACGGTTTACGGAATCCTTTTGTATCCACAGTTACAGTCGCAACTGTAAAGTTTGTTCCTGCAACCGTTGCCAAAGGAAGAGTCACCGCACCAGGACAGCCACATTTTAATGTTGTTCTGTTCGGAGCAAGAGTTCTGCATCTTTCACACTCACAGTAACATTTGCAGTCGCAATCGCAGGATTCTCTCTGATCACACTCACAGTTATTATAGTTCATATCACTCATAATGGAACCTCCATATTATTTCTTTTATTAATACCCTGATGGTATACTACAGTATATTTAAAAAATGGAAAAAGGTGACATATCGGGATTTGGGCAT
>ENA-OXEB01000127-OXEB01000127.1-human-gut-metagenome-genome-assembly--contig:-NODE-127-length-38571-cov-17.0449_pt1 | contig 38571 bp, 66 predicted proteins | sample MGYA00249353_ERZ652239 | MGnify/ENA primary metagenome ERZ652239 (study PRJEB26925, sample SAMN05826586) | human gut metagenome | biome: ENVO:2100002; feature: ENVO:00000062; material: ENVO:00002003... | reverse complement strand
ATGTGTATAAGAGACAGATGTGATTGTCAACGATAAAATCACATTTTTTTGAGAAAAATAATTGACTTTTTAAATGGCATATTTTACAATAGAATAGGAGGTGAATATAAGATGATAGAATACAAATTAGATATAATAGATGAATTGAAAAGAATCGGAATAAATACGACAAAAGCTAAAGAAACTGGTATATTCGGGCAGGATACAATGCGTAAATTTAGGAATGGAGACACACGAATATCGGTAGAAGTGTTGAATCGTTTATGCTGTCTTCTGGAAATGCAACCAAGGGATATTCTCAAATATGTAGAAACATCGGATGACAAAGAAAATATAATCTCAAAATTATGTGATAAACCCGTTGACAATCACACAAATATGTGATAGAATAAAGATAGTTAAAGAACATCTTAACTAATCGCCGGGGCAAGCCGGAGGAAGGAGGACACATGGAAGACATTATGACAGACAAGCAGATGGAAATATTACTTACGTTAGTAGCTGACAAGTTCGCAGGCTGTAAAGACATGGAAGAAGTTGAAAAGGCAATTCAAGAGGTAAGAGAAATGGCACAAAAAAATAAGCCTACAGAATAGGCTTAAGGCAAAGACAAGGGAGGGCGGGCTTGCCACCGCTCCCCCATCTGGATACATTATAGCAGATAAATATAGTTATGACAATAGGCGGCCCACTACGGACCGCCCTTATTATTACTCTGCCAGTCCCGGATACTGCAATGCTCCGTCTTGATCTGGAGTCAGTGTCACCGGCTCCATGACAAGCTTGCCTTCCTGATCGAGATAGTACCACTTCCCGCCGCTCGCCTGCAATCCCTTTACCATGGCGCCATCTGCTCCAAGATAGTACCAGTCTCCCTCATACATATACCAGGTGTCATGTACCATCAGGCCAGCGCCGTTAAACCAGTACCATTTACCGTCTAAGTCCTGATACCAGGCATTACGTACTGGTTCCCCGCTGTTACCGAGATAATACTTCCACCCGCCGTCCTCCTCAAACCAGCCAGATTTTTTCGGTGCTTCCGGCTTCGGCGCTGCATCGTCCTGTATATACCGCCTGACGCATACCAGCCCCTTTCTCCAGCCTCCCGGCGCCCATGAGTCATACCGGCTCTTGCAATATGCTGTAAGCTGCTTATAACTCGGTCTGCCGCTACCATGGCCGCAGATAATGCCATTACCACAGTACATCTCAACGTGGCCGATTTTTAGTGGACGGCTCTTATCGGTCCCCGCAAATTCCAGCATATCACTGGGGCGCAGCTGTGAAACGTCCGGAATACCCGCAGCTATGACTATGTCTACGGTTGTCAGTTTGCTCGACTGATATATTCCGGCGGTATTAAGTATGCCGAAGCTCTGTCCGGCCTCCGCGTATGCATAACAAATAGAACTACTGCAATCACTGTAGTAGTTGCCATCCTTATATTTTTTGAAACAGTAATCACGTAGATTCTGGCTGTAATAATTGCGTCCAATCAGCATATCATACTTTGCAATTACTGCCTGTCTCTTTTCTTGTGCTGTCATAAAGCCTCCTATCAAAAAAGGCCCAGGATTCCCCCAGGCCCATTAATAAGTACAGTATCACCGGCTCTTACCCTGCCGGCCGGGAGATACGCGGATCACCTCCGGCGTTAACGGCCGCCACCCTGATAATCTGTATTGTCGATCTTATCCTTTAATACCGCGATATACTTTAGCAGCCATTCAGGCACCGCAGCGCCCATTCTGCCAGCGTTTTCGATGATAGATAACAGTTCATTAAGCAAGTACCAAACTGCCACCAGTAGGCCAAAAAATGCGCTGGCATGAACCGTAAATCCCAGGTGACCTGATACCACAGCAATCACATAGTCAACTACCATTGCAACGGCAATCACGCAGAGATAGCCAACTTTTTTAATGATCCCCTTTGCGCCTCTTCTGGAACTCCACCCATAATCAGGATCATTCGGATGGTCAATTGCCTCAGTCTTACTCGCTAACATACCGGTTATGTAATCTACAACCATCATAGCCGCCAGCGCACATAGTACCGGAAACAGGATTCCCAGTTTATTACTTAAATAGGCGCCAGCCGCAGCCAGCACTCCCTGAACTCCAATTATATATTCTCTTTTCATAGCCTTATTCCTCCGGATTCTCTATCAACCAAGCTTCTGTCTTCGATCTCCAGAAGTTTGGTACCTCATTGATAGTAATAATACCGCGCCTGATTCGCAGACCGTAGAATGCACCCATTATACTGTACCTCCTTCTGCCAGTGTTCCAACTGCTTCACCGAGATCACCGATTGCTCCGTCATGTACCGCATGGCCTTCCTCCAACGCGTCCAGACGCTTCTCCTCGTCTGTTTTTTCACGTAAGCTATACGTTGTAAAGACAACGCCATCAGTAGCGATTACGGACGTCTCAGTCACAAGCATGAGATCAGTATAATTTCCTACAACGGTACCGTCTCCGTTTTTGATTTGTACGGTTGCGAGATTATCCGGCGTCAATGTCTCCCATGTTGCCACCATGGCCATCCGATCAGCTGCCGCCACCTGTAAGGCTCCCAGGCTTGCGCCTGCCTCCAGTTCGATAATAGTTCCATTTTTTAAAATCATAGTGTCCTTCATGTACGGACTCCTTTCTCCCTTTCGGGTATAAAAATAAGAGCCTTTCAGCTCTAATTAACAGGTTTCTTATTCGTGAAAATAGTGATTTAGCCAGCATAACTGGATTAATTGTCAAAGATATTACATTAAACCCTGGTTATGCCATCTATGGAACATGGGCCACCCGGATCATAAAAGATAAATCTTCAGGGATATGTGTTATCAATCTGGCAATAAGAAAAGCTGATAATAGTGTAATTAATACAAACACTTATGTTGATATCGGTATTTTACCTGATGGGTTCCTTCCTATATATCCAACAGGCGCATCAGGCATAGGTGAAGAGCCCGGTGCGATAAACCACCCTGTCGGAATAATACTTTTTGAAGGAAAAATCAAAGCAACTACATATGGAGAAAACACAAGAAATATAATTGCAAGCTTTTCATATTCAACAAATTAAATGATCAATTAGCAGGGAATTTCTTCCATCCATGAACATTTCCGCTATCAACACTATGAATAAAAAAGTAACTTTGTCCTTGAACAAAGGCCACTACCGTTTGATAGTTAGAATAATCGCCATACACAAAGGCAAATCCAGCAGTATTATATGTAAGTCCTGCTTTGAAGGGTGTATTTAACGTATCAACATCCCAGCGGAGAAAAACAGGGCCATCACTAGGAGCCATAAGATTACTTGAGTAGACTGCTTTTGCTAAATCACTATTTACTTTACCAATCTTGTCATCAAGAGTCTTACCCATCACAGCATCAAGCGCAGACACTCCTGGTGTTGTTGCCAGTGCATTGTTCGTCAGCGGCGGCATCGGTCCAGTCGGTCCGGTTGCTCCCTGCGGTCCGGTTGCTCCGCGTGCTCCTGTATCTCCCTTCGGTCCTTTAATATTCCCGATTAATATTCTTGCCATTTTCAAACTCCTTTCTTTAATCCACAACCAGATACAAATCCCCGGTTGTGCTGTCATAATCTAAATCTGGCGGGGTTGATCCGTCCTGATATATGCAATATAAATCACCGGATGAATCTACTTCAAATCCAAAAATCATGTCACCTTTATCGCCCTTTGGCCCTGGAGGTCCTACATCACCTTTCGGTCCCTGTGATCCGGTTGCACCACGTGCCCCGATCGGACCAGTCGGACCGGTTTCTCCCTGCTTCCCCTGTGGACCCTGCGGCCCTATGATGCTTCCAAGATTAACTTCTCTCGGCATACTGATATGCCTCCTTTACGATGGATAGATCGCGTATAAATTACCACTCCGAATTTCAAATGTTGGAGAAGCCCCATCCGCGCCTTTTAACCCCTGTGGTCCCTGCGGGCCCTGATCTCCTTTCGCTCCTGTAAGTCCCTGTGGTCCCGTAGCTCCGGTGTCTCCTTTGTCTCCTTTTGGCCCTTGCGGACCGGTTGCTCCAGCCGCGCCGGTTGCCCCCTGCGGCCCCTGTGGCCCGGTTGCTCCTACAGCCCCCTTAATGTTTCCCGTCTTCGTCCATATGCCAGATGTTCTTTTATATATGTCATAAGTACTTGTATTAAGATAATTATCCCCATCTGCACCTTGTGTTGTCGGTGCGGCCGTACCAGTCAACCATGTGGCTCCATTATTACCTTTCGGCCCCTGCGGACCGGTTGCACCGGTATCACCTTTATCACCTTTCGGGCCTTGTGGTCCTATAATATTTCCAAGATTGACTTCTCTTTCAGCCATGTCCATTCTCCTTCCTACTTGTTATATTTCGCTATTAGATTCCCATCACGTATTTCAAATTCCGGTGTAATACCAGGCGGTCCCTGCGGGCCCGTAAGGCTGTACAGACTTACCAGTACATGCCACTCATTGCTGTCTGTATATCTCCATTTAATATCCGTGCCATCATTGGTAAGTTCGATCTCCCGCTCTTCTTTCATGATCCTGACACGCTCACCCACCAGAATATCTCCTGACATCAGTTGTGCATATTCTCCATCATAAATCATACTGTCTGCGCGGTATCCCCATGTAGCTACATAACCTTCTCCGTAAATTTTAACAGGAACCTGCCCTGGTTCTCCGTCCAAAGGCAACAGCCGCTTATACTCTTCCATATCTGGCAAAATATAATTATCTGGTCGCGGTCTCGAAGCAACCGGCATCCATATTGCCAAAACTGTTTCTCCACTGTTTTCTTTACGAATGTATATATACGCTGTTATTGCAGTTGCATTTTGAAGCATATAATCAGGAATCTTTACCTGCTTTCCATGCATATACTCCATACTGGATAATGAACCTTGATAAAAATTAACCTCTGAACCATCTGGAATTTCATATGCGACCGATAAAATCTGACCATAATCCCATTGCGTCAGACCATACGCTATACCTCGTTCTCCTGTTAATTCAGCTTCTATCATCAACATCACCCCTTAATCGTTAACTAACAGAAATAATTCTCCGCTGCTACTGTTATATTCGAATGTCGGCGGTGTTCCTCCATCAGGATATACTGCATAAAAATCTCCAGTCTCTGGATCCACTGCCAAGCAGAACATTCCAGTCTGCGGAGAAATTACTGCTGAAATTCCCTGTGCCCCATTTAACTCCCCAGCATTCAGCTTTCTTTGTATTTCCTCCATGAGTTGTTGAGTATTCCCGGTTACAACCTGTGATTGCAGTCTGGCTTCATCTGCTTTAATAGCGGCCGTTTCTGCACCTGTTGCCTTAGCTTCCGCTCGCTCCGCCGCATTCTTCGCTGCATTTGTAGCATTGATTGTGTTCTGCGTTGCCGCTATCGCATCATCTTTTGCTTTTACAGTTTTTTCATAAATATCTTCATAACCGGTAAACTTATCAACCAGTTCTTCAGCGGCCGCTTCAAGTTCATCTAATTTTCCAACATAGCCACCAGCTTCAATACTGCTGTCATTGATTGTATCTTCTCTGACATGGTATAGAAATCGACAGGATGAAGATCTGCCATCACTGTATTTAAACTTCACATCAGCTATAGCTTTACCTGGGATCGATAATTCATTTCCAAGAAGCCTGTATACATAGCCATTCCCGGATTTTATCAGATTTCCCACAACCGGAATACGGTTTTCCAGTCTGATATTAATGGTTGCGCTGACTGCATCAGTCACATATGCACCATCATTTTTTACCCGGAGTGTGAATTGGATCTGTCCATAATCTCCCTGTGTTAGATAGATACCGGTATCAATCGGATCACTGTATTTCGTGTTTAAGTCAATATCATAGTTTACCATCTATACCACCTTTCCCATGATTACATACGACGCCCCTGCTCTTATCAATAAAACTTTATCACCTATCACCGGTGCATAACTGGAAATGTATTTATACGGCTTCTGGCTGGCCGTTCCTTCCCCGTAAAAGCGGACATAAGGACGCCCGTTCGATATACTCGTCACGGTTGCCATACGGTAAGTTTTCCTCTCACCCACAACATATTCTTTTATGTCCTGGAGACGTTCACCCGGATTATCATAGATCATAATTTCACCACCCGTTTTAATGTATGGGTCATGGTTCCCCCAATGTTCAATTCCATCTCCCACGCATATTCAATATACTTATTTCCAACACCGAGAGTTGTTTCATTCACAAAGATACAGTCACGGTACTCATGGTGTGGCATCAGACCTGTAGAAATTGTAATGGCATCATAAGTCTGGCTCTTTTCTATTGCAATTCTTCTGACCAGCGCATCAAGGGTTTCCTGATCTGCAATATCATCAACACTTTCAATATCAACAACATTCCTTCCACGGTTTACCGTTGATATTTTACTACCCACGCTGTCGTTCACATATTCACTTCTCAGTTCCTCCCCATCCGGATCGTCGGTATATCTAACAAAAATATTGGGGACATTGTACATATCAAGACTTTGCTTCGCCCCAGCCTTAATGATACTCCTATCGTCTGTCCTATATGAATGTTCTGTCCTGCGGTTTACCGGCTCTATAAATCGGCGGCTTACTGCATATCCGTTACCATTAAAATGCAACGGCTCATAGTTAATCGCTGTAAGCAGAGAGTTAATGATTTCAAGCTTGCCTGTACCAATTTCAAATTCAATATCTTCACGTGATGTTAATACCGATGTCTCAATATTGATTTTCTTAATACCTGCGCCATTGATGATATTTCTTATCTCCCTTACATAGTTAGATCCTGCCGAAAAAAACAATCTCTGCCGTATCTTATCCTCGCGCAAAATCGTACTGTAGTCATAGCAGTCAATATTCTGATATACTCCACAGTTTTGAGCCTGGCGCTCCGGGCTGCTCATAATATAAATCCCGAGCGGGTATTTCAGCCATCCCCGCTCTGTCAGAAGCATAAAAACAGGGCGGATTCTAAGATCAGTCTCCTTAAAATCTACCCCTGTTGTTTCCTTCACGTTGAAGGTTCCGGTTCCCATAATCTCCTGAGAGCTGTCAAACCGGATACTGCCAGATACATTCTCAAGGTCTTTCAGCTTCCGTTCGTTTCTGTCCAGCAGCTCAAAACGAAAAGCAATAGTTCTGTCACCTTCCAGCATGTTCAAAACTTCTTTATGGGTATAACCTCCCTGTGCAAGGCTAATCACCGAACCTCACCCCCAGATCATAGCCGATACGGCTTAATGACAAATCAAACGTCTTTCCTCTGTCAAAGAGATCATTTTTAAAGCTGAACTCCGTAATCTCACAGCAGAAGCACTCATCCCGGCTACGAAATAGATAGATACCGTTCAGGCTGTGAATCTGCTTCATTGTTTCCGCTTCCCTGTTTGGAAGAAAGAATGAAGTACTAAGTGTTGATTCTTTATGTATACCGGACTCTTTCACCTTATACGGGCGGCCTTCGTAACTGATCAGTTCTGATTCATTACTCTTCTTCTGCTGTGTTTCGATATGCCAGTCACTGGTAGATTTTATGATCCGGACACTCTCCGCCAGGTTCTTCATCTCGGCCAGACGTGCACCTTTGTATCTCACGGTTATATCTGCCTCCCCGCTGTCAGAATACCCACCCGAGTACGCCCTGACAATATAATGGTACAGCCTGTCAGGCTTCACCGTGTAATCCTCGTATTCGCTTCCTGTAAATCTGCCTATTGGACTGTACATTCCGCCTTCTTCCGATCGATACACAAATTTTGTACCGGCTGTCGAATCCGTAGTTATCTTCACACCTGCGTCAAGTGCTGATACCGTTATGGACGGTCTGGCCGGCACCGAAGCTGTAATACTGAATACCTGAGCGCTCTCATCTGACCAGATCCCATAGGCGCTCCCTATCCGCATTTTAACGACGTACTGGCCGTTTTCCAGCATCATATCAGGCACATATGAATCAGACAGTCCTCCGGCCCGTTCGCCGCTGTCATGAATAATTTTTCCGTCCTTTATGATCTGCAAAGTATAGACTGCATTTTCTGATTCGTTGCATTTCCATGTTATTTCCGTAATGGAATCATTCTTCATTCCCGTAATAATCGGACTGGCCGGCCTCCCTGTGAGTTCAAATGTCCCGTATGCATACCCGGAAGCCGCATTGATGGCGTTATAGGTCTGTACCCTCCATTCTACAATTCCGATAGATATTGCAGCCGTTTCCATCGTATAGGACTGCTCAGAAGTATTCTGCGTGACTGTGGTCCATGCAGCTTCTCCCTGCTTACGCCAGCCAAATTCAAACTTCGCCTGTCCTGTATCGTAAAGCGAATTATATTTCCACTGAAACGTAATGCTTCCGCTTTTCTCAATTACGTCACCGTTAGGATATAGAATCGTCGGAAGGCTAGGAACCGCGTTGTTGTATACTACATTGATATATGGGGCCTTTCCGCCCTCCTTGCTTGTAAACTTCCAAGATAAGTTTGGTACCACCCTATCATCAATGCTGTAAACAGCCAGAACTACGTTATTCTTTCCGACATTATTTTTTACGATACTGGTTACATCCCATTCAATCCATTCGTTGTTATCCTCCACAGTGGCTTTGGTTTCATATTCGGTTGGGGACCATGCTATATCACTGTCCAGATACTTGTTGTAAAACAAATTACCTGTAAGATTAGAGATATCCGGGATATTATATTGTGCGCATCCTATGATACTGTTTTTCACTTTTATTTTGTTATGCAGTCTTATAACCGCTGACACAATTTCTTTGTTATCAAATGCAGGGAAATTGAATTGAACAAAGATTCCCATAAAGGCTGATGCACTGATCTCTCTCCACATTGCAAGTTCTGCACTGCCATAGTTATTATCGCTCCCGGAATAACGACTGATAAATGTATCCCCTGTACATTGGATTGTCTGTTCTGCCATTATATCGTTCTCCTTCCTGTCCGGTATGCCTGGCTTTCCTGCTGGGCCAGCTTTACGACTTTGTTAAAATCATCAACTTCTCGGGCATCAATGGTACAGTAAAATACATTAACGGTCCCGGACCCACTTTTAACAGCATTATTCGGCACGACTCTGGAACCTTGCGGCAGCCGCACCAACTCAGGACCGTGTTCTCCGACCCAGGCTTCTTCACCAGTAGTATACTCAGTTCCGGAAGCATAATATTTCGTACCGTTTACAGTGGATTTTGATGTATTAACCAAATCCTCCGTTGACGTTTTAACTTCCCGCATGGCGTCACCGACCGCTGACGCTCCTCCAACAATCAAAGCAATAGCCGCCGCGATCGCAAGCAGAATAAGCAATAATGGCAGCATTCCAGCCGTTGCCGCTCCCCCAGTTGCCCCCATCATTGTATTTGCAATAGCGGCAGCGTTGCTTGCTACTGTATAAGCCATAACTGCTTTTGATACCGAACCGATCACGAGAACTAGGGTCCCGAATACTGCTATCCCAATTAATACCGGTGTAGGAATAGAGGATAGCAGATCCACAAAATCTGTCAGCAGCGGAACAAGAAATTCCCCGAGATGCAGCTTTAGTGTCTCCATTTTGCGGTTCATACGCTGCATAGCATCATCGAGTGCCCCAGCCTCCTGAAGGGTTTCATTGCTTAGGACATACCCCATCTTATGTGCTTCTTCGGCAAGTTCCCTTAATCTTCTGCTTCCCGCCTCGATAAGTGGATTTAAATCCCTTGCCGATCTTCCAAAAATTTCCATAGCCTTTGCGTCACGTTCTGTCTCATTCTGTATTTTTCCAAGCGCATCAATAACATCATAAAAAACGGCTTCTGAATCTCTGAGTTCCCCGTCATGTTCTTTATACCGGACTCCAAGACGTGCGTATTCTTTTTGCAAGTCCTTGTTTCCGTCTCTTGCCTGCCCCATCGTACGGATCATCTTAGTCATAGATCCATTTACGGTTTCAACTGATACATCGACAAATTCAGAAGCATACTGCAGCTCCTGTAAGGTGTCCGTGGACAATCCCGTTGTCGAAGACATAGTAAGGAGATTATCCGCCGTCTTAGACAGTTCAATAGCAAGGTCACCGTATGCTGTTACCAACGCTCCGACTATAACAATCGCCTCTCCGACTTCTTTTTTTGTATCATCAAAGTGGGAAGCAAGACTTTCCAACATAGGATTCGCCTGTAGTCCAATTGCGTCCGCAACATTCCTGATCGAATCCCCGAATGTTTCATTTGTATCTTTCAAATCTTCGCACTTTTTATCCGCCTCTTTTAACTGCCCTTCCAGCTTGTAAAGTGCTGTCTCCTGGTCTGCCAGGGATTTACTCAACGCCACAACTGCCTTACTGCCTTCTTTTTCCGTTAAGATTGCTTTATCATGAGCCTTCTGTGCCTCTTCCACTTTGCGTTTCTGGAGTTCGATTTTTTGAGACAGATAATCATGCTTAATTCTAAGCTGATCGGTTTCCGTACCGTATACTTTTGCTTCTTCATAAGCTCTTTTAAATTCTGAATTCAGCAGCCCCATATGCCGGGATACCTCGGCAGTTCCACCGGTAAACTGTGAGTAATCAAGGCCGAGAACAATTGTTTTTTTATAAGTACCCGCCATTTCCAAACCCCTCAATTTCTGTCATACTGTTTATTTCTCTGCTGCATCGGAAATATTTTGATTCGTATTCCGTCCCCTCTGCCGCCGCGGCCCGCGTTTCCAACTCATCTGTATACATATCAACCATTGCAATTATTTTTCTATGTGGTGAACTCCAAAATTCAGGCTCGGTACGCCCCATTTTTATACAGTAGGTATAATAGAGATAATCAATATGGAAATCTATCTCTTCATCTGCTTTATGGTTACATACCGAGCCATTATTTTTTTTGCAAGTTCTTTCTGCCTTTCGTCCATCATTGTGTATAGAGACTCCATAAACGTTTCCACCACTTCCCGTCCAGACATCATTCCCATTCGGTCAGAAAGAAGTACAGCCTCCTCGTATGATATTCCCGATTCTGGCATAAAAATGGCATAGACACAGCATGGCAGAATATTGGTGTCTTCCATGGAATCCAGATTAATTTCCAGTTTATTCATTATTTTTTGAAATTCAAGAAGGCTGCGCATATTACAAAAACCATGGTATTTTTTATTTTCTACAGGATCAATTAATTCTATTTCCTGCGCCGGCTCTACCATTATCGTTTTCATTCTTATGCCCCCTTCGCCGGGTATGTACTCGGTCCTGTTGTAAACCATTTAGCAGCCTGAGCATCTGTAAACTCCGGATTCGCCGCATCACCAAAAAAGCGCAACCATTTATCGCTTTCTCGCGGAATAAAGTTTATAGTAACACTGTCCGTTGAAAAAGTAATATTACCTTCAGACTGCTTATTTGTGGAATTGATCGGCTGTGCCTGTCCTTTTAAAAGCCATACAAACTCACTTTTTCCTCCAGTCTGTTCTACCTCATACCCAAGTGCAATATATGGCGGCTCATCACCGGCTGCTTCTACAACGACGCCGTCTTTAAATGAATTTCCGCATATTTCAGCTCTTACTTCTGCAAATACTTTATTTACATCAACCACAACCGCAATGCCATTAAGGATAGAAACATCCTCCTCTTTTACTCCCTCTCCATACAATTCCCCTTTCGACACGCTGGGAGTAAGTTGGATCTGCATGGCTTTTCCAAAGCCTTTTACTTCTCCATACGTTGTACCAGTGCTATCGTCTGTCGTCAGTAGACAGTATTTCAGATTTTTCACATTGATTCTGTTTGATTTTGTACTTTTGCTAGTCACAAATATCACCTTCCATTTTCTCGAATTTAATTATCGCTCTCCATAGTTTCGCTGCCGGATCACAGCTTTTCTCTACCTCCGGTATGGAGTATTCTGGCATCCCGATTGCCTTCATGATTTTTTTTACCGCCTCATCAAGCGCCATTCTTTCCACATACCATAGATCCACCTCATAACTGCTTACCCATTCCTGACCGGTTCCATCTCCGTTCAGCTCTGAAGCAATATAATAATCTATATAGGTTGCGCAGGCCGGAAGTAGCGGATCAGGCTCTTTCAGTACCGGAATATTCAATTCTGCTTTTATAATTTCCTCTACCGTCATTTCATTACCTTCTTTACCATATCATCAATGGTCTTTTCCACTTCTCTCTGTGCGTCTCTCATGGCCTTATCCATAAATTGATTCCCTGGCACCCAGGTATGGCCGTCACGTGCAAAATGGCCGTCATTTATCTTATTCCACTTATATCCGGTCATTTTTCCTCCACGTATACTTGCATACAGCATCCCATTTTTATCTTTCCGTACATCTGCGGTTACATCATCCCTGGCATGTTCATACGGTCGGCTGCCGTCATAATTGGAGGGTGGTATTTCTTTTGAGCGCGCTTCAATATCACTACTATGGAGATACTTTTTTATTTTTCCTTTGACGATAGTACCGAGTTTCCGGAGCAGCGGACGTTCCTGGCTTTCGAGTCCTTTCGGCATCTGTGCAAGCATCTGGTCGATCTCAAATATTCCCTGCTCATAATCGAACTTTACATCCATCTCATCACCTCACGGTTATCTCCATCTCTCCAATATTTTTCTGGAATGCCCTAATAATAATATACAGTTCTCCATCATACCGGATTTGGGATGGCCGATATTTCTGATTACCGATTGTCATGATACATACTTTATAATCATCTGGATTAATACTAATAGTCAGTTTAGGTGTAAGACCGACTCCATAAGCCGCAAAAAATTCACTTCGCACTACACTCTTTATTTCACAAAACACTTCTGTTTCATGATGAATTATTTCTACACCTTCCGGAACTGATGTAATCAGCACACAGACATCATTTCGCATTGTAATCACCACACAGACTCAGGGAATCTCTCAGGGCCACATAAGCCCGCTCGTAACGTTCAGCACCGCCATCATAGTTATACTGCCATTTACAATACAACTCTGCTGACTTAATAATAAGAGGATCGTTTTCTTTTTCGGCAGTAACAACGCCCACCCGTGTCAGATCACACAGGCAGGCGTCTATATTGGCACTGATATCATAATCCAGCTTATTATGTGTTATTCTCATTGATAGTTTGATCTTTTCAAGCATACTGCCGCACCCCCTTTTTAGGCGCTCGCTTTCTTCTTCGTGATCGTAACCAGGGAATTTTTATCAATTACCTTTCCGTCACATATCATAACTGCTTTGGTGATCTGGTCCTCTGTGTCGTTATCTTCATAACTTTTAACCACCATGTTGTAATTGGTATTAAACATGTAATCTGACCAGTCAAAGAGGAAGGCTACTACGGTATCCGCTTCAATGGATGCCCCAAGGCTTGTCATATAATCGTTTAAGACTACCCGGCGGCCGAGGAGCGTTCTCTCAGGCTTTCCGTTAATTCCATAGTTCACCCTGGCAATCGGCTGTTTGTTTGTGTCAACCATTCCAATAAATTTCATGAAGGTTTTCTTTGTCATATTCCAGACGGCTCCGTTTTCGTAGGCCAAATCGAGAGCGGCTTCTGCCTCTACAAGCGTCTGGTATGTCGGATCAGCATTCACGGCCAGGTCAATATTATGACTGGCTTCCACAGTTTCCGTCAACACGCCTTTGGGCTGTCCAACACCGGTACCGCTGATAAATGCTGTTTCCTGTGCTTTTACCATTGCTTCAGACACGCTTTTAACAAAGACTGTCTCGAATACCTGCAAGGACATTACGGTAGTTTCCAGTGTCATGGCAATTGCGCATCTCAGCTTATATCCCTTAATGTCGATCTGTCCGGTTGTCTTCTTCTGCTTGTCACTGGTTCCGCCTTCCGCTACCCATGTTGCTACCGGCTTCACGCTGGACGTCGGAACCGTAGCCCCGGCAGCGAAGGAAGTTCTGGTCACAAGCGGAAGCAGCATTCCCATGGACTCCATTTTTTCCACGATCCGGTTGACTACGGTCGGAGAGATTACGGAACCTACATCCGTGGTCTTTGTTGTGGCAGATGCATTCCTGAACTTCTCCGGAATCGCTGTTCCTTTAAGGACATAATTCATGAATGCTTTCCGATACTCCACGGAATCGTACATATCTTCAGAGCTTTCGCCGTCTCCTCTTCCAAAGGAAGCGCCGTCACCGACTCCGGAAAGAGGAAGAGGCGGCGTGGACAATGCCCTTAAGTTCGCTTCTGCTTTGGCTGCTGCTTCAAAATTCTTATCCAGCTCCGTCACGGCCTCCATTTTCTTATTAGCCTCCTCCAACTTTCCCTCGTTGATAAACGTCTCCGCTTCGTTGATAAGTGCCTGTCTTTTTTCCTCATATTCTTTTCTATTCATTACCTCTGTCTCCTTTCAGATTTAACAATTTCAGCCGTAACTCGGCCTGTGCTTTGTGTATTAAAAAATCCGGGGGGTTCTGTCCCGGATCTTTAATCATATTTCTTAATTTTTCGATTGTCTCCGGCGGAATTCCTCCAAATGCGTTTTGCATCGGGATGGCGCTGTCGGAAAACATAATTCTATCGACAAATCCGTGTTCTACGGCCTGCTGTGCCGACAAATAAGTTTCGCGGTCCATCAAGTCCTGTAATGATGCTGTATCCATTCCAGTCTTGTCTATGTACGCATTCATAATGGACTGATTCGCTGCCCGCAAGGCGTCTCCGGTATTGGTCATGTCCCGGTAGTCTCCCGAAGCAGATGTCTTGACATTGTGGATCATGAACATTCCGGTTGGACTGATCTCGCACTCTCCGGCCTGCGCAATCACTGACGCGGCGCTTGCGGCGATTCCGGTAATCTTAATCACTTTCCTTCCGGAATAATTCCTCAGTTCTGTGTAGATTTCTGACCCTGCGAATACACTTCCGCCAGGGGAATTGATATAGATTTCAACGTCTTCGCCTCCGGCCTCTTGCAAAGCCTTGATAATTTTCTTTGGAGATGTGCTCTCTAACCCAAGCCAGTCATATACCCATTCATTCCCAGATTCAATGATCTGCCCCTTCACATCAATTCGCTTTGCCACTCTTCTCCCCCCCTTCTAATAGCGCCGTGATTCCGGCCCTCGTTTCATTTACGTTATCCAGATTCATTTGGGCCATGAGGCCCTTGATCTGGTTGACTGTCTGTGTGTCAAGTCTTCGCAGTGGCTTATCTCCATCAGGCACCGGACTTAAGTTCAGCGTTTCTCTCCATTCGTTCGGTGTTAGGGCTCCTCTGTCTACCATGGCCTGTAAAGCCAGTTTTGTTGACAGGCTGGCACAATGTAGGTTTCCTGCATCGAAATAGATTTTGTTTCCGCAGCCTCGTTCCCTCCGACTGAATAATTTCCTTGTGTACTCTCCTGACATCTGCCCGGCGAGCGGTTCAATCACCAATTCAAAATAGCTGTTCCATTCATCTTCCGTGTAATTTGCATGGACGATTTTTTCATTCGTATTGAAAAACGCATAGATCCTCTTTTTGGTATTATCCATCTGCAAAGCATTGGGGACGTAATCCTTTGGCTCGATCCGCTCCGCTGTCGCTTTGGAATCGACTCCGGCAGCGCCAAACGTAGAACTGGAAATGCTTAAATAGTTGTCCACAAATTCCTGAACAGAACTTTTTAGATCCTCCGGCCGCATAGACGAGTTAAATTTTAACAGCCATCGGATCACACCGCTGTTTTTGATTGCTTTTATGATTCCCTGATCCGTAGTTGATACGATGTCCATAAGCTGTTCCAGGGCTTCTTTGGGGGAATCTCCAAACAAGTCATTATCGTTGAAATCATTCCGTAGGTGAATCACTTCACTGTATGGGAACATGGACGTTTTCCCGTTCAGGTAGTAGAACTTAAGGTATAGTTCCTGATTTTCATACTTTGCTTCCACACCGGCGGCTGGAATCGGGTACAGCTGTTCCGGTATTCCATTAGGATCCCGTACGATCAGAATAAAGGCGTTGTTGTTTAGTGCAAGCTGTGTCGCCACCTTCTCTTGCATCACCTGGCCGCACATATATGGGTTCGGTTCCTCCAGTAGAAAGCGTATGTACGGTTCAGGATTCACCGAAAAGGATTTCCCGTCATTTCTGACATGCTTTGCTATCAGCTTCCCGACCGCCTTCGCATATGGCCGTATGCATGATCTGACAATATCGGATTCATATAGTTTTCCATTCCACGCAAAAAAGCCGTTTCCCTGCTCGGTGATCATTTTGTAAACAGTGCTTTTCCCGATATTTTGAAAAAAGTTTATTATTCGCATTCTTCTCCTCCTTTCCGTCAGATTATGCTCAGATATTCTTCCAGATGGTTTTCCAGTGTGACATATGCGTCCAGTAGACCGGCCATACCGTCAATTCGTCGCGTACCCTGATTCCCTTTGCATGGCTGAATATTGTCGTTTTTATCAACATCAACCGAGGTATTTGTCAGACACCATTTCAGAATCGGATTATTGTTATAAACCACTCTCTTTTTTGCCAAGTCAGCTCCAAGGGACTTCATCGGACTGCTCAGCGTTTTCTTGCCCTGAATAACGGGTTCCATCGTCGTGAGTCCGAAGGTGTTTTTCATATCCTCCACAAAATACGATGCTGACCACGAGTCGTACCCACACTTAAACAGGTAGATGTCAAGTTCGTTCTGCACTTCTTCGAACCACTCTTTGACGTATTTGTAATGTACCTTATTTCCTGGACTTAATCTCAACAATCCCTGTTCAGCCCATAAGTCATAAGATATCTTATCCTCTCTTACGCGCTGCTCTAACAGATCTTCCGGAAGCCAATACATTTGCAGCACATAGATTCTGTCATCTCCCGGTACCATGAATATTACGGTGGCGTTCGTCAAGTCCGTGGTGCTAGAAAGGTCGGTTCCCCCGATGCCATAACGCGGTTTCAGCGCTTCGAGATCGAACAGCTCCGTGTTATTCAACTGTTCGAATGTCAGCCAAGCCTCGGAAGAAGTCTCGCGGATATTGAATTCCTTGCAAACCAGATTCTTAACAAGCTTTGGATTATCCTTCGCCTTCTCCACTTTTGCCGCAAGGGTTGACTGCTTCTTTATGGTTCCAAGGCCCGGATTTGCTTTCTTCCAGCATTTCGGATCCGTCCATTCTTTCCGGCTGTCCAACTCATAAATAAACGGGAAGAAATGAGGATCCTTGTACCCCACACTGTCAAACAGGCCATTGATAACTTTTTCAGCCTCTTCGTACTTCGCATCGTAGATATCTTCCCGGATTACTCCGGCCGTGGAGGTAATATAGACAAGCGGCTGGTCTCTGGCCGAACAGCCGTCGGCCATGATATCGTAAAGGGCCTTTCCGTTCTTCCATTGGTGGATTTCGTCCATCAAAACACAATGTACGTTAAGGCCGTCCAGCGTATCGCTGTCAGATGCCAGCGGCTTGAAAATCCCATCATTGAAATACTCGGAAGACAGCTCCGCGACCAATGGCTTAATGCGCTTCAAAAGTGCCGGCGATTTCCTCACCATTCGCTTTGATTCTGTCCAGATGATCTTCGCCTGATCTCTCTTCGTGGCAACCGCGTAAACCTCCGGCCCCGGTTCCCCGTCTCCGACCTGCATATACAGGCCAACGATGGAAGCCAGAAGGGACTTCCCGTTTTTCTTTCCGACGATTAACACTGACTCCCTGCACTGACGAAAACCATTGATATTCACAAAGCCAAACACTGCAGCCAGGTGCGCTTTCTCCCAAAGTTCCAACCGCACCGGACTACCAGCACCGGCACCTTTGGATAGCTTGCAGTAATTCTCCGCAAACTCCAAGACATGGTTTGCCCTTGCCGGACTATAAAAATACTCGCCTGGATTATTGACTTCCCAGGCGAGGTGCTTGTACCACTCATGTATTTTATTTGATACGACCTCTTCCCCTGATTCTATCAGGTTCCAATATTCCAGGATCGGGTTATAGCTTAATGGATAGACTACTTTCTTTCTGCCGGCCATTAAACATCCTCCCTCCCGTTTACAAAATCATCGAAGCCGTCGTCTTCCACAACCACTTTTTTTTCTGTTTTTGGAAGACAATCAACCAGTATTTTCATAGCCTGGGTCTGTCTTTGCGAAAGCTGCAAATAATACTGTGCCTCTGGGCTCTGTTTGGTTCCATACTGATTCTCTCCATTCTTGTACTCCACGGTCGTCCCCTCACGGTTAATCGTTTCTCGGAGATCCTGCATTGTAATTGTCATGAAAGCAATGTCCTCAATGGTGGTAAATACAAGCTTCTTTTTGTTCTCATCTATGCTTGCAAAGAGTTTTTTTAATCTGCTTGTCTCCCGCTTAATCCGTTTTACTTTCTCCAAATAGTTGCCAATGCTGTCAACTTCCTCTTCTCTTTTCCTTGCTTCCGCTTCAAATTCCTTGTCTGTGTACACGTTTATACCACACCCCCTTTACGTACGACCTGTGTATTAAATAAATCTGGGGACACGGTGAATTTAGAAACCACCCACACCTCAATTTAAGGGGGGAGTCAGCGGAATCGGCTGACCAAATTCATCAAATGAAACCAGTAGAGCCGCTTTCTTGTTTAGTCCATGTCCTTCCTCTTCATCATGGCATGCCTTGCACTCCCACATTAAGTTGTCCCAGTTCAATGTGATCTCTGGATCGTTAATGTTATCAGGTGTTATTCTAACCTTATGATGTACGATGTATCCCAGTCGCTCGTGACACTTCTCGCACATTCCGCCATCAATCATGATTCTGTTGTGTATGTATGACCTCCGGCAGTCCTTCCACTTTTTCGAGTGATAGAACGCCTGTGCGTATTTCTTTGCCATATGGTTACCTCTCCTTTCCCTCTACTGTTGGCGTGATCTGTGCTACAAGGTCTGTGTCTCCTTCCAACAGAATGCAGTTGTGCTCAGTTCTCTTTTTCATATCTTCGCAGAACTCATTGATATATTTTTCACTTAGACGTCTCATACTTTTGAATACAAGAATACTATCAGGTATATTAAGCACCTTTACTTCCTGACATTCAATTCTCTTTCCATCATCATCTTCAATAATAAATTTCATTAACTCACCTTCTTTCAGGAGGACCAACGCCCTGGGTTTCATGCGCCGGTTTTAATTATGAGTATGACTTTTATGTGTTTCACACTTGACATATCTGCTATTTTGTAAAGTGTGCCGTGATCCTGTTTCTACTAATTAATGCCGCCGATTTTTATAGTACCGATTTTACAGTGCCATTTTATGACAAGTTATAGTCAAAATAAAAAGAAACTACCGAAAATACGATAGCTTATTATATACCTTATCTTTCTGATCCTGATTAACTCCAATGTATCGCAAGGTGGTATGAATATCTGCATGGTTGAAAATATCCATCAGCATGGCCGCATCTTTTGTAGACTGGTATACGTGATACCCAAATGTTTTGCGCAGCGTATGTGTACCGATCTTCTCTACTCCAAACTTTTTACCTGCATCTGAGATAATATTGTAAGCCTGTTGCCTTGTGATTGGCTTGCTGCTACGCGGATTTGCGAATAAGAATTCATAATCATCTTTTCCAGCTATATAATGGTCAAGTGCTTTCCTTAAATCACGATTAATCGGAAATCTTTTTTCTTTCCCTGTTTTTTTCTCTCTCAAAACAATGTCACTTTTATTTTTCACATCACGTACACGGAATTTTAAAACGTCAGATATCCTTAGCCCTGAGTAAATCCCAAAAAGGAACATAACGTAATTTCTCTCACTGTTTTTCCGTAGATATTCCGCTATATCAATAATTGTTTCTTTATCCCGGATGGGTTCCATCGTATTCATTCACTCACCTTTTCCTCCCTAAAGGCATAACAAAAGGCCCCCGTTTCCGGAAGCCCTAATTTGATTAATGTCATTATATCACACTTGACACGCTCATAGCGATCATCTTTTATATTTCCCCTAGTCTTTCTCCTACATTTCTAATAAAATTTTTTACAATCCGCCGCATTTGTATATCACTATAGCTGGTCGCTCTTTCCATGTCAAAATAACGCATATTCTGATACCGATAGGACCAAAACCTTACTCTTATCACTTTTTGATGTTCTGGCTTCAGGCTATTATACACTGCTTCTACTGCTTCTACTTCTCTTTTCAATCTTTGTAATCGTGGTTCCTCTGCCAGTTTAATTGCCAGGCGTTCCGTTGGATTTCCGATATCTGTTCCTTTTGGCTGCCCGTCACTTCCCTGTTTATGGTTCATAATGGAATCTACAACTTCTTCATACTCAGCTTTATTCTCTGGATACCGTCTAATCTTAATTTCTATGATTTTCCATGCTTCTCTTGTGATATTATATCCCATTACCATACCCTCCCTGTCTCTCTGTCTTTAAGATGTATCTTTCCTATAATTTCAAACCCTGCCAGGCTCGCCACCGTACGCAATATATTTATCACGTCCTTTACTGGCTTCGGCGGCCGGTCTGCCTCTTTAATTGCTCGGTATGCCGTCGGGTCCGGATATCCTTCACCATTCTTTAAAATCATATTTTTACCCTTCCTTTATGTAAAATTTTTAATCTTGTTTTGTCCCACTCTCTACATAATTCTTGCGTAATATTTTTAGTAATGCACTCGTCTTCTGCCGGAACTATGCTATATCTACGCTTTAATTTATAACCTCCAGATGCCGCAGCGTAAACGCATTTGATCGTAGTACCAATAATTTTTGCAGCTTCATCAGCGCTTAATTTTCCAATAAACTTTTCCTCATCATAAATTTCATACATTCTTTCACGCATTCTATTCTCCTTATCTCACATATTTTCTGTGTGCTTCTTTTGCCTTATTTCGGTTATAGTTTCCATAATTATCCTTCGTGGTATTAATATTTTTATGTCCGGCCAGATCAGCAACAAGTGTCAGAGGCACATCCTTTTCCAACAACTCTGTCACGAACTGCCGGCGCCACTTATGAGGGTTAATTGCCACCCCTTCCAGACGCGGGTCCATCTCACTGAGGCTCTTAAGCATAGCCCTTACACCATCGTCTGTAAGTCGGTTATATGGTTTACGGCTTCCGACGAATAATGCCGGGTTATCGTCAGTCCGGCTCTCCAGATACTCTCTTAGATGCACAGAAGCGTCCCACGAGAAGTATACCGGCCGCTCTTTGCGCCCCTTTCCGTATACAATACATTCACGGTCATAGAAATCGATATCCTCCCGATTAAGCGCTACCATCTCGGATATACGTACCCCAGTACGATGCAGGAAATCTACAATTGCGATATCACGTTTGCTATGCTGTTTAGCCACGTCTTTTACAATGGTGATCTGCTCCTCTTCAAATACTTCCTTGACTTTGTGTTCTACTTTATTATCCCTAATCCTCAACATCGGATTTTTAGCTATATATTCTTCTTCAGTCAACCAACCGAAGAGCATACGGAGATATCTCTTTTTGTTATTGATGGTAACATCTTTGTTATGAAGTTTTACCTTGCAATAAGCAAAATAGCTTTGGAGATCACCATTTGTAATGTCTGGTATTGATTTATTAACCGTTTCAAAAAACACCTTATAGCAATCCCCATAAGCAGTGATCGTTTTCGGTGTGCAGCCTCTTACAGCCATGGAGGCAAGGAACATACGCACCCATTCAGCGGTATTATCTACCGACGTAGACAATGCCGTCTCCTCACGATACATTTGTACATTATGCAGCGCCATATATAATACGGATTTTGCCTCGTTTAATCGTTCTTGTTCTGCTATCACATTTGTTAATCCATACATAATGTTTGTTACAACTTCATCAACTCTGATCTGCTCTGTCATATTATTAACCCTCCTCAAACTGGTACAATTTTCCATTGCTTTTACCTGCCTGAGTTGGTTATAATATACTCAGGCAATAGCTATGCGGTGATAAGCATCTTCCCGGGTGTCCACCGCGTTTTTCTATTTTCGCACATACGTTCTTTGCTTTCGTTTTTTATTGCCGGGAAATGAATCCCGGCTTATTTTATAATCCTTCTTACTTCTTCCTTTGCTTCATAGTATGCATGGTTGTATACCGATGGAAATCCCTCCGGCGCTTCCATCTTATCTACCTTGTCTCGTATCTCGGCCAAGCGCATCCGTAGATACTCATTTTCTGATCTTAACGCCTCCACTTCCTCCGTATATCCCGCACAGCCTTCCCTTGCAGGGCAGTGTTCGTTTTCTCTTTGATACGGGCATTCTTTGTTATAACAAACCAACCTAACTTCCTCCTTCAAATTACGATTTAGTGTGTAACGCTACGTATCGCTACACACTAAAAACATTTCCAGCGCCTTGCGGATCACCCAGGAGATGGAGCGGTCTTCTCGCTGACAATAGGCCATCAGCCTCTTAAACTGATCCGGCTCCATGCTTATATCCTGCCGTATGTATTTCTCACTATCTGCTTTCTTCGGTCTTGCCATGGCGGCCGCTCCTTTCTCTGTGTATTCCTCCACAATTTTTTCTCAATCTCGATTTTGCCGATTAACCCACATCAGATTCGATATAGACGATAATTCCCTTTTTCCAATCGAGAGAATCCACCTTTTTCTCCGCTTCCTCGTCGCTTAGATTAGCCACTTCCCAAGCGGTAGATATGTCCTCGAAAATTTCATTCCAATCGTCCTTATCTCTAATATATACTTTTTCTTCACCTTCATAGATTTCGCCGATTTCCACATTTCCGAATCGAGAGAGCCAATAGCCGCAGTCATCGGCTACGCAATCATATGATACCATCGGGATTACTGGCAGTTCTGGATTATCTGCTACCATTTCAAGTAACTTCCGTCGATTAACATATGATTTGCAATCATCTTCACTTTCGGATTCATACAGCGTATTACATCCGCTTAATTTTCCGTCTTTGTCCCAGATTCCGGCCCAACTCATGGGCCTAACATAATATGTACCTCTGTCTGTTTCACCGATAATAAGTTGTTCCATTTCTAATCCTCCTCTACCATTTTGTTGACGTCGCCAAAATGGTCTTACATGGCTACTCACGCACGCCCTATATTGCCGCCGTTTTCGCCATTGCCATATTATTTACAAACTTCCATAAATGGCCTATATGATGTATAATAAAATTAAAATATTTCTGGAGGCAATTATGGATAAAAAAGCACTCTCAAATGATTTAGACAAAACTCTTAGCAAGTTCAATAATCAATTCGAACAGCTTCAAAACCGCGGTTATTCCGAAGATGTACAGTGTGCTATAAACGAACTCGGAACTATAACGCAAGAAGCGCTTAACGGTTTTAAAAAAGCAATTCTGTCTAACCTGGATTAATTTGTGGAATCAGTGGCGTTTGCTGCTGATTCTTTTTCTATCTTCCGAATCATTGCATTCAGCTTCTCGATCCTTTTATCTATCAGTTCCTTTTTTTCGTTTTCCCTGTAGAGTTCATTTTTAAAAAAATCTAAAATCTCGTTCATTTCCCGCTCCTCATCGGATATTTTATCGTCTTGCATATTGTTTATGACCTCGATAGCACACTGTACCCCATTAGCTGCCATCTGATCATGCTCTACACGCTGTAGCTGATCGTAGAGTTCTTCCAGCTTTTCTATTACCATTTCTTTTTTCACTGCTCTACCTCCTCTAAATGATCGTTTTGTTAAGCAAACCGTAGTTGTTCGTGGCTGTCGTCGATCCTCATATTCGGCATTCTTTCGCCGACTTTGAGATACGGACAGTTTGCAGATACCAGTGCCTGCGCCATTATCGGCACCACGCTATTCCCGATCCGCGCCACCTGTTCCCCGACGGGGTACGGCTTGCCCTCTATGTCATGGTTAAGTATGTAATCCTCCGGAAATCCCTGCATTCTCTTAAGTTCCTCTGGTTTCAGCATACGGAGGAAGATATCTTTCAAGATATACTGTTCTCCATCTATGTCCGTTATCACATTTACTAACCCGAATCTATCCTTTGTTGTTATCGTTCCCAACGGCCGCCCAGCTTCCTGACCGCAACCAGTACCGTAATACTTAATCAAGAATGCAGATATAAGCCCGAAATGCCCCGGTGATGTGGTGATGGTATGTAATGGCTCCTCGCACATCTGGCCTGTCCCGGATTTATAAAATTTAGTGACAAATGCCGTAACCAGACCATACCGGTTGCTGGTATCAATTGTCTTTATCGGCTCCGTCAGCAGTTGGCCGCGCGAATCACCTTCCCGTGTTTCTCCGTGATACTGGATCATAAAGGAAACGGCGCTCTGATTGTTAACTATGTACGGTTGCGGATTGTTAACAACATACTTAACGTATCCGTTTGCTATCCGTTTCATGGTGGCATCTGCCAGCGGCCGTGGACGGTCAAATATGGAACGCCCCAAATCTGACCAATCAATATAATCCCCACATTCCAGCCACTTCAGCCGGCCATCTGCTCCGCTCTTACTGTGTGTTGGCTCCGGCCATGTAATCACATTCCCGTCTCTGCGGAAGATTGCATACCATCGCTTCCGCGTTGTCGGCGCTCCGTAATCTGCCGCTACCAGTTCCCGGCTGTCAAAATCATATCCCAATCGTTTCATGGCCGCTATGAATCGTTTGTAGTCCTCTCCGGCTCTTTCTTTTATTGGGTGCCCTGCCTCGTCTAGCGGTCCCCACTGCTGTATTTCCTCGACGTTTTCCATCAAGATAACATCGGGAAGAATTGCTTTAGCGTGCTTGTACACCGCCCATGGCAGAATTCTAAGCCCCTTGTTACGCGGCTGACCTCCTTTTGCCTTGCTATGACTGGTACAATCTGGAGAGGCCCACATAAGTGCTACATGGCGGCCAGCAACATACTTTTTAAGATCGACCTTAAATATATCCTCGGTCAGATGCAGCGTATCCGGATGATTGACTTTGTGCATCCGAATCGCCTGCGGATCATGATTGATAGCTATATCAACCGGCCGCCCCAGTGCCATTTCTATACCCACACTTGCCCCGCCGCCACCGGCAAAGCAATCTATAATCAAACCGCTCATGGTCTCACCTCCAGAAAGTCTTTTATGCTCATCTGCCCTGCAGGGGCAAAATTCATCCACAACACTTCACGCTTCTTTGATGCGATTTGGGAATAGCAGTCAGTTTCTACACGGTACCAATCGTGTAAGCTGTCATTATACAACTCGCTATCATATCCACTAATTAGTACCGGCCCCTTATGGGCGTGAAGAACTTCCAGTAATTCAGTTTGCGCCCCGTTGTCCATCTCATACCGGTACTGTTTCCCGTGCCTGGCCGATAAAACATATGGCGGGTCCGCATAGATCAATACATTGGAATGGTTGAAGCGTTTGATTAATTCCACGGCCGGCATGTTTTCAATTTGCACGCCTCGCAGCCTTTCAGCGGCCGCCATTATTTTCTCAGGCAGATTACACCAATCTTTCGCAGCATAGGCCCGCTCTCTGCCTTGTACGTCGTTCTTCCAGCCCACCTTTTCGCCATTGGTCCGGAACCCGTGTCCCATATTAAGCCGTATGTAGAAATTCACTGCCCGTCCAAAACTGTCCTCTGGTACCGATTCAAACGCTGAATCGTATACCTGCCTTGCGTAAGGCGTGTAATATATTTCCCGTGCTAGGCGCTCCGGGTCTTTCCTGATCCACTCAAACAAGTTTACAACGTTTCCGTCGAGGTCGTTTACAGTCTCGATATTGGACCGCGGCTTATTGAATAGCACTGCGCCGCTACCGAAAAACGGTTCAATGTAGCTGTGGTGCTGCGGAAAATAACTGATAATCCAATCCGCTATACTCCATTTACTGCCTGGGTATTTCATAATTGCTTTCATTTTCAAAAAAGGAACCCGGCGCGCCTGTTTTCCGGAAAGGTTCCAGCTCCTTTCTTAATCGGTCAAATATCAGTTTTGTGAATTAGTCATGGTTCTGAACATAGCTTGCGATACATGACATCTCACTTCATATTCCTGTCGATTTCTACACGCCTTACAAGGCTTACTACAGTATTCTTTTCTGCGACATATTGTGCATTTTCCGTAAGACAACCACTGTTCTGCTTTATCCATGTTCACCTCCAAAATATTAAGTTAATCCCACAATCCAGCATCTAATCTCCTGCCGATTGTTGTCTTATGTGGATCAAACTCAGATAGGATCACTTTTATTCCATAATCAACAGCACAGCTATGCTCAATTTTACATCCTCTGTAATCCTGCCACCCTTTTGCAAAGTAGGCCACATCTGCTTTTGAAAGACACGTTATGGAATAACCTAAATAACCGAGAGGATTCATAAGTACATTTGTGTAGGAGTCTATCACTTCGATCTCTTCGCCTAACAAGTCTTTTGCTTCAGCAATCGCTTTTTCTCTTTCGGCAAATATTTCTTCGTCAGTTCTGTCTACCATTGGCTGACTTATAAATAGCTTCTTCATTTTTCCTCATTTCTCCAACTTAGCCGTTGGCAGCTAAATATTTATTAGTGCGGGTGGGGATTTGAACCCCACATAACACGATTTTTTTCATAGGGCCTATCAAGTCATGTCTCACCCTCTGAGCGCCTACCCATTCCGCCACCGCACATTTGCTAAATATTAATTCAGATTAAAACTGCTCATTAAAATACTTATTATCTCGGCGTTTATTCTCCCGTTGAAATATTTCTGTATATCCTGTAATACAACTTTTTCTTGTTCAAGTTCTCTAAGTCGTCTCTTTTTTCTGGCTCCTTTTTCTTTTTTAGGAGTTTTATGTTGTATCATTTCTACAATTTACTCCTTCCTGAAATCTTAATTTTTCATAAAAGCATCAAAATCAAGAATACCTTCACGATAATTCTGTTCTTCGAATGGATACGTGCCGTCCATCATTGCTCTTGCGTCCCGTAACTCATCTATAAGCGCGTCAATACTTTCCGGTTTCGTAAATGTCAAGACCACCTCTGCCTGATCCACATTCCAAGAATCCTCAACTGGAACTCTTTCGCCAATCTCGTGTGGCTCCTGTGTAATGCAGCATAGTGCACCAATTCCATTACTTAACGCACTTGTCATCCGAATATCACCAGTTCCAAACTCTAACTTTGCTTTTCCTTTTATCATTGTTTACTTTCCTTTCTCCAGAAAAATATTAATTGTCATAAAACCCACTCTGCTCGCAAGTATCTGAGTCCTCACAATAATCGCACTCACCTGAGCAACCTCTATGTTCAATAGGCTCCTGGCCAGCTGCCTCAAAATAACACCACTGTTCACATTCCTTGCAATGCTCCGCTGGTTCCTCACCAATAGTAGCGGCAAAGCCTCTGCACTTGCTGCCCTCCCACCCCGGATGGCCGTTTTGCCTTATGTACAGGCATGGCCCCGTCTGGTAACACAGACCACAAGTATTAGACAATGATTTAAGTAGCTTCTCTCTGGCCTTCTTCTCGGCCTCGGCCTGGGAGACTACAGCGGAATAGATATCGTAGCTTGCCGCGTCCAATTTACGGATCACGCTTGACATTCTGGCAGTGCCTACGGCCTTTCCATTATCCATCACCCGGTGCAACTCCTGGCGGCTGTATCCGGTAAACTGCTCCAGCTCCGAAACAGTCATACAAAACAGCCCGGCCACGCTCTTTAAATCTGCCATGACAAAACCTCCTTATTTGTCAAGTCTTAGTTCGGTAAATATTAATTTTCCTCATCCATGCAGATTGCCAAACATCCCATCTCAGCACCAAGTTCCCCTAATTGATCATCTTCCGTCCATGATATACGCTCTACATTTGATTGCCCGCAATACGGACACACTGGGTACCCAAGTGGAGCATCTTCAAGCAACTTTTCTCCTATGATAAATTGCCTTTCGCAATCTCGACATTCATACTTCACGTGATTATCGATATAATGTCCTTCTATCCAGCCATCTTCTCTATACATCGCTTTCCTCCAAAGATTAACTTATATCAGCAGCCTTTTTACTTTTAAAAATCCACATATTTCTTCTGCTGATTTTCTTCCAATGTTGCGTAATTTCATAATTGCTTCTTCTGGCGCAACCCCTTTTTGCTTTTTTATGTAGTCTATAATATCAGAAGGTGTTGTTATTTTATTTCTCATAAGCGCATTTTTACTTTGATTAGACAGGTCCTCGAACTCTGTCACTGTGGTGTAAAATTCACGCCTCTTAACGTCTGGCATACACACCATTGATAAAGTTGTTCTTACACCAACTAATGCAGAATTTCTAAGCTGATGTATCCTTTGCCTGCTTAACTCTAAATCCACTGCAATTTCTGTAGGACTTTTTTTATCTCTGTAATACATCAAAACAACTTCTTTTTCCCGATCGGTCATGAATTCTGATTCTTCTATTGCTGTAAACTCCTCTGTATTGCTAAAAGCATCAGAAATAAGTTTTATAAATTCCTCTCCCATCTTCTCCTCCTATTCCAGATATCTAATCTTTTTTGATTGTGGATCAATATATCTATCTTCGAATCGCTGGAGCGAAACAAGCACCTTCTGCGAAAAATTCGATTCTTCCTTATGTATCCTGATCTCTACCCCATTATCACGCGCCATTAAAGCCAGTCGTTTTAAATCTTCGGTATCAAATTCATCCAGAGGAATGCATATACTCCCTGGTATATCCACCGCCTCCCGAAGACTTTCATTAATGCTTCTTAATCCCATTTTCATTTTCAATCACCGCCTTATGCTCATCGTAATATTTCTCTGCCACCTGTATTGCCGAAAAACAGCTTATATGTCCACATGAATGCATATGGCTTCCTTTACAGAACCTGCAAGCATTGTGTTCCACCCAATCACGTTTCCCCATCTGCATCTCCTTTAAGATTCTGAATCATCTCCTGAGTATTCTTTTTGGCTATGTATCCGCGTATTGACTCCTCCGGAAAATGAATCTGATATGTTGATTCCAATATTCTGTTTGTAATCCGATCATCATATTGCAATTTTTCAAGTTTTACATTACTTGTAAAAATCGTAACCTTTTTATTTACGTACCGGTCATTGATGATCTGGTAAAATCTATCATTAATCCAAGGTGCGACTTGCTCCGTTCCGAAATCATCAATAATCAGGATTTCCGTCATTCCCAGCGCATCGAGAAGCTGACTCTCATTCTGCCTCCCTTCCTCACGTGCACCGGCTCCTGATCTCTCCCATGTCCGTTTTATCTCACGAATTATAGTTGTGGATACCGCGAATTTGACTTGATGAGATTTTAATAACTCATTTGCAATACCGGCCGCCATTCTGGTTTTTCCTGATCCCTTAACGTTTGAAAAAAAGTACAGCCCCATGCCGCGGCTCTGCATATCTGGAAAGTTGTCGAGATAATACTTAACCGTTTTTGCCGCTATGGCCGCTAAATTCCGGCCATCAATAGTTTGGTATGCGTGTATATTGAATGGATTTAACTTTAAGTCCTTGTAGGCGGCTGGAATATCCGCAAATCTAAGCCGCTTTGAAAGAATAGCCTTATCCTGACACTCACACGGTTTTGCCATCTCTAAGCCGTTTTCCTGATAGAATATCCACAATTTTCCTTTGCAAAGTGGACAAACTCCATCAAAATCCGGTAAAATCGTCGGTACGTATCCCGGCTTTGAGCGCTTCTCCGCTAAGTCCGCCTTCATTCTGTTTAGTGTTGCCTCCAATGTTGCCACTGCTTTCACCTCCCTCATAGGCACTATCTAAATAGTCCTTATAATCTGTATTGAAAAATGAAGAACCATACTTCCAGTACTTAATGTCAGTTTCGCCTTTCTCCGCCGAATATCTTTCTACTGCTCTTTTTAATTCATCATACCCTATTTTGAAGAGCTTTTTTCTTTGAGCGGCCTTCACAGAACTTTTTCCGGTCCTTCGAGGATATAAAGCCCATATACGATCAAAAAACTCGTCCACTTCGGCATTATTATCTTTTTCTTTACTTTTCTTTTCTTTATTTTTCTTTATAGGGGGAATATTGCTATTTTCTCCCTCGAAACTCGTATTTCCCGGCGGGATATTGCTATTTTCTGACGATAAATTATTATTTAATGGTTCTTTTAATAAACCTTTGCACTCGCTATCTTGCAAAAGCCAATAATCAGCGATAACCTTTTTAATGTCTCTGTCCTTTATCGCTATCCAATATTTTCTTTGGATACCTCTACTGGTAAGGATGTCCCACCTCTCAAACAGCCCCTTGTCAAAGAGACCAATTTGCAAGCAGTAACCCACTGTCTCACGAACAGTACCGGAACCAATGCCGCCGCCCATCTTCCGCGAGGTCGTTGCACAATCGTCATAGCTCCATCGGTAAAAATATCCATCTGATCCATAAGCCCGCTGGCAAAGATAAAAATAAATTCCGAATCCGTTCCAGCCCTGGGCGTCTAATAGTTTATCAATCTTTGTGTCATTATCGAAAATATCAACATCCCACCCGGAAAAATCTAAATTCTTTTTGGGTGGTCTTCCTGCCATTTTTTTGTTGCAAACCTCCGTTAAATCCTTTATAATAAGAATATCGTTTTTTTATTTAAATACCTGATTCCCTGGGAGTTGCAGCTCCTGGGGTTTCTTCTTTTAATATGTTTCAGATTCCACATAATGTTCAATACTCCTGACCTTTTACTTCTATCGCTTCTTCTCATCATGGTACAATCATGCGCCTTCCTCAAAATAGCTTGTCCACTGGTACCGCTATCAAGCGGTTTCCTCTTTATGTACTTCTTCTCTTTTTTTAAAGGTAAAATCAACTTCAAGCCCCTCCTGCTCTGCTAATAGCGTTACTAGCAATGTCATAACCTTTCGCATATCGATTTCCTTGTTAAGTTCCATCTCACCACCCCTCTCTGGTAGATTCTATGTGCTACGGGTTGTACTTGTTTCCTATATCCTTATTGCTATTTCTTTCCTGATCTCCTATAATCTAAGTACAGACGTTACCACGCCGAGTACAAATGAAGGAAAAATGCATATGGATTTAAACAACATTACGCTTTCTGTATCCGACTTAATACAAATGTTCGGTATACTAATTTCTTTATTGACTAGCTTGATTGCAATCATCATATCTGTTATCACGCTCCGACAAAACAGTAGAATGATTGAGGAATCAAGTCGACCTGTTATTTCTGTATATGCGCAGTCAATAAATCCCGGAATTCCAATGTTTTACCTTATTGTGAAGAACTTTGGACAATCTCCAGCATATATGGAAAAATTTGATACTGATTTCGATTTTTCCGGATGTTATGGTATCAAAAACCCAAAAAATTATATTGATGATTTTGCAAAATGTACCATCGCCCCTGGACAGTCCAAAACCTGTTATTTAGATTTTTCAAAAATTAATAAACCTGTCCATTTTACAATTCAATACAGATCTTCCACTAAAAAGTATACAGAAGAACTGGATATAGATCTTACTGCCGCAGCTGCAATGCCAACGCAAAAATACGCAACACCAGATAAAGAACTCACTGGGATCTCTTATTCATTGCAAGAACTGTTACTTAAAAATCTGTAAACTCTACTACTGAGTACTCTCCTAGTAACTCTGATACTCTTTTTAGTATGATCTTTGACTTATCTACACTCATCTTCTTCTCGGCAAACACACTGATTATTTGTTTGGTGAGTTTGCCGATTTCTTCACCACTAAAGATTTCACCGTTCGACATTAATACATCGTTCATCTCTATCACCTCCTCAAGTGTCAACGTACCATATACAAATCTTATCCAGCTTTTTTCGTACCATCCTTCTGCCCAGCCAGTGCTACCGCCGTTACGATACAGCCTGACAAATACGCCTGCACTTCTTTAGGACTGTTCTCCCAGATAGAAGACATCTCTTCTGCCTGTTGAAATCGCTTATTAATTACTTCTTGTGTCAAATTAGTATTTGCTTTCATTCTTTTCACCTCCTCTTTATGTTATGTATGTGACAAGTATAAGCCACTTACGTACTTTTGTCAATACTTTTTTGTTACGTTTGTGGCATTTTATTATTTACAAATTGCCTGGCATATGGTAATGTATAACTATGGAGGTGATAACGTGAATGATGTAAATGTCAGATTTAACAAATTGAGAAAAGCCTTAGGAATGAGCCAAGAAGAAATAGGAAATATAATCGGAATCAAACGATCTGGAGTAAGTAATATTGAGGGAGGAACACGAGAAGTTACACCAAAACATATAAAATTTCTATGTATGGAACCTATAAAAGGAAAATACGTAAACGAAAACTGGTTACGCACAGGTGCCGGCGGCGACGAGAATATGTTTATCCCAGAAGATATGAAATATTTTCAGAATGTTGGAAAACTCGGAAACGAAAAGAACGAATTTAAAAAGTTTTATTTTAATATGATGATGGGATTGCCTGACGAATTCTGGGAATATGTATATAAAGAATTCAAGAAATTTGAAGAAAAAAAAGGGGAATAGCTTAAACTACTCCCCACGAAAACCCTCTATCATATAGTAGATGGCCTTCATTTTTTTACTGCTAATTCCTTTCAAAATTCCAATCATAAGATTAAAATAATACTCATATTCTTCGTCATACATATGTACCGCCCCTTTCCCGGTGAAATATTACGGCCTTAAAGATCCCTTTATTATTAGAAACGTCGAATTTTGTCGAATGTGATGCAATTAGTTAATTTGTCCTATATAACGGACAAATATTGACACTTGTTTAATATGTATCCCCTTTTACAGGGGAATTTCACAAAAATTTGATTGAAAACAGATCGCAAGGCTGCACGCTCAATGCTAGGGAAAGGGCGCATATCGTGTGCAAAGTGGGATTTGCATTACCATCTTCAATGATACTAATTTGTGATTTGCTTACTCCTGATAATGCAGAAAGTTCGCGTTCAGTAAGATTTTTTTGTTTACGAAGATCAAACAGGTGATATTCAATTTCAAAATTCGTTTTCATGATATTGCCTCCTTTGTTATAGTATCTACAAAGTCGGGGCAAAATATTCGAACATTTGTTCTATTTGTTCTAAGTAAAATTATATAACTATTGGGGCTAAAAATCAACCCTTTGCAGAACATTTGTTCTATATTTTTTTCTTTCAAATTAATAACACCATTATATTACTGAACAGAGACTAAACTACTAAGTAATATTTTGAGTACAATTTTTAAATGGAGGAAACTAAATGAGTATAAAAGGGGTATCTAGCGAGATTTTTATTGGTAAAAGCGAAGTAAACCTTATCGATTCTAAAAAGAAAAGATATAAGATACAGTATGATGATCTTGATAAAATAGATTACTGGCTCTCTGATAAAGAAAATGGAAAACTAATCTTTATAACAAAAAATAAGCAAAAATATTGTTTTGAATATCGTGATACTGTAAACGATACTGTGTTAAAAGCAATTGACTACATTAAAGATAAGAAACCGGAACTCACAATTGAATTATTAAGTGAAGAACTAAGACATAAATCTAAAGTAAGAAAAAAAGCTAGTGTAAAAATAAAGCGCCAAAAATGTAAAAACTGTGGAAAAGAATACGATAGTGGAGTCGATATATGCCCTTATTGTAATTATAGCAACACAGATACGCATTTCAAGTGGCTATTTATTGGAATGATCGCAACCTTCTTCATTGCAATTATTGGCTTTGCTGCTGATTTTTTTCTAATTGCAAAACCAGCATCAGATGTTATTAACGAAATTATCTCTTCAACTCAAAGTCCACAACCCGAAACCACATCTATTGATGAGATAATTACTGAAGCATTCTCTACAACATTAACCGCCGGCCATTATGTGGTTGGTATTGATATTCCTGTTGGCACATACAGTTTTTTTAGTAAAAAAGGCAGTGGAAATCTTATCTCAAGTGACGGTTCAATAAATGAAATTTTCGACTATGATAGCGAAGTAGGAAATAACCTCAAAGAATATGGTATTGAAAATTTTGGAACAGAAGAACTACATAATATCTTTCTTCCTGAAGAAACCATAGTAACAGTAACCGGAACGCAAGAAGTATCTGCTGGTTGTGATGATGGCCTTGTTTCTAAAATGAAAAAAAGACACCAGGAAAATTTATCTGAACTTGAAATTGGTTACGGAAATTACGGAGCAAATGAAAATATTCCTGCGGGTACCTATAACATAATATGGCTTGAAGGCGCCGGTAATATTATCTCGGAATCTTCGAATTCAGATAATGGAATTAATGAAATCATGGGAGATCTCAGTAAACTTGATACTGGGGATGAATCGAATGATATGATAAAAGAATTAAACGATAAACTATATATCAAAGAATTTCATAACTTTATCATTGAAGAAGGGGATATACTTAAAATACCTGACATAAAAGTCAAATTGATACCTAGCGAATAGTAAATAAGGCTAAAAATACCCCCTGCGTTACTAGCACAGAGGGCATGGGTAAACATACCAGCAAATGCCGATACGATATAAAAGAGCACTTATATTGTATCATTTCTGGCACTTGCTGTAAATCAGTATGGTGTATTATTTGCACACATTATTAATACATTAAAACAAGGAGATGATATAATGCAAGAAAAAATACAGCGCTGCGCTATCTATATTCGTGTATCCACTGCTGAGCAGGCCATGCATGGAAAGTCTCTGGAGGCGCAAACTGAGTACTTAACAAACTATGCACATCAGCACAATATGGTAATTGTTGGTGTCTTTGCAGATGAGGGAAAAACAGCGAGAAAGAATTTCAAAGATCGTAAGGCAATAAAAGCCCTCTTGAAGCTGGTAAAAGAAGATGCTATTGACATAATTATATTTTGGAAAATGGATCGCTGGTTCCGTAATGTTTCTGACTTCTACAAAGTACAGGATATACTCGATGCACATCAGGTAAAGTGGATAGCTACGGCGGAGCCTAACATGAATCTGGATACCAGAGAAGGGCGCCTTAATCTTAACATCATGCTTTCAATTAATCAGAATGAGACGGACACTACTTCTGAAAGAATTAGATTTGTAAACGAAGCATCAGTACGGCAGGGAAAGGTTGTTAGTGGAGCGCAGCCATTTGGATTTATGATTAAGATATTCGAAGATGGGAAGAAGAAGGTTGTTAAGGATCCGGATACAGAATCTATTGTAGATGAGTTTTATGAATACTATTTCGTTCACCAGTCAAAGCGGGGAGCATTTGTCTATCTTTGTAATAAATATGGTCCTGTCATAACAATGCGGCAAGTTGAAAAGCTCTGCAATAACACAATGTACTACGGGCGGTATCGCGATAATTATAATTACTGCCCGGCCTATATAACAGAAGAACAATATAATCAGCTGCAAGAGATTAATAAGCGTAACATCAAGCTGTACATGTCGTATGAAGAGACAGGTGAAATATATCTCTTCACCGGCTTAATTCCTTGTCCTATTTGTGGCCGGCCTTTAAGTGCAAACCGCACTACAAAAAATAGCCATACTGGAAAGCCATTCAAACGAGCATACCGTTATTATCGTTGCCAAAATTGGATTTATAAGAAGACCTGTACCTACTCAAAGCTTGCAAATGAAGCTACTATTGAGAAATATTTACTCGATCACATAGAGGAAGCGAAAAGACAGTATTTGAATGAGATAATAGTGTATAACTCAGTTTCCGAAAAGGTACCAGTTGAAAAGAAGAAAAATGATAAAGAAAAGCTGTTAAAAGAACTAGATCGGCTTAACAACATGTACCAAAAAGGGCGCATATCAGAAGACAAATACGATGCAGAATATGACCGCATAAATAACGAATTAAAGGCAATCACTGAAATACCTGTACCACGTATCAAACGCTCCGTAGAAGAACTGGAAGCAATTCTTTGCGAGGATTGGAAAAATATGTATGACAAACTCTCCCGCGAAAATAAAAGGGCTTTTTGGCGTTCTTTGATTGCAGAGATCCGGCTAAATGAAGACAGCAGCTTCGTTAAAAGCATCGAACTCATTTAGCCGTGAGTTGTATTAACCTTACCGCACCCAACCGAGATAGTATGTTAATACAAATAATTTATACTCTATATTATTATAGAAGAAACAACTATTATATGACAATAAATACGCTAGAACAGGTCTCAGTATTTCTTTTAGTTATTACACACTCACATAAGATACAGGCGCCCTTTTGGGGCGCCTGTATTACTTACATTTATCACAGTATATTTTTCGTGATTTATAAGGCATCTCCGCACCACACCGTAAACATATGTGTGTTTCCACACCGTTGGAAATAATGTATTTACGTTTAACACGATTAGTAACAATAATCTTTCTTTTATGTATACTGCTTCCACAGTCTTCAACTTCCCCTTGTTGTAAAGCAGTTTCTTTTACATAACAAATACCGCCGCAACTGCAAGTACATTTCCATACCTTATTAGCCTCTGATCCAAAACACCATTGTGTCGCCAGGTTCCCAAATTTCATATTACTAGATACTTCCAATACTGGTTGTTCTAACAACATAAAATCACCTCTTTTCTTTTATTATACCTCTGTAAAATCCTGCTTTCAATGGCAATAAAACCCATCCCAATGTTCAAAATAGTGATTTAAGGCAGAATTTTATTTTTGACACACCTTATAGCACTGCTATGTTAGCACGTAGCTCTGACGGAAAAACCATCTACCGTGCGCAAATTAATAACACGTCAGAATTTATTATTTATAGATCAGTAGATGGTGGTTCTACCTGGCAAGAGTTCTCGCAACCGGCCTTAAAAACTGATTTAAGCAACCAAAGAAGGACTATCACCCGCGTGCGTGTTGCTATAACCAATGGAGTGGGCACGTATAATGTAACTCAGGTCGGCTTATCTGGCGGAAATTGCATACCGGTAATATACAGCATGTCGGACGGCATATTTTGGTCTGAAGTATCAGTCGCCATACAAAATGATTTGGTCGTTGTTGGATTCAGTAGTGGACAGAGCGGTTGGGCCGAAGTCAATATATTTTCCTTCGAATGATCATTTTACTGTTACTGGTATTGACCAAATAATTTCCCATTGCGCTGTTTGGGGATTATATCTTACCAGATTAATGCCGTTGTTGTAAAACTCCAGTGATGATTTTGATCCATCGCTGTGTTTAAAAACAAAATATCTTTTTTCGCCGTCGGTTCCAAATTCCATACCATTAACATTTCCAACCATAGCTAAATCACTATTTTTTCCAGTTGTAAACAGAACATTTGTTTGCTATGATAAACTCAAAGGAGATGATACTATGGCAAACATATGCACCCTGGAGCCCGACATTAACCAGTGCCCGTATTATAACGACGTTTCACAGACATGCAATGGTGGCCCGGAAGAATGCGGGTTTTACAAAAAACTGGAGACGGAGAAGCAGCCGGAAGCGATGAGGCGTCAGAAATGGTTTGAGCAATATTTAAAATAAACGTCACAATGTATCGCGCAAATCGTTATTAGAAATACAGGGGGTGGAATTTTGCGGAACAGATTAATGGAGCTACGGAAACGGTCAATAATTACGCTGCGTATCGACCGGATCAGAGGATATAGAACCAATTTTTTTAGGGTTGCAGACTGTGTTTTTTGCATAGAGAAAGGGCGGTGATGAGCCGCCCTCTTATTATACTCCCATACCTATATATCCGCGTTCTGCAAGGTCATTCCTTGCCCTCTCTCGCAATTCTTCTGATGGTCCATATTCAAGCCATTCGTCAAGATATTCTTTGATTTCCTCTTCGTTTGTTTCTCTTGTGAAAGGCCCCCATCCCAGCACCGAAAAATCATATATTGATAAGCCTGTCATTTGGATTAAGTAGGTCGAAAAATCCATATATTTATACATGGTTACTTCCTTTCTCCCGGCATTACCCGGCCGGAACGACTAAGTATGTTTTATATTCTGATTCCCATTCTCATGCATAACGTTTTTGCGTTGCAAAACAAAATCCAATTTTCCTGTGTACGATTCAGCAAGTATGCTTTTCTTGCTTCCTTATAATTTTCTAATACGCTTTTTTTATCTGTTGATATCATAGTTTTTCCTTCTTTCTCCGGGGGAGCCGCCCCCGGTCGGATATTTTTATCTGGTCTCCACAACATAGAAATAACCATGCCCTTTTGTTTCTGTATCAAATTCAAATTCCATAATAAAATTGTACGAATTTTGTAAAGCCATTTGCCAATCATAGGGCATTATTTTGATTGTTTCCCTTTGCGGTTTTTCCCAGTCAAAATGTTCATTCGTATGATATTCTGTTCTTTGTAATGGTGTAGGTTCTTCCCAACTATCAAATTCAATCCATGATTCAATATCTAGGTCTTGCTTTTTGCATTTAATTTTACAATATCTAAAAAATTCTTTTGGTGTAACATTATTTCTTTGACACTCTACTTCATATATTGTTTTCATTCTCTTTACCGCCTTTCCTGTTATCTGTTTTTTGCTTTCCTGTTTCTTATGTATATAATCTGTCTCTTATACACATCTGACGCTGCCGACGACTCCTTA
>ENA-OXEB01000118-OXEB01000118.1-human-gut-metagenome-genome-assembly--contig:-NODE-118-length-41557-cov-21.0005_pt1 | contig 41557 bp, 37 predicted proteins | sample MGYA00249353_ERZ652239 | MGnify/ENA primary metagenome ERZ652239 (study PRJEB26925, sample SAMN05826586) | human gut metagenome | biome: ENVO:2100002; feature: ENVO:00000062; material: ENVO:00002003... | reverse complement strand
AGCACAGTGCGATGGCGTGCTGGCGCGGATCGTAGTATTCGCTTAGTCCCGGCGTCGGGAAGAATTCGGCCACGGTGAACGGCTGGAGCCCGACCGGCAGCAGCGGCAAGGCGATATCGCCCAAATCCTTGGCCACATTGCGGGCGATGGCCTCGCGCAACGTTTCGTGATACAGCACACGGCCGGTGATCAGCGTACGCTCGATCGACCCGTCTTCGGCGACGCGCAGCAACGAGCCGACCTGGGCAATGCGGCCCATCTCATCGGTGCGCACGGGCACGATCTCCACGTACGCGATGGGCATCTGGTGGCGGGCCCGGTTGATGTCGGCCGGTCCCAGCCATCCCGGCGGGTTGCCGTGGCCCGAACCGCCGCCGTGAATGAAGTCCTCGGGCGTGATGTTGTCGAATTCGCCGCGGCCACGGCCGGCATCGTAATCGCCCTCGTCGGGCACTTCATCATTCATGACTGGCATGGTCTCATTATCGCGCGCATTGATGAACATGGGCACAATTCACCGAAAAATTGTCTGTGAATTCTCAGCAAAGCGCCTCATCGCCTCCATGCGCCCGCAATCCATTCAGCTTGGGGCACAAACTTTTGCCGAAATGTTGGGTGGTGCTGGGAAACTGGTATACAGCATCAAGCACTGTGTTTGAGGAAGGAACTTCAATGGCCACCACCGCCATCACTTCAGCTGAGTTTGAGAAGACCATTACCGACAACGAAATCGTGTTCGTTGACTTCTGGGCCACTTGGTGCGGTCCGTGCCGAGCATTCGGCCCGATTTTCGAGGCTGCGTCCAACGAGCCGGAGAATGCGAACATCGCTTTCGTCAAGGTGGACATCGATGCCAATCAGGATCTGGCTCAGGCTGCCGGCATTCAGGCGGTGCCTACGCTGATGATTGCCAAGCAGGGCGAGGTCATTTTCCAGCAGGCCGGCGCGCTGCAGGCCTCCGATCTGGACGACCTCATCGCCCAGGCCAAGGCGCTGGATCTGGCCGCCGCCAAAGCGCAGCAGGCAGCGCAGGAGCAGCAGTAAGCCTTATCACGCTGCGGCAGCGGAAGCACGGAAAAAGACCATATATAGCGCTTCCTTGCACTGCTAGCTACTACATATGCCATCCGTGGCGGGTCGAACACCCACCACGGATTTTTTATTCATCCACTCAACGTCCTATGATGGAGAGCAGTGTGTACCCAACCAAGGAGCGCAATGTCGAAGCACGCTGAGCGAACCTCAATCGTCAAGACCCTATCTCGGGGTCAGTGGGCGAAGATCGCAGCGGCCGTAGCCGCAGTGGGTCTCATTGCCACTGCAGGCGTTATATCTCGCGACTTCTATCAGTCGAGCACCGCTACACCTTCCATCGCCCCAACCTCATTCTCCGCCACCGACGGCGCAGCTTCCCGCTCGGCCTCCCGTGGTGCGCTCAAGAGCACCACTTATGTGACCGTCAAGGTCAACGGCAAGTCCCGCGTGGTTCTCGGCGAAAAAGATAACATGACCACCGTCAAGGATGTGCTGGAAACCGGCGATATCGTTCTCGATCCGGAAGATAGCGTGAGCCCAAGCCTGGATTCCAAGGTCACCGAGTCCACGGTCATTTCCATCGACCGCGCCAACACCACGGTGGAGACCACTGACACCGATATCGCTTTCAATGAAGTACGCAAGGAGACCTCGAGCCTGCCCAATGGCCAGGAGAAGGTCGAGACCGAGGGTGAGAAGGGTGTGCTGGAGACCACGTCTCTGGTGACCCGCTCCGGCGATAAGGTCGTCTCCTCCAACGTGTTCACCTCATGGGTCAAGAAGGCACCGGTCGACAAGGTGATTCTGGTGGGCACCGCCACCGTGTCTTCGCCCAGCGCCGCCAGCCTCGGCACCACCACGCCGGCCGGCTGGATTCAGTCCTGGGCGCATGACTACCTGATTTCCAACGGCTACTCCGAGGCCGACTTCACCGCCGCCAACTTCATCATCAGCCACGAATCCGGCTGGAGCCCCACCGCCACGAACCCGTCTTCAGGTGCTTATGGCCTGCCGCAGGCGCTGCCGGGCAGCAAGATGGCTTCCGCAGGTGCAGACTGGCAGACCAACTACCAGACCCAGTTCAAGTGGTTTGTGAATTATTGCAAAGACCGCTATGGTTCGATTTCCGGCGCGTACGCGTACTGGCAGGCACACAAGAGCTACTAAGCCAGCCAAATCAACACGTACACAACAGGTTCCGCGCCGCAAGAAGGCTGAGTGAAACCCGGCCCAAACGCCGAGCGAACTCATGCGCATGATGCCGGTTCCCAATCATCGGGGACCGGCATCGGCATTTCTGCGCCTTATCAGCCGAATAATAATTGTGTTGTCTATCTCTAACATTTTATAAAATGTTAGAGATAGACAACACAATATTCATATGTAATGTTAGAATGATCGAACAATGACAGTAATGTTCGGTATTACTAACATCGAGGTGGATCAATGAAAGCTTCTAGTATCATACGGTCGACCCGCCAGCTCGCTATCAGCCTACGTGACGCACGCATCGCCAAAGGACTCACGCAGACAGCGCTCGCCCAACAAACCGGTCTCGGCCGTCCTTGGATCAACCAATTAGAACAAGGAAAAATCGAAAACGCCAGCCTCAGCCGAATCCTTGCATTATGCAACGCCCTAGAGGTCACTTTTACCGTGTCATACGAAGTGCCCTCCACACAGGACATAGCCCCGTACCCATCAGCGCATGCATCTCTCGCAAGCAATCAGAATACGTTCGCAGAAACATCAGATGCATTGAGCCAAACCAATACACCAAGCATGGCAAAACTGGCCAAGCAGATTGCGGAACAAGCGACCTCGTTACCATCATTCCAAGAGCAGCTCAAACAATATCAGCTTCAACTGAAATCCATATCTTCGCTGCCAGTGCGACAATATCTCGACACATTGCATGACCTATCCTCAGCATCCGACGCATATGACCTTACAGGGGCAGACGAACCGAACGACAACGAGGAATACGATGACAAAAATCAAGATGCTTAACGTTTTTTTGGAAGGCATCCACTTAGGAGTCCTCCAAGAGGATCTTTTCGGCAATCATACTTTCACCTATGACTTATCAAGCCCCAGCAATGCGCAGTTATCATTATCGATGCCGCGCCGCGCAGCACCATGGAAGGGCATTGCAGTCGAAGCGTATATTGATGGGATCCTTCCTGATGACCCAGCAGTCAGGCAACGCATAGCACGTTTACATGGCGTTAATGCGCGCAATCCTTTTTCGCTACTCACCGCCGTTGGCCTTGACTGTGGTGGAGGGGTGCAATTCATTCCCGAAAAATCAGACTCTCTAATCACAGAAACGATTACGCCAATCAGCAAAGAACAAATCGGACAACGACTCGAAAAAATAACAGGGGAACAGCCGCCTTCCTGGCAAAGCCCCGATGAACATTGGTCTTTAAACGGCGCACATGACAAACTCGCCGTCAGATTCACCAATGGACAATGGTATGAGGCCGAAGGCAAAGCCGCCACTACTCACATCATCAAACCCGGAGTAAGTAGTCTGCACGAACAGGCATTCAATGAATACATATGTCTTAATACCGCAAAGAAACTCGGAATTCCCGTTGCACAATCCGACTATTGTCTTTTCGGCGGCATTCCGGCAATAGTCAGCGAACGATGGGATCGCATTGTCGACAACAGCGTCGCACCCGCAATCGTGAAGCGCATTCATCAGGAGGATTTATGCCAAGCGATGAGTGTTATGACCGACCAAAAGTATGAATCAGAGGGAGGCCCAGGAGCCACTGACATCGTGCATTTCATGCGCGACAATGGTTTGCCAGAGGACAGCGTACATCTTTTCTTCAAAGCGTTGGTTTTCAACTACATCATTGCCGGCGGAGATGCACATGCCAAGAATTATGCTATTTTGGAACCAATCGGCGGGACACCCCATCTTGCACCGCTATACGATATCGCATCGTATTTTGCCTACGATACACAGCGCAAAGAACGTAAACTTGCGATGCACATTGGAGGAGAATATTCATGGGAACGTATCGATTTACGTCACTGGCATCGATTTGCCGAAGCATGTACAGGACAATCCGATTGGGAGACGCTCGGTAATATACTTCTCGAATATGCATTGAGCACATTGCCAGCATTCCTACAAGTTTCTGAGGAAGCTCTTGCACTGGCACAACAGCTGGAGCAATCCGCCACCGGCGAACAAACCGCAAATAAATTCGAACTGATTATGCGAATCCGTGACGGCATAGCGGCACAAAGCACGCGTATATTGAGCTGGTTCGCAACAGCAAATGGTGGAAATGCGCGCTACTGTTATTCGCGGTTCCTTTGACAATTAGGCTAGAGCACAATCACTTACGGCTTCGGCTCATCTTTCGGTTTCGTCTCCTGACCAGCCACCGGGTCACCTGTCCCCTCATCGTCTGGTTGCTGCTGCAACAACTGCTGCTGCCTTAATCGTGCATAATAATCATTCAGAGCTTTCTGCCGCGCTGCTTCTTGCTGAGCCTCAACAGCTGCGCTGTAGTTGGCCATGGACGTGTTTACTGCATCCATGGACGCAGTCAGCGTGTTGACGGCATCCTGCATGGCCTTTACGTCAGTGCCCTGCTGGGACAGCACGGTATTGGCGTTGGCGATGTCACTTTCCAGCGTCACTCGCGTTGAATTATCGTCGACGGCATACAGGCTGTTGTCCAGCAAAGTCTGTGCCTCGGCGATCTTGCCTTGCAACGCCTGCTGGGCGTTAGCCTGATCCTTGGCGTTCTTGCTGTCCGTCACGGCCTTTGCCGCGGCAGTAATCGCAGTGGCGTTCTTCTTGGCGGTCTTGGTCTGGCTAGTGGCCGTCTTGGCATATTCCTTGAGGTCCGACGTAGAAGCTGAAGTCTTGCACTCCACCGCTTCCACGTTCTTTACCGCAGCAACTGCCTTCTTCAACGCATCCACGGTCGCGCCGTCAGCCACCTGATCAGCTGTAATGCTTTGAGCACTCTGGGCGTCGGCCAACGCCTTGGCCAGCGCCTTCTGAGCGGTGGAATTCTGGTCCACGGCCTCAGCACATGCTGTCAACGCATCCTGATGCAGCTGATGGCTTTCCTGACGCTGCTCGCTGGAACGCCAGTACCATACACCACCAATGATCGCTGCAATCACCACCAGCGCAGCAATCACCGAAATGATAATGCCCTTGGTCTTCTTCTTGCCGCCCTTGCCACCGCGAGACACCTCTGCCGCGCGGTCTCCCTCCGGCTCCTCCACCGGTTCAGGGTTCTGCTCGATGGCACTGAAATCGATGCTCAGATCGTCTGTGGCACTATCACGTTGCGGCTTGGCTTCAGGAACTGGCGCAAAAAGCGACAGCGTCGCATTGTCATCCCGCTGAGGCGACTGAGCGCTCTCCGCAGTATCAGGCGCCGCAAAAGTCATCGGGGCAGTAGCCACAGCATCGGAAGGGGAAGAGGCACCGCCATCAGTATTCGCCGCGCCCGCAGCGGGCCACTCCATTACTTCGTCAAAGCTGGGGAATGCAAATTGAGAGCCATCCGCAACAGCACCAGTACTGTTGCCGTCACCCGACGCAGCGCTGCCTGCGTTATCGACAAACGAGATAGGCGGTATGTCCCAGCAGGTATCGACGATATCGCCGTGAGCCGGAGACGTAGAGGAACCAGATTCCGCGTTCAGTTCAGGGCGTTCGTCTGTTCCCATGCTCTTCTCATTCCTTTGCGTCATTGAAGTCATTCCAAACTGTCAGTTTATACAGCCCCATGCCAAGTGTGCCAGCTGGTACTCAAGAACGTCACAATTCTTTACTATTCGATATACAGCCAGCATCATGCACCCAAACAACTCAGTCCTTTAACAGTAAAACCGGGGTTATAGGCCAAAATGTGTGTCCGTTTTGGCTTGTGTTCCTTTGTGGCGGTGGGCGTTCCTCCTGTTCGAGTTGTATGGGCGGGGAACTCGAGGTCGGCCAGAATGTGTGTCCGGAATGGCCGGTCAGGCCTTGCGGCACAACGGTTGAGTGACTTTCGAGTTGGCGTGGCAGATTGGGTGGATGAACACACCTTGTTGCGCCGTGTGCGGCGAGCCGATGAAGCGGAACGGAAGGACGAGCTCGGGACGGATCAGGTGGCGGTGCCGGAACGCCGGCTGCGGGAGCTCACGCACCCAGTCGCGCGACAACAGCGCCCGTGATCTGCGGTGCGGTCTGGATTGGCTGTTCTCGAAACAATCGCAGGCCGAGCACCGGCTGCCGGCACGCACGCTGCGCCGCCGGTGCGAGCTCATGTGGAGCCTGTGGCCGCCCGTGCCCCTGGTGGACGAGGTGCATCATGTGGTGCACGTGGACGGCATCCACCTGCACCGCGACGCGGTGGTCCTGATTGTTTTTGTTCAATAGGAAGTTGAGGTTTTAGTCACGAAGGTTTTTCGGGTTTAGGCGGAAAGGCATGCCGACCACCCGTGGGCCTTAGCCTGATGGTGCTTCTAGTTCCATTCGGGAAAGGTCCGGAAAGGCAATGATCAGCATGCCCCAAATACAGTCTATCCGTTCGCGTCGCAGGAACGGTGAGTCCATCGCCTCGATAGCGCGCAGCGAGAGGGTCAGCGAGCCGACCGTGCGCAAGTATCTGAGGGTCGACGACCTATCGGCCAGGCCGCCCGTGAGGCGACGTCGTGGTTCGGTGATCGACGAGTGGCTGCCCATGATCGAGGGCATGCTCGCCGAGGACCGGGAGACCTGGCGCAAGCAGCGGCATACCGCGACCCGCATCCATGAGCGGTTGCGCGACGAGTACGGGGCCGGGGTGTCGTTGTCGACGGTGACCCGGACCGGGGCGCGGCTCAGGCGCGAGGCCGCGGCGGAGCGGGAGGCCGGTTTCCTGGACCTGTCGTGGCATCCGGGCGAATGCCAGGCGGACTTCGGCCAGGTCGACGTGCGCTACCGGGGCGTCGTGACGCGAATGCGGCATTTCGTGTTGGATTTCCCGTACTCGAACATCGGGCCGAGCCGGCTGATGCCCGGGGAGAACGCGGAGTGCACGTGCCAGGCCCTCAGGAACCTATTCGAATGGCTGGGCGGGGTGCCCGAACGCATCGTGTATGACAACGCCGCCGGCGTCGGACGCAAATGGTTCGACAGGATCCGCCTGACCCGCCTGTTCCAGGCGTTCCAGGCGCACTACGGGTTCGAGTACACGTTCTGCAACCCGTACTCGGGACACGAGAAGGGCGGCGTCGAGGCCCGGGTCGGGGCCGTGCGCCGCAGGCTGTTCGTGCCGGTGCCCGGCGTATGGAACCTCGACAGCTTCAACCTGCGCCTGCCCGGCCGCTGCCTCGAACTGGGGGACAAGGACCACTACAGGAAGGGCGAGAGCCAGACCGGCCTGTTCGACGAGGACCGAAAGGCGCTGCTGCCCCTGCCCGCCAAGCCGTTCGACGTGGTCACGTGGACGAGGATGAAGGCCGACAAATACGGCAACATCACCGTCCAGGGCCGCCACCGGTACGCGGCCGGACCCGAACACGCCGGCCATGAGATGATCGTCGGCCTGAGGGCCCTGGAGGTGGAGATCCTCGATGCCGAAGGCAAACGCGTGATCACGCATCCGAGGTCCTACGGGGACAAGCCGACCGACAGCGGCGACCCGTCGAGCCAGCTCGGGCTGTTGTGCGACCGGCCGGCGGCCTGGCGCAACAGCCGGGTGCGCGACGCGATGCCCGACCCGCTTCGCGAATGGATCGACGCGCAGGACGAGGCCACGCGGCGCGACAGCCTGCGTGCCCTGCTGCACGCCGACGGCGAGAGCGGCTGGCGGGCGGCCGTGGCCGGCATGCCCGGTGATCCTCGAATCCACCGGAGGCACGGACCGGGCCGGGGTATGTCTGGCCGCGGCACGCTACGCCTCGGGCCTGGGACCCGTGGCCTACGACGACCCCGTGGACCTGAGCGAATACGACATCGCCTACACCAAGGAGGACGAGTGAACCAGAAGAACGGACGGACCGACCCCGGCCCGCTGCGCGAGCGGGCGAGGAGCCTGTTCATCTCGCAGGCCACCATCGACGAAACGCTCGAATGGGCCACGCCCCGCCAACTGGACGCCATCGACCGCATGCTCGCCACGGAACTGGCCAACAGGGAGGCCTCCAAACGGGCAAGGCTCATGCGCCAGGCCCGGTTCCCGGTGCCCAAAAGCCTCGACGGCTACGACTTCGCGAACGTGCGCCTGCCCGACGGATACACCAAGGAGCAGCTGACCGGCCTCGATTTCGCGGCCAAGGCGCAGGACCTCGTGTTCTACGGCAAGACGGGACGCGGAAAGACCCACCTGGCCACCGCCCTGGGCATGCTCGCCATCAAGCAAGGCAGGAGCGTGAGGTTCCGGCAGACCGCGGAGCTCGTGCTCCAGCTCGGCAAGGCCAAACGCGACGGCGCCCTCGACAGCCTGCTCAGGGACCTCGCCCGTGCCGACCTGATCATCCTCGACGAGTTCGGCTACGCGCCCGTGCGCCTCGACGGGGCCCGTCTCCTCTACCAGATCATCGCCGGCAGCTACGAACGTCGCAGCATCATCTTCACCACGAACATCGAGTTCAGCAAATGGGGGACGATCTTCGCCGACGACAAACTCGCCGCCGCGATCATCGACCGCATCGTCCACCACGGACGCCTCATCGAATTCACCGGCCCCAGCCGACGCGTCAGCCAAGCCCTCATGTTCGGCAAGACGGACAACCAGTAAAACAAACCACCGGCCGGCACTCCTCATGCCGAAAACCGAAAAAAATTAGTGACGAAACACGAAACACCGACTTGACTAAAAACACCTGATCGCGGTGGCCGGCGGGCACGTGATCGGCTGGCACGTCGCCAAAAGCGAGAAAGCGGCGGCATGGCAGTGCCTGATGGCGCGCATCGCGCCGCCCGACGTGCTCGTATGCGACGGCGGGGGCGGCGTCCTCAAGGCCGCGAAGGCCACGTGGCCGGATACGAGGATCCAGCGGTGCCTGTTCCACGTGCAGGCCAACATCCTCGAGCTGACCGGCAGGCGGCCCAGACTCGAGGCGGGCGGACGGCTGCGCCGGGTGGCCCTGTCCCTGCCCCGCGTCGGGGACGCGGGCGGCGCGGCCGAATGGCTGGTCTCCTACAACCAGTGGGAGCAGGACTTCGCCTCGTTCCTCGACGAGAAGAGCGAATACGCCGACGGCGGCGTGAACGACATGCACCAAAGGCTCGTCAAGGCACGGCGCATGATCCGCAGACGCATCCGCGAGGGCCACCTGTTCACGTTCCTCGACGAGGGGCTCGCGTCCGTCGGCCCGGTGCCGTCCACCAACAACCTCGTCGAATCATGGAACGCGCGCCTGCGCGACATGCTGCGCCGCCACCGCGGACTGCGGCTGGTCAGACGGCTGAAGGCGATCTGCTGGTGGTGCCACCAGCACACGGAACGTCCCGAGACCGACGCGTGGCTCGCGGCCAACGCGATGACCGACGAACGACTCGAGCGCCTCTACCGGCAGGCATGGGAAAGGAGCCCGCAAGGCCAGTACGAGACGTTCGGCATCCCCGCAAGATACGGCACCGGCATCGACTGGAACGAGTTCCACACACGGGTCGAATGGCAGTCGAACGACTAGACCGCCGGACACACATTTTGGCCTATAACCCTAAAACCGTGCGGCACAGAAGCACCGCACGGTTCATATTGCAAGACAATAGGCAAACGCCGAAACTACTACTTGTGGCCTTCCTTCTTGCCCTAGCCCTTGCTCTTGGCACCCTTATGAGAGCTGCGCTTGTTGCCGTCCTCGTAATAGTAGTAGTAATAGTTCTTCGAGTGTATCTTCTTCGGATCAGCGAAGTTGAAGACGAAGCCGAGAATCGGCACTTCGGCGGTCTGCAGAGCCGTAGCGGTGCTTCTCAGCTCCTTCTTCTCCACAACGCCCTTACCGGTCACGAGCACCAGACCACCGGCCATACGACCGAATACGGTGGCGTCGCTGGCAACGGACAGCGGAGCAGTATCGATGATCACGTAATCGTACTGGGTGAGGGCCTGATCGACCATTTCCTTCATCAGGTCGGAGTTCAGCAGAATGCTGGCATTAGCCGGACGCTTGCCGGCCGGCATGATGTGCAGGTTCGGCTTCCAGTACTTCTGAATGACATCGGCCGGGGATGCCTGGCGAGACAGCACGTGAGACAGGCCCACGTGGCCTTCGATGCCGAGTTTGTGGGCCACGGACGGGTGGCGCAGATCGGCGTCGATAAGCAGCACGCTCTTGCCTTCCTCGGCGAGAGCCACGGCAACGTTGGAGGAAACCGTCGTCTTACCTTCGGACGGATCGGTAGAGGTGATGACCAGCAGTCGGCCATGACCCTGCGTGGCGGTGGTGGTAAGGAACGACAGGTTCGTACGAATACGACGGAATTCCTCAGCCTCGCTACCGGCCGGCTGAGCGACCACGACCGGACGGCTGTCGTCAAGAATCGCAGCCTGCGGCACGGTACCCAGCGAAGAGGCGTGGGTCAGTTCGCGCACGTCATCGGTGGAGTCCACCTTGGTGTTGAGGATGTCCTTCAGCAGGGCAACGCCAATGCCTACGATGAGGCCGAGAATCAGGCCCGCGGCCAGATACAGCGGAATGTTCGGGGAGCTCTGCCCGGTAGGAGTCTGAGCCTTCTGCACTACCGTGAGCTTGATGGGAGAGCCGCTGGAGGAGGAGTTGTTGTACAGGTCGGAAGAAATCTGATCGGTCAGGTTCTTCGCCACGCTGTTGGCGATGTCGGCCGCTTGCTGCGGATCGCCGACTTCCGCCGAGATGTCCACCATGAATGTGTTCGTGGGGTTCGTAACGGTCACCACGCCGGCAAGATCGGTCGTGGTCATATCCAGGCCGAGGTCCTTAATGACGGGCTGGAGCACGGCTTCGGTCTTCACCAGTTCCGGATACGTCTTGATCTGGGTGTTCAAATAATTGGCACCATAGCTCATATCGTTGGCGGTCTGCGTCTCGCCGGACTGACCGGCATACGTGGCGAACACTTCAGCCGTAGCCGTGTACTTCGGCGGCATGATGAACGTGACAGCTGCGACCGCAGCAAACACCACCACGAACGAGATAATCGCAGACGCGAGATGCTTGCGAACGATCTGCAGCAAATCAGCGATGGTCAATGTTCTTCCTTACCTCTTCGGGAAATTTTCACAGATGGTCTATAATTTAGCACCTACCGGGGAACTTCTCGAGACCATGGATATCGTCTGAAACCCTTGGAACAGCCGCAAAAATTTGAAATATTGCGCACAACAGGCAATGAGTATATGTCAGATTGCACTTAATGAAAGTTATCGATCTCGTAGCCAGACCCTCATACAGTCTTCGAAGTTATCGCCAGGAAATCCAACAATGATAATTTCATACAAGAAAAGTTGCGCATTCAAAAAGGTGATGAAAAATCTGATTCGTTAATCTCATGGAATGACTTGGAGCATGTGACGGTAATGCCCGATATCTTGCTCACTTTGGTCTTCGCCCGTCCTTGTGGCGATAATCAGTCTGCCCATACGCTCTCACTGAGCCCTGACATGCCGAGACAGCGTCGTGTCGGCCGCTCGTTGAAGATCCGACCCGATCAACGGTACGCAGTGTGAACTCGTGATTGGGCGAGTCGGATTAGAGTTCCGAAAGGAAGGCCGTCTTTACCGGCAGGATATCGCCATCGCCTACATACCGGTTCAGCGAGGCGAGGATACGGTCGGTCTTGTCCCGACTTGCTTTGCGGCCCGCGGGCCGTTTAGTCACGCGAGTGTACGTGCTGCTGTTCCTCTCGGTTTTGACGATGGCGAGAACTTTGTGCGCGTTAGTCCAACGCCTTTCCAGATTCAACGCCGTATCGGGAACCATCCGAGTCCTGTGCTCGATGAAGCCCATCACTGCATTCATGTTGATGGCTACGCAATCCGCTTTGGTCTCCCCCGGCAAGGACGGATGTCGTTCGAACATCGAGGCCTTGGAATCCAACCTGACCAAGAGCCCGAGCACCGAAATCTTCAGATCAGTGCAGTGGTCGTATGTGTACTCAAGACGCGTCGCATCAATGGATTCGTTGACAGCGATATCGAGGAAATCCCGCTTGCTGGTGACCGGGTATTTCATGCCGCACAGATGCATGAAATTATCCGCGCCGAAGAAGACCTCCAATGGCGTGGTGCGGTCGTTGGGTATAAACAGAACCCTTCTGCCGCACAGTTCCTCTTTGTAGACCTTGGCGGCCGCATATACGATGTCGAGATCCTCGGCAACACCCATTCGCGCGACCTTCCCGTCAAAAAAGAAAAAAGAATGAAAGCCGGCGCCCTTGAGCAGCCGGCGGTTTCATTCAGCCGTTTAACGTCCTCTCGCGACGACAATCCGCGTTCCTCGGAGGGAACGTGTTTTCCATGAGATTTTCGGTCTCCATGGCGGGACCAGTTGCACGTTCAAAGGGCTTTGCAACCCTTTACGCCATATCGTGCGTCATCGCGTACGGCCAGATACGCGACAAAGCGGCGAGATCCTTTTTTACGTGAGGAGGCCAAAACACGGCACGGACGGACCGGAACCATCGTTTGCGGTATCTACTATACCGGCTCGGCCCAAAAGGAAGCAAGACAATCCCGCGTTTCGACGAACGAGCCTCGACCCAGTGGAAGGAATGGTCTGTGATTTTCACTTACATACACGTACGGCGTGCCGGTGGACCTTCACGCTCGTGGAGTCCAGGGCGGGCACCCGAACCTCGACGGCGATGATCCGCTCCTCCTGCAATGCCGTGAACAGGCGCTCCATCGCGCCGTTCCTGGACCAGCGGTTGAACCGCTGGTAGACGGTGATCCACTTGCCGTAGCACTCCGGCAGGTCCCTCCACGGGCCCCCGTGCGGCACATCCACAGCAAGGCGTTGACGAACGTGTAGTTGTCGACCGCCACGTTGCCGCGCTGGCGCGGCAACAGGTGCGCAATCCTCATGAACTGATCCAGCGTGATGTCATACCTCGGCGTACATATACGCCAATTATCACACAAAACCTAAATAGTGTAAACACACCCTAGCTCATCATCGCCACTCCGCACATCCTTGAGATGCATATGCAGCCCCCCACCACATCAATTAAATAGGCTTCCCTCGCCACTGATAATTCACGACACACCCTCTCACACAACGACTGTCCACAATCACCCCTCCCCGGTCACGAAACACAAACCGCAACATCGCAGTTTCGACTATTGTACAGGTACGTTTCAAGTGCCACAGCCTTCTAAATAGACAGCGGGAAGAGAATAATTTACTTCTTTGCCGGTAAAATGGTATGTCGATATCTCGTTGTTTTCCGGTTGAGCGAGGCTCTACGATGTTGGAGGTGATTGGAGTTGCGGTTTGATGATAGGAGACAGCTCGATGTTGAAAACGCTGCTCTGATCGCATTGATTGAGTGCTGCGAACGGCCTGATACGTGGTCTTCATTGGCCAACGAGTGTCTAGTTGAAGGCAGTGCTGTGCGTGTGCTCAGGCATCGGATGGATCCGTTGCATAATCCGCTTCGTGAACACGAATATGTGCCGACGAATGAACAGGGCTCACTGTTTGAGGTGGAGGACATGCCATCCGTCGAATACACGGCGAAAGCGAATGCCGCGTGGAATCAAGCCAACCAGAAGGTGACGCAGTGGCGAGAGCAAAGTCTTGACTTGGTCACCGTGTTCGACGACCGGTTCCCCTCGCGGCTGCGATCGGTCGTAGACGTGCCGCCATTCCTGTTCGCCAAGGGTTCTCTGCTCTCGAACGATTTAGGTGTTAGTGTCGTGGGATCGCGCAAATGCTCACCGGAGGGTGCCACGTTCGCCCATGACACGGCTTGCATGCTGTGCGAACGTGGATTGACTGTAATCGCAGGACTGGCTGAAGGCGTCGACTCGTTCGCCCACCGTGCAACATTGGAAGCAGGCGGACGAACGGTCGCATTCATTGGCACGGGCATTAACCGTTGCTATCCCGCATCCAACCGTGAACTGCAGAAAAGCATCGAAAAGCGGGGACTGGTGCTATCCCAGTTCTGGCCTGACAGTCCGCCAACCAAACAGACATTCCCGATGCGCAACGCGCTGATGTCGGGATATGGTCTGGCCACTGTGGTGGTTGAGGCATCGGAACATTCCGGCACACGTATTCAGGCCCGTCAGGCGCAACGTCACGGACGCCCGTTGATTTTCCGTGACGTCGTACTGGAACGCACCGAATGGGCGCAGGAATATCGTAACAAGCCAGGCGTGTTCGTCGTGCACAGTGTCGAAGAGGTCGGTAAAGCACTTGATAGGATCTCATTCCTCGACAACGATGTAGACACATTGCTGGGAAACATTCTCGACGCGAAGGCGCAATATGCTTGACTCTACGCTGAATCTAAATCTGCTGGCTGCATACGCCCGCTTTGAACAGAGTATGGGGTGGAGGTTGGGCAGCTATGCCAAAACAGTGATATACCGCAGTGCTAAGCATCATGTCTGTCCTACCTGCGGCGGTCCCAAGCTGGACAGCGCATCGCTTTGCTACAGCTGCACTAGTCTGCGCCAACAGGCTGAGGCTCTCGGCGTCGCACATCTGATGGCGGATCGGGTCAGGATTGCCAACTACGCTATTAAATTCGATCAGATGTACCGCGTCATGGATGGATACAAGCGCAACCGCCCTGAATCCAAGGAGGATTACTGCGAGACGCTGAAATATGTGCTTGGTGATGCGCTTGTCGTCCATTGGAGTTGTCTAACTCATACGTCTGATGGAGTGATGCCGAGCGCATGGGCTACCATACCGTCGACCACAACCAGCGAACGCTATGGTCAGCCACACCCACTCAACGGATTGGTCTCGCCGATGCTGAATAAAACCATCCCGGAGGTGAAATTGCTGGCTAATGAGCAGAAACATCGAGCGATTGCACCATCCACGTTCTCGCTGGATGGCTCGTATTCGGATGAGACACTAAGACATGTACTGCTCATCGACGATACATGGACGTCGGGAGGCACCGCCGAATCAGCCTCCATCATGCTTAAACAGTCTGGAGCGCAACGAGTGACCATCTATTGTCTGGAGAGAATCATCGATCTGGATTATTGCTCACGCATGATCGGGCAGAGCGTCTCTGACGGTTATAAGCAGTTGACCTATCGTAATGGATGCCCGTGGGATTATGACCAGTGCCCGATGCGGAACAAGTGATGATTTTTTACTTTTTCAAATTCCAGCTGTCTTTACACGGTTCGTGTTGCCTTTGCCGTCCACGATGGCGGTCCAGTCTCTCCATCGGGGCTTGAAACGATGGATAGGTCATCGTTGTAACGTTGGCTTTCGGATTCATATAATGAACACGCACCTGCACACGACGGATACGGCGTCAAGCTGGTAAAGCAAGTACGAGTCGTGCCCTGACCGATCGCCATTGGCACACGACTCATTCGCTATGCGTCTGTCAGTTTCCGGCCAGTTCCAGTTCGCCTTGAGTGGGCGGGAGCATGGGCGGGTTGCATGCGATGATATCGGTCTGGCCTTGCTCGCGGGCCTGCTGCACCGTGCGGATGAATTTGTCGTCCCAAGTGTAGACATGGGTGGCGTGGGCGTACTTCGCGCTGGCAAGAATCGCCGCGTCGCCCGGCCGGAGGTTCTGAACCGCCGGTGTTTCGCTGAACCAGCCAGCGGCGTCGGCCGTCAGATCGACCATGGGCAATTCACAGTCATAGCACCATTTGATCAGCCGTTGCTTGTGGTCACGTGCCCGACTGCGTGTCTGTCCGGATTGGCCGGAGCGGATGACGAAGTTGCAGGACAGTTCGATCATCACCATCGAGGGCAGCAGCAATTCCAGCTCCCCGGCGATGCCGTCGTTGAGCAGTCGTTCGGATCGGGGCAGGAATGACGGGTCGGTGGTGTCGTCCTTGCCGAGCGCCACGTTGACGATGACGTTGGTGTCTACCACGGCGCGTTCGGGATAGCGCCGTGAAGATTCGCTCTCATTGATTTTCATCGCCCGCCTCCCATGGTGGTGCCGTGGTCATGGGTCTCGCGCAGCGTGGAGACGAAATCGACGGAGCCGAGAGCGCCAGTGAAGTCGAGGCTGATGATCCCTTCCAGGTCTTCGGCAGTAGCCGGGGCGCGGTGGCCGTCGGCGATGATCTCCAGGTCCTCGGCGTCCACGGACACCAGTTCGCCGTCGTCGGCGCGTACGAAGCCGCGCGCATCGACCTCCATGCCCACTTGGATGCGTTTGACGATCGGGTCGAGTTCGGGGCCGAATCTCACGTCGACGCGGCTGCGGGTGACGTGGTCGACCAGCCCGAGCGTGCGGTGCGTGCGCTGCAGGATGACCTTATCCACCATGCCGCGCACATGACCGAACGAGCGGCGTGATCCACGGATCAGCAGACGGTTGATGCCGGTGAGCACGCCGGGCGTGAACGTGCCCTCCGCCTCGTGCGAGGAGACGGTGATGTTCGCGTTGGTCTCCTTGGCCAGATCACTCAACGCGGAAAATACGCCGGAGAACCGGAATGCCTCGTCCCGATTCACGTCGTCTCGTGTGGCCAGGCGGGTGATGGTGTCCAGTGTGGCGAACGAGCGTTCCGTTCTCTCGTCCACCACCACGGGTTTCGCGGCGAGGTCGATGCTGTGCAGTTCCATGCGGGAGATGCGCCAGTCGGACGCATCCGCTGCGAACAGTATCCTTGCGAATGCGGACACAGCCTGGCTCAACGCCTTCGGGGTCACGTCCCGCGGGGCGCAATCCAGTTTGAATCTGAAGTCTCTGTCGCCCATGGCACACCTCCTTCCCGTATACGCAGTATCGTCCCGTCGTCTGCGGGCGGGTCGCCGTGCCCAGTATTCCTGTGCTACTGGGTATCAGTGTACGTGGAGTGGATTTCAGTGTAAAGCACGAGCATGTCTGACGGTAATATGCCCATGGTCCATTCCCGTACGCCTCGTCGCAATAGCACACAGGCATACGCAACAGAGTGAGCCTCTGGAAAAAGACAGGATGCATCGGCTCGCATATCGCAGGCAGTTATGCCCATCATCGGAGAGTTCCGACACCCGTTTTACCTAATATTCGGCTATGGATACGTGGCTTACCAGTCCGTCAACGGTGCTGCCTATCCGGAAAGCAAAACCGTGATTTTCGATGCCGCCAATGCCACCTCCGAAACTATGAAGCGCCGCGGCCGCAAAAAGGCAGAATAACCACCAAGGTACAGGAATTCGCGTTATTGCACGCTATAGGGGGCTGCTGCATACTGCAATGCAGCAGCCCCTTTTACTATTGATGAACAATGTCGTCATATACATCGGCAAATGCGTAATCTGCTATCGCACTCAGCATTAATCTCAAAATACTATGTCGTTTCCGCATTCGTCCGAGTCAATCAGTCGTTAGGAACAATCACGACTTTGCCTTCGGCCACATCCTTGAGATGCTTGCCATAGGGGCTCTTGCCGTAACGTTCGGCCGATTCGAGGAGCTCCTCCTTGGAAATCCACCCATTTTCGTAGGCGATTTCCTCCACGATGGCGATGGGCAGGCCCTGGGCGCGCTGTACGGTGCGCACGAACTCGCCCGCCTCGTACAGGGAATCCATCGTGCCCGTATCCAGCCACGCGTACCCGCGGCCCAGCGTACGCACGTTCAGGGAGCCGTCCTCCAAATACATCTTGTTCAGGTCCGTGATCTCCAGTTCGCCACGAGCCGACGGCCTGACCCGCTTGGCGAACTCGACCACACGCTCGTCGTAGAAGTACAGACCCGTCACCGCGTAATGCGACTTCGGCTTCTTCGGCTTCTCCTCGATGGACACGGCCTTCTTATGCTCGTCGAACTCGACCACACCATAGCGTTCCGGATCGTCGACATAGTAGCCGAACACACTTGCGCCCCCGCCGCCTTCGGCCTTGGCGACGGCCTTGCGCAATGTGGTGCCCAGACCGTTGCCGTAGAAGATGTTGTCGCCCAGCACGAGCGCGCACGGCTCGCCGTCGATGAACTCCTCTCCCAAGAGGAATGCCTGCGCCAAACCATCCGGGCTGGGCTGCACCTTATAGGAAAAGTGCACGCCGTAATGCGAACCGTCGCCGAGGAGCTTTTCGAAGTTCGGCAGGTCCTTCGGCGTGGAGATGATCAGGATGTCACGGATACCCGCAAGCATGAGCACGCTGAGCGGATAGTAGATCATCGGCTTGTCATACACCGGCAGCAACTGCTTCGACGTCACCGTCGTCAACGGATACAGACGCGTACCGGAACCACCAGCCAAGATAATGCCTTTCATGGTGTTTTCCTTCACTTCCTGTTTCACCGCTTGTTGAGTTCGCGGGTGACGTATTCTTTGAGGGTTTCCTCCCAGTCGGCGGGCGTGTATCCGGCCGCCTCAATCTTCGCTAGGTCGAGCGCGCTGTGCACGGGGCGCGTGCTGACCGGGCTGGTCGCGTTCGCGAAATACTCGGCCGTCGAGATGGGCTTGACCTTGTCGCCGTTACCGTTCGTCAAATCGAACACCTCACGGGCGATCTCCGCCCACGACTTGACCGCACCGGATCCGGTCAGGTTATAGGTCCCGTACGGGGCATGGCTGTCGAGCAGATGGAAGATCGCCTCCGCCATGTCACGGGTGAACGTCAAGCGCCCGTACTGGTCGTCCACCACCGTCACCCGGTTCAGACCGTCGTTCCCGTCGGCGACGCGGTCCGACAGGCCCATCATGGTCTTGACGAAGTTACGCCCCTCGCCGATCACCCACGAGGAACGCAGGATGTAATGCTCCGGCGCGTTTCCGACGGCGATGTCGCCCGCCGCCTTCGACTGCCCATACACGCCCAACGGGGCGAACGCCTCGGATTCGGTATGCTCCTCGGCGGTCCCGTCAAACACGTAATCGTTCGACACGTGCACCAGCGTGATGTGATGCTCCCCCGCCACCTTGGCCAATAGGGCGGGGCCTTGGGCGTTGGCCTTCCACGAGACCGGACGCCCCTCCGCGGTCTCCGCCCTGTCCACCGCCGTATAGGCGCCCGCGTTGATGATCGTCCCGTACAACGACCAGTCGTACTTGTCGTACGCGTTCGGGTCGGAAAAGTCGAACTCGTCGATGTCCGTGTACTCGAACCCCTCCAGACCATGCGCTTCCGCGTACGCGCGGATCGCGTGCCCCAACTGGCCGTTGCAGCCCGTCACCAAGGTGCGCTTGGAGGCCATGGGCTTGGCATCCTTGAGCATAGGGTGATGCAGATCAGCCTCGGAGCGCTCGGACTCTTTCAGCGGAATCGGCCACTGGATGTTCAGTTCCGGGTCTGCAAGGTTTACGAACGTGTAGGTCTTCTTCTGCTCGAGCGACCAATGCGCGTTCACCAGATACGTGTACACGGTGCCGTCCTGCAGAGCTTGGAAGCTGTTGCCCACACCACGCGGCACGTAGATTGCGCGGCTCGGGTCCAGACGGGTGGTGAACACCTGGCCGAAGCTCTCGCCCGGCCTGAGGTCCACCCACGCGCCGAAGATCTCGCCGGCGGCGATGCTGATGTACTTGTCCCACGGCTCCGCGTGAATGCCACGGGTGACGCCCTTGGTCGCGTTGTAGCTGATGTTGTTCTGCACCGGGCCGAAGTCCGGCAGTCCCAGACCCATCATCTTGGCGCGCTGCCAGTTTTCCTTGAACCAGCCACGGTTGTCGCCGTGCACCGGCAGATCGAACACCAGCAGGCCCGGGATGTTCGTCTCCTCGACCTTCAGTTCTTTCTCGAATTCAAATGCCATGATCGAATCACTGTCCCTGCTGCTTGTACCTGGCCTCGGTGGCGGCCTTCGCCGGCTCCCACCAGGCACGGTTGTCCGTGTACCACTTGATGGTCTGCTCCAGGCCCTTCTGGAAGTCCGTGTGCGTCGGCTTCCAGCCAAGCTCGGTCTGAAGCTTTGTGCTGTCGATCGCGTAGCGGCGGTCGTGTCCTGGACGGTCCTTGACCCAGTCGAAGTCGTCCGGGCTCTTGCCCATCACGGTCAGGATGTCACGCAGCACCGTGATGTTGTTGCGTTCCCCGTCCGCGCCGATCAGATACGTCTCGCCCAGGCGGCCCTGGGTCAGGATGGTCCACACGCCCGTGGAGTGGTCGTCCGTGTGGATCCAGTCGCGCACGTTCTCCCCGTTGCCGTACAGCTTCGGGCGCAGGCCCTCAAGGATGTTCGTGATCTGGCGCGGGATGAACTTCTCCACATGCTGGAAGGGGCCGTAGTTGTTCGAGCAGTTGGAGATGGTGGCGCGGATGCCGAACGTGCGGTGCCATGCGCGCACCAGCAGGTCCGAGCTGGCCTTCGTCGAGCTGTACGGGCTGGACGGATGGTACGGGGTCTGCTCCGTGAACTTGGCCGGGTCGTCCAGGGCCAGGTCGCCGTACACCTCGTCCGTGCTCACGTGGTGGTAGCGCACGTCGTACTTGCGGGCCGCCTCCAACAGGCGGAACGTGCCCTCCACGTTCGTCTTCAAAAACGGCTCCGGATTCGCGATCGAGTTGTCGTTATGCGACTCCGCCGCGTAGTGCACGATTGCGTCATGCCCCGGAACGATCCTGTCGAGCAGCTCGGCATCGCAGATGTTGCCGTGCACGAACTCCACACGGTCGCCCAGAATACCCTTGATGTTCTCAAGATTGCCCGCATACGTCAACGCGTCCAGGACCGTGACATGCACGTCGGGATGATTGTCATACACGTAATGCACGAAATTCGAACCGATGAAACCACAACCACCAGTCACAATAATATTCTTGGGAGTGAAAATCTCTTCTGCCATGATTCACAGCGTACAGCCACGTACCCCTAATTGACATGGTAAACATTTGGCTGGCACTGTATTGTCTCGGTGCATGGTTGACGTTTGCAGCGGTTTTCGATATTGGTATTCGCACGTTATATCGAGTGCTTGGCCGGCGAGAATCCCGCCGATGACGGGGACGACGACGATGATCCGGGATTCACTCCGAGTTCCACTATTTACTGATATTGTCTCTATCGATGTTGACGATGATGCGACGCAGACGCGCCACACCCTACTGGCAGACCCACCCACGACAGTCGACCTTATGCACGCGCCGGAATGGTCCCGTCCGCGGGTTCGACATACAACAGGTTCGGTATGCCGGCGTGGAAGTCCCGTTCCACGAGGTTCGCGGGCGCCTCGCCGATCTCGCCGGCGTAGGAACTCCGCCGCTTCGGGCGTTTCAGGTACACGGCCGCAGGCCCTCCTCGCTGTATGGGTTCAATTAGAAGTTGAAGTTTTAGTCACGAAGATTTTTCGGGTTTAGGCGGAAAGGCATGCCGACCACCCGTGGGCCTTAGCCTGATGGTGCTTCTAGTTTCATTCGGGAAAGGTCCGGAAAGGCAACGATCCGCATGCCCCAAATACAGTCTATCCGTTCGCGTCGCAGGAACGGTGAGCATGCGCTTGAGCGCGCCGGCTGATATGGTGGGCACAGGCGTTCCTCTGCTTTTCGGTTCTATTTCTTGGCGGAAGCAGACCTAACGGGAGAACGCCCCTTCCATACCCGCACACAGGACCCCTGGCAACGACGCCGAAGCCCAACCCCTCACCACACAAACTGGCGAAGACTCCTTTTTCTCATTCAGAAACGTCCGGAAAACCGACAGGATCAGATTTCAAACACAGTTTTAAGTCACGAACAAGCAAAGTGTTCATGGAAAACCCGTGAAGAATAACCTCCTAAGTGCGCGACGGGGGGGCTGAGTGTGTCTGAGGGGGATGCAAAAATCGACTTTGGCAGATAATGAATAGGATTTGGCAGTTCCTGCGCGGTTCGTATTGCGCTTGAAAAAACACCAATTCGGGGTTCATTTGGAGGGAAAGGACGGGGTTCGCATGCTGACCACAGGTCGATTGATTGCAAATAAGGACCGTTATGTCAGTTTTTGGTTGGCGTGATTTTCTCCAGGACGTCGGGCATGAAGATCGCGTTTATTGGGCATAAGAGGATTCCGTCTCGTGAGGGCGGGGTCGAGATTGTGGTGGACGAGCTGGCCACGCGCATGGCCGCGTTGGGCGAGCAGGTCGTGGCGTATAGCCGCAAGGGGCATAACGTCGCCGGCGCGGAGTTTGACAACGAGTCGAACATCTCGGACGCACCTTATTTACATAAGGGTGTGCAGGTCGTGCCCGTCACGACCATCGAGGCCAAGGGGCTGGCCGCGCTATCGTCCTCGTTCTTCGCCACGTTGAAGGCCATCAAAGCAAGGCCGGACGTGATTCACTACCACGCGGAAGGCCCATGCGTTCCCCTTCGTCTCGCACACTGGGCCGGCATTCGAACGGTCGCCACGATTCACGGCTTGGACTGGCAGCGAGCCAAATGGGGCAGGCTCGCCTCTCTGTATTTAAAGCTTGGCGAACAGACTGCGGCCACGTGCGCGGACGAGGTAATCGTACTGAGCCGTGGTGTGCAGCAGTATTTCAAAGACACATACGGGCGGGAGACGCGTTTCATTCCCAACGGCATTGCGCCGGTAGAATCCGTTTCTCCTAACGTGATTGCTGACAAGTGGAGTCTGGAGAAGGATTCCTATATTCTGTTCTTGGGACGCATCGTACCGGAAAAGGGCGTGCATTACCTCATCGAAGCGTTCAAGCGATTGGACACTGACAAGAAGCTCGTGATCGCGGGCGGCGCATCGGATTCCGCCGAATATTACGAGTCGATTAAGCAGGCCGCTACCGGAGATCAGCGCATTATTCTGACCGGGTTTATTGAAGGACGTGAACTCGAAGAACTGTATAGCAACGCATACATATATGTATTGCCCAGTGATTTGGAAGGTATGCCGATGAGCCTATTGGAGGCATTGGCTTACGGCTGCTGCTGCCTGACCTCCAATATCGCTGAATGCGCTGATGTGCTGTGTGATGAGTCCGGAATGATGCATGGAGTTACGTTCCGACATGGCGATGTGAATGATTTGGCCGACAAACTTGGTGAGTTGCTCGTAGACGTGGGTAAGGTACGAAAAATCAAGACCGGCACGGCCAGCTATATCACTGGCCGCTATAGCTGGGACAAGGTTGTTCAAGCGACCCTCAAGCTCTACCGAGGAGCAGATAAATGAGGATTTTACTGGTCAACAAGTATTTCTACCGCAAAGGCGGCGCTGAAACATATTTCTTCGCGCTTGCGGAGGGATTGAAAGCACTCGGCCATGAGGTTGCGATCTTCTCCATGCAGCACCCAAACAATGAGCCGAGTTATTGGAGCAAGTATTTCGTATCCGAAAAGGACTATGTCGGCAAGATTTCCGCGTTCAAAAAAGTGAAGGAAGCGGCGACGCTGGTGTATTCCTTCGAAGCGAAGCGCAAGTTTGAGGCGCTGCTCGAAGAATTCCAGCCAGACATTATTCATATAAATAATGTGCATCGCCAGCTCACTTTGTCGATTCTGGATGCGCCTTATTTGAAGAAGCACCGTGTTCCGGTGGTGTATACAGCGCACGACTATATTCTGCTGTGCCCGGCTTACACGATGGTGGACGGTTCCGGCAAGGTTTGCGACGATTGCCTTGACCGTCACTTCTCCCATGCGGTGAAGAAAACTTGTGTGAAAGGATCGAAAGCGAAGAGTGGTCTGGCGTTCCTTGAAGCGGAATTCCTGAAGAACCATCATTCTTACGACAAGATCGACAAAATCATCGCCCCCAGTGAATTCATGAAGCACAAGCTGGATGAGGGTGGATATGTCGGCAGAACCGTGGCCATGCAGAACTTCCTGACCACCAGCCAAATGGACATGGCACATAAGGTAGCCAACACGAATAAGTTCAATACCGTTGAGCCGTATTTCTTGTTCTTTGGTCGACTTTCCAAAGAAAAAGGCATCCTTACATTGGTGAGGGCGTTCCTGCGAGCTGCAGACTTGATGAATAGTGGGGTTGCGGGCAGCAAACTCCCAGCCAATTGGACCTTGCATATCGTCGGCGATGGTCCTGAGCGCCAGGCTATCGAGAATCTCATCAAATCAGCCGGCCCTGAAGCTGAACGCCGTATCAAACTCCATGGCTACAAGACCGGAGAGGATCTTCAGCGCGAGGTCGGCAATGCCCGCTTCAGCGTGCTGTGCTCCGAATGGCGGGAGAACATGCCTTATTCAGGTTTGGAATCCCTGGCAGCGCAGACTCCAGTAATCGGCGCAAATATCGGAGGAATTCCCGAGCTTGTGGTGGAAGGGAAAACCGGATTCAGGTTTGAATCCGGGCAATTAGATGATTTGGCAAACCATCTATTGCAAGCGTCAGCACTCAATGGTGATGAATACGCAGTCATGCAACAGGAATGCAGCGACTATATCAATCGCAGAGCTCAACAAAGCCTTTATATCCGTTCTCTTGGGGAACTATACATGCGTTGTTTGCAGATTCCAACCCAGCAAGGGATGTCAAGGAGAAGAAATGAAGAACACAATTGATTTGCATAATGCCGCTGTGCTGGTCACTGGCGCTGCGGGATTCATCGGCTCGAATCTTGCAAAGCAACTGCTTGATTCCATTGAAGGGATTCATGTTATCGGTTTCGATAATGTAAATGATTATTACGATGTGCGTCTTAAAGAATATCGCCTTAACCAGCTCTCTCATTATGAAGGGTTCACTTTCATCAAAGCTGATTTGGCAGATAAAGACGCAGTAAATGATGTATTCGAGCAATACCGCCCTACCGTTGTGGTGAATCTTGCCGCTCAAGCTGGTGTGCGATATTCCATCACGCATCCCGATGCTTATATTCAGTCGAATCTGATTGGTTTTTATAACATTCTTGAGGCTTGCCGCCATCATCCGGTGGATCATCTTGTGTATGCGTCTAGCTCCTCCGTATATGGGTCCAATAAGAAGGTTCCATATTCCACGGATGACAAGGTAGATAATCCAGTGAGCCTATACGCTGCTACGAAAAAGTCTGATGAGCTGTTGGCACATGCCTACTCAAAGCTGTATGACATTCCTTCTACAGGCCTGCGTTTCTTTACCGTGTATGGACCTGCCGGACGCCCTGATATGGCGTATTTCGGTTTCACCAATAAGCTTCGTGCAGGAGAGACAATCAAGATTTTCAACTATGGCAATTGCCGACGTGACTTTACTTATGTTGATGACATTGTTGAGGGCATTCTGCGCGTGATGCAAGGTGCGCCTTCGAAGCAGACAGGAGAAGATGGTCTGCCGGTTCCGCCTTATGCGGTGTACAACATCGGTAACGGGCATCCGGAAAACCTGCTCGAATTCGTCACTATTCTGCAGGAGGAGCTTCTACGAGCCAAAGTGCTTCCTGCGGATTACGACTTCGAATCTCATAAAGAGCTGGTTCCCATGCAACCAGGCGATGTGCCGGTCACGTATGCGGATACTGCGGCCTTAGAACGCGATTTTGGCTATAAACCTTCGACTCCGCTGCGTGAAGGCTTGCGTCGATTTGCCGAGTGGTACAAGACCTTCTACCTCGATGACTCTGATAAATAGGACATTCGATTCGTTATTCCAGTCATTCACGTAGTTCATAATACATTTTGCAAGAAAGGATGAAAAAAAAGAGATGAAGGATTTTGATTCATTGAAAATTGCCGTTGCTGGTACCGGTTACGTTGGCTTGAGCTTGGCTACGCTTTTGGCGCAGCATCATCAGGTTACCGCGGTGGATATTGTTCCTGCGAAGGTCGACATGATCAACGCCCGTAAGTCCCCGATCCAGGACGATTACATCGAGAAGTACTTTGCGGAGAAGGAGTTGGACCTCACTGCCACGCTGGATGGTGAAAGCGCATACCGCGACGCCGATTTCGTGATCATCGCGACTCCCACCAACTACGACAGCACGAAGAATTTTTTCGACACCTCTGCGGTGGAGGCCGTCATCAACCTGGTGATGAAGGTGAATCCGACCGCGATCATGGTCATCAAGTCTACCATCCCGGTCGGCTACACCAAGTCGATTCGTGAGAAGACCGGTTCCAGGAACATCATCTTCAGCCCCGAGTTCCTGCGTGAATCCAAGGCTTTGTACGACAATCTGTACCCGAGCCGTATCGTTGTCGGCACCGACCCGGAAGACGAGCATCTCGTGGAGGCCGCGAAGACCTTCGCCAAGCTGCTGCAGCAGGGTGCCATCGAGGAGAACATCCACACGCTGCTCATGGGCTTCACCGAAGCCGAGGCCGTCAAGCTGTTCGCCAACACGTATCTGGCACTGCGAGTCTCTTACTTCAACGAGCTCGATACCTACGCCGAGTCCAAGGGCTTGAACACCCGCGAGATCATCGATGGTGTGTGCCTCGACCCGCGCATCGGCACCCATTACAACAACCCGAGCTTCGGTTACGGCGGCTACTGCCTGCCCAAGGACACCAAGCAGTTGCTCGCCAACTACCAGGATGTGCCGGAGAACCTCATCCAGGCCATCGTGGAATCCAACGCCACCCGCAAAGACTTCATCGCCGACCGCGTACTCGAGCTTGCTGGTGCCTATGGCCCCAACAGCGAATGGGATGCCAGCAAGGAACATGAGACCGTGGTTGGTGTGTATCGCTTGACCATGAAGTCCAACTCCGACAACTTCCGCCAGAGCTCCATTCAAGGTGTGATGAAACGCATCAAGGCCAAGGGGGCGACGGTTATCATCTATGAACCCACGCTCGAAAACGGTTCTACCTTCTTTGGCTCCGAAGTGGTCAACGACCTTGATGAGTTCAAGAAGCGCTCGCACTCCATTGTCGCGAACCGTTATGACTCTTGCCTCGATGACGTAAAGGACAAGGTCTACACCCGTGACCTGTTCCGCAGGGACTAAACAGCACATATACCAATATAAGCAAGGACGTATCGATATGGGTGAGAGTATATGTTTCGTCATGCCAACTATGGACGGTGGCGGCGGCGAACGAGTGGTCTCTATTCTCTCTGGCGAATTCGCTCGTAGTGGATGTGATGTGACGCTGTTCTTAACTAACAGCACTCATACCGCGTATGCTTTGGACAAGCGCGTCCATGTCGATACATCCTGCGCGGAAAGCGACCCGAATTTCCTTGATCAGATTAAAGCTATTCGGGCGAAGATGAGAGCGATGCCGAATACGGTATTTATTTCCTTCATGGATGATCAAAATTTGTTCACCCTAATAGCGGGAATTGGTATGCGGAACCGCATAATTATCTCCCAACGTAATGATCCACACCGTGCTTTTGGAAAGCGTCGGCTGGTTAGGGCTATTCATCCGTGGCTATACGCTCTTGCGGACTGCGTGGTATTCCAAACACAGGATGCACTTGAGTATTACCCCAAATATGCAGCTGGTAAGTACCGTGTGATTCTTAATCCTCTCAATAATAGCATGCTGCCACGCTATGAAGGTGAACGATCCAAGCGAGTGGTTACCGTTTGTCGTTTGAATGAGCAGAAGAATTTGCCGCTCGCCATTGATGCGTTTGCAGAATTCCGCACACGGTTCCGCGACTATACCTTCGAGATTTACGGCGAAGGCGCACTGGAAAATGAGCTAAAGCGTTATGCAGTTTCCCGAGGGGTTGGCGATAGCGTTCATTTCTGCGGCTTCCGGAAGGATGTTCATGCCTGCATTTTCGATGCCGCCATGTTTGTTATTTCCTCGGATTTTGAGGGACTCTCGAATTCAATGATTGAAGCTATTGCGTTGGGAATTCCGACGATTGCTACGGACTGCCCAATCGGTGGGGCCCGCATGGTCATTGACAATGGCGTAAATGGATATCTTGTTCCGGTTCGGAACAAGGAGCGCATGGTTACGGCTATGTGCAGTATTGCAGGCGATACCGGTGTGCAGGAACGCTTTAGCAAAGCTGGCGTGCGGTTGCGTGAGCGTTTGTCGGTTGACTCTATTTCGAAGCAGTGGCTTTCGGCCATTAAAGAGAAATAAAACATCAAGAATATCAAGGAGAAAATCATGAAGATTTTGGTTACCGGTGCTAATGGATATTTAGGGCGCGGTGTGGTTGATGAGTTGCTTAAGCGTGGAAACGAGGTAATCGCCACAGACTTCGCCTGTGACCATGTGAATTCTGCGGCTCATTGCGTGCCCGGAGACATCTTTTCGATTGAAGATCCCTATACGTACTTCGGCGAGCCCGATGTGGTGTTGCATCTGGCTTGGCGCGATGGTTTTGTACACAATTCGAATGCGCACTTTGAGGATTTGCCTAAGCATGTTGCATTCCTGAAAAAACTGTGCGAATCCGGAATCCAGCAAGTGGCATGCATGGGATCGATGCATGAAATCGGATTCCATGAAGGCAGCATCAACGCTCACACCCCATGCTGGCCGATGAGCATGTATGGAATCGCCAAGGATGCGCTCCGTAACGCATTGCAGACCATAGCGTTGCAGAACAAAGTAAAGTTCCAGTGGCTTCGTGGATATTACATCGTCAGCGATACGCAATATGGCAGCTCCATTTTCTCAAAAATCGTTGCGGCGGAGATCGAAGGCAAGAAAGAGTTCCCGTTCACCACAGGTCAGAACCAGTATGATTTTCTAGATTATCCCGATTTCTGTCATCAAGTTGCCGCGGCGGTGAATCAGGATGAAGTGTTGGGGATTATCAATATCTGTTCCGGTAAGCCCGAAAAACTTGCTGATAGGGTGGAACGGTTTATTGCCGAGAATGGGTTCTCCATCAAATTGAAATATGATGCATTCCCTGATCGGCCCTATGACTCCAAAGCCGTGTGGGGCGATGCTTCGAAGATTACCCGAATCCTCGATACAGAACATTGATTTTCCATTTTTTCGCAAAGGATTGAGGATAACAATGGGTACTTTGCTCGAGCAGGATAAGTATCGATACGCCGTTGAGAAAATGCCTAGATTCCAGCGGTTATTTCGTTGTTGCCAAGAGTGCAGGTTCAAGCCTATGCAGTTGGTGTATCGACTGCTATTTCGCTGGTGCCGTCAGAGGAATTTCATCGAGTTAAGCCATCAAACGGTTATCGGTGGTGGCCTGTATATCGGACACCCTTATTGCATCACCATCAATCCTCAAGCCATTATTGGGCGGAATGTCAATATCCATCGAGGGGTTGTTATTGGCCAAGAGAATCGTGGAAAGAGAAAAGGTGCTCCCACGCTTGGTGATGATGTTTGGATTGGAATCAATGCGTCAATAGTGGGAGGAGTGAAGGTCGGGAACGACGTAATGATTGCTCCTGGGGCCTTTGTGAATCGCGACATACCAAGTCACTCGATAGTATTTGGCAATCCTTGCATTATCAAGCATAAGGATCATGCCACCGAGGGATATCTCAATCATAAAAGTCAGTGACGTGGTATTGCAAAAAGCAGGGAATGAAATGGAAGCTCACAATAGCATTAGACGCTATCTTCATCGCATTGGTGAGGAATGCAGATCGACTGCAGAAATCGCCCGCTTCACATCGTGGCCGGAGGCCCTGGAGACCTTCAGGGCCAAGGTGGATATTCAAGTCATGAATCGTAACGGTTTCAAGGAGCAGCCGTCTGTTCGCAAGCGCTTGATACACAAGCATGAGATCCTGATGAAGTATTTTGAGAAGCGCTACGGCGACTTCTATGGGAAATACGATTTCAACGCCCCTATGCCTGTAAGTGACCCGGCCTTGGAAAATAAAATCTGGGTGTGCTGGTGGCAGGGATTGGATAATGCACCGTTGATTGTGCAACGATGCGTGGAATCCATTAGGCGGAATGCCGGTAATCGTGAAGTGATCGTCATTACTGACGAGAACTATGAACAGTATGTGCATATTCCGGATTGGGTGAAGGCCAAGCAGGAGGCCGGTATCATCACAAGAACCAACCTTTCGGATTTGCTGAGACTCTCGCTGCTGGCGGAACATGGCGGTCTCTGGTTGGATTCCACCTTCTATTGCTCAGGCCCGCTAGAAAAGATGGTATTTAGCAAGCCGCTATGGTCCATCAAACGGCCTGATTACCTGCATTGCTCGGTCGCACAAGGTTATTTTGCCGGTTATTCTCTGGCATGCGATGTTAAGCATCGATGGATTTTCCGAGCCATTCGGGACTTCTTTCTTGAATACTGGAGGACGAGTAATTTCATGGTCGATTATCTAATGGTTGATTACATGATTGCGCTCGCGCAACGATATGACGAGCAGGCCAGGCGTGACTTCGGGGCTATTGAGCCCAACAATCCACAATGCGATGACCTGTTCAAGTGTTTAGGTGATGTCTTTAATGAGCGTCATTGGGAGTCATTAATCGCCGATACATCATTGTTTAAATTGACATGGAAGCAAGAGTTTCCCATCGAAATTAATGGTGTCGAAACTTATTATGGAAGATTGCTCAACGGCAATTTACGTCGAAATTAGTTTTTCCAGAGGTGTTGATGATTCGCATAACGAAGACCAAAACATTCCAGTACGCGTGGCTGTACCTTATGTTATTGATTCCGGGCAGCTGCGCGATGTCACGCTATCTGAATACCACATTGGTGTATGGCGTGATTATTGCTATATATGCCCTGCTTGTGTTGCTGAGCGCAAAATATAGGAATGTTTATGTGCTGTCGTTTTGCCTTTTGCTCGCATTGGCAACGATTGTTATCCGATTGAAAACAGGAGGTGTGGGGCCCCTAACTTTTCTTTCCAACGCAGCGATGCTGGTTGTCACCTATATCGCAATGACTATTGATCGGAGAATGTTTCTTACCCGATTCATAAGAATTGTTTGTTTCTTTGGCATCATCAGTGTGCTATTTTGGGCGGCGTTTTGTATTAACCCTTCGCTGGTGAATGCATGGCCTGCAACATCATTCTGGACGCAGAACTTGGGAACGGGTCAATGGGCCACTGTGCTTCATGGAAAAGGACTCTGGCTTTACTCGTATCTTGAAATACACGCAACCCGTAATTGTGGTTTCTACACTGAACCTGGCGTGTATCAGATTGTACTCAATGCTGCTTTATTCGTCCTGTTATTTTGGAAAGAGAAATTATATTTTGATAACGAGAAGCAATATCGTACGGCGGCCGTCATTGTCTTGCTCACACTGATTACTTGCCAGTCGACGACCGGTTATCTTTCTATGATGGTCATCTTGTTGTGCTTCTTCTTTATGCGTGGCAGAGAGCGAGACACACGTACGCTGAAGCAAAAGATTGCAGTGCTAGTGGTCGCCATCACGGCGGTGCTGATCACTGACTACTGTCTTCGCGGGGAAGAGAGTATCCTTTATGTTCAAGTGCTGAACAAACTATTTGGTGGAGACATTGGCGGTGGTATCAATTTAGAGGATAGCACGGGACAATATCGTTGGATGACAGTGATGGCTAGTTTGAAGGCTCTTTCCATGGACCCGTTCGGTATCGGTTTTGACGCATTCTATGCGATACGAGACTCATTTGGCCCAGCTGCAGTTGCCGCTAGCATTGCGACCTATGCCGCAGTGTATGGAGTGATTTTCTGGCTGGCGATGATGATTATGATTTTCTATCCAATGATTCGACGGGAACCAAAGAAAATACTTATTGCCGTATTTGCTTTTATGTTTATCAATTCCACGGTTAGCGAGACGTATTTGTTCTATCCGGGTCTCATGATGTTCCCAATTTATCTCAGCTCCTATTCCACGCATAAGCAGTCCAGTGTTGTTGGACATGCGATTGCTACATATAATCCTCGCCATTCGCTAATGGTTTCCAATCCGATGAATGCTAAAGAGGTGATGTAATGGAACGGACTCTGCTACTTGTTCCCAGCGGCAGCTTCTATTATTTCAATAGTATGCAACTTCCTAATGTGGTGGTTTTCCCTGTGTTCCGCGAAGTTCATGGCGCGTCCGAAATGGTTTGGAAAGCAATGAGGAAGCTGAGGCTTGCTGCCAGCTCACTGTTCTATACTGATTGGTACAAGGATTTGCAGTCGTTTTCCAAGATCATTGTTTTTGATCTTACGGCATGGCTGGATCCGGCGTTATTGCGCAACATTAATAGACATAAAAATCCTGACGCGAAATGTTATCTATATTCCTGGAATATTGTTCGCGATAAGCAGGTTGTCCTTGGCCATCTTGCGGCGTGCAGGAAGTATGGTTTCTCATATTATTCGTATGACGAAAATGACTGCAAGCAATATGGATTCCGCTTCAACACCATCATGTATGACGAGAACTTGCGTCTCCCGGAACGTGCTCTGACGTCAGATATGCTGTTTCTTGGTTTTCTCAAGGATCGCAAGGCAAAAATGCTTGCTTTGCATCAAATTATCTCCGATGCTGGCATGAAACCGGAATTCGTAATTGTTGAAAACGGTAATCAGCATGAAGATTTGCCATTCACCATTCGTCACTCATATGTTAATTATGCGGATTATCTCGATATGGTTTCGCAAAGCAAGGCGATTTTGGATATCACGCAGCAAGGTCAGAACGGATTCTCTATGCGCGTGATGGAATCCATTTTCCTCAACAAGAAACTCGTTTCGACTAACATGGCTCTATTGTCAGCGAATTTTTATGATCCCAATAATATTCTGGTCATTGATTTGCAGAACCCTGATGAAGAAGAGCTTACCGTGTTCCTGCGTTCCGAGTTTCACCCATATTCTCAAGAGACAAGACACTACTATTCCGTCGGCTCATGGATCAATCGTTTCCAACAATGATGGTGCAGACGAATAATGGCAAAACACATTAAAAAACATTTTTGGAATAGGCGGCCATCCGAGGGTATGAAATCGGCGGTAGCATACACATTTGCATCGCTGTTTTCTAAAGGTTTGGCTTTTGTTACTGTGCCGATTTTTACCCGAATCATGTCAACTTCTGAGATGGGCACAGTCAATCTGTATAATTCTTGGCAGTCGATACTGACGGTCGTGGCGACGCTCTCGTTGACTTACGGCGGATATATGGTCGCGTTGAAGGAATATGAGCATGAGCGCGATAGGTACGAATCTTCAGTGCTGACGCTCACGACATTCACATCAATCGTATTCTTTGCCGTATATTCCGTTGCTCCCAATTTTTGGAGTCGCATACTTGGCCTAGACAAATCGCTGTTGCTGCTGATGCTAGTTGGTTTCCTATTGCTGCCGGCTACGGAGTTCTGGCTGGCAAGACAGCGTTACGAGTATAAGTACAAGGCAGCAACACTGGTGACGATTGGCTCCGCCATTGTGGCATCAGTACTTTCCATTGTCGCTGTATTGTATATGCGAGGAAGCGGAAAAGCGGCCGAAGGACGATTGTTCGCGAATTATGCCGTGCTATATGCTGTTGCTCTTGTGCTATGGGCATACATCATGGTGCGGGGGCGCAAGTTCATTTCCATGCGGTATTGGAAATTCTCACTTGCTCTGAGTGTGCCTCTTATTGCGAATCAGTGCGCTACGCAGATTCTGAATAATTCCGGTCGCGTGATGATTGGTTGGTTCGTTGATAATTCCGCTGTGGGCATTTATGGCACACTTTCCTCGGTGAGTACCGTTTCCACAATCATATGGTCGGCAATTAATTCTTCGTTTGTCCCATTCCTCTATCGGAATATTGATGATTCCGAAGGCAAGAAAAGAGTTCGGAGCCTCGCTTCGATTCTGCTACTCACCTATGCTGCGGTATGCGTATTGATGACTTTCCTAGCTCCTGAGGTGGTCAAGATAATCACAACTGATGAATATATGGCAGCGATTTACATCATGCCGCCAATTTCTGCAGCCATTTTCCAGAACGCTATTTCCAATATGTATGCAAACGTGTTGTTGTATCACAAAAAAACTTCATACATAATGATTGCCTCTATTTGTGGCGCAGTACTGAATATTGTACTGAATGCAGTACTGATTCCTCTATTTGGATATCAGGCAGCGGCCTATTCGATGTTGATTGCATTCGTATTCTTGTCGTATGTGCAAATGCGTGTGTCCAAAAAACTGCACTTCACTATCACGGGAACCAAGGAAACCGTATATGATGACAAAGCCATTATCGGTATACAATGGCTGGTAATTGTGCTTTCCGCCATTGCGATTCCTCTATATAACTTCACGATTATTCGTTATATAGCAGCATTTGTCCTGATGATTACCTCCTTGTTCCTCTACAAAAAGAGCAAAATATCTGTCTGATATAGAAAGGAACCGCATTGTTTGAGAAATTAATGAATCATTTCCGTAATGCTAAGAAAAATGCTGCTCATTACCGAAAGCTGGGTTTAAAGCTGGGGGGGCTTCGAGATTCTCAATGGCTGGGATTTTGGAAGTGAACCGTGGTTGATTGAGATCGGCGATAATGTCAGGATTACATCTGGTGTTAGATTTGTGACTCATGACGGTGGCGTGTGGGTATTGCGTCATAAGTATTCTGAGCTATCCGATATCGATCTCTTTGGGAAAATTCGAATCGGCAATAACGTGCATATTGGTTTTAATGCCATTATTATGCCGGGGGTAACAATCGGAGATAATTGCATTATCGGATGCGGCACTATTGTTACGCATGATATTCCTGCAAATTCCATCGTAGTGGGTGTGCCGGGTAGGGTGATCGAGTCCGTTGGTGAATATGCGGCTAAACATGATGACGATTTTATGCATACTAAAAAGATGGCTACTGATGAGAAAAAAGCTTTCGTTCTTGGCCATCTAAAATGATGGGAATATTTTTAATGTGATTGTTCTTGGGACTGGCCGAAGCAATATAGCATTATGCTTCGGCCAAGGTTCTAGATGCTTATTTTCGAATAAACATTCCTGAACGTTCCATCTCTGTAAGGGATTGTTCGTAACGACTGTTGTCGGTCTCTTGTCCCAGTACCCATTTGCAAAACTCGGTCAAACCTTCCTGCAAGGAAATCGACGGAGTGAAATCAAGCAGCTTTCGTGCCTTTTGGGTATCAGCGACATTATGTGCGATGTCTCCGATACGGAAATCACCGGTAACGTCCAGATTACTGGTACTGCCATAGATTCGTTTCAATGTCTCAGCTATTTCGATGACACTTGTTCCGATTCCGCTGCCTAGGTTGATGATTTCTCCGTTCGATGCGACCGTATTGATAGATTTGATGACCGCGGAAGCAACATCCTTTACGTGGATGAAGTCGCGGCTTTCCTTGCCGTCTTCAAAGATATTGATGTCTTTATTGTCCAAAAGCAATGAGGAGAAGATGGAAAGAATGCCAGTGTAAGGATTCTTCAATGATTGGCCTGCTCCGTACACATTTTGGAAACGGAAGATGGTGTAATCAATATCCATCGCAGGGCACATTGTCTGAATCATCATCTCTTGTGAAAGCTTGGTGAACGCATAAAGAGAATTTGGGGTGGTTTTACTGTCTTCGGTGGTGGGAATTAAGGTCAAGGCGGTATTGCACTTGTCGCAATGCATAGTGAAATCGCCTTGCATCATATCTTTAGTTTTGCGTCCACGGGGGTAGACTACGCCACAGTTTGGGCATTGATACTTGCCTTCGCCATACACAGAACGCGATGACGACAGGATGACTTTGCGTATAGTGTTGCTTTTCCCCTTGAGCGATAGTGCTTGAAAAATATTTGACAAACCCATGACATTGATCTCGTTGTACTGGTTGATCATGTACATGGATTGCCCGGTACCGGTTTCTGCCGCAAGATGCAAAACAACATCTACCCCTTCAAGGGCTTTCTGGACTGTTGTGAAATCACGCACGTCTCCACGGATGAAATCACAACAATCTTTTATAGATTGGAAAAGATATGACTTTTCAGGATTGTTGCCATGAATTTGTTTGGTCAATGCATCTAGAACGCGAATTTCGTATTCATCATGAGCGCTCAGTTGTTTTACGATCTCGCTACCAATAAAACCTGCGCCGCCTGTTACCAGAATCTTCGTTGTCATATGTCTTGAACCGTTCTTTTGTAGAAACTTTCCCTAGAAGGAGGGTATGCTTTCAGTGTAGTTCAAACTATCTCATTTGGTATTTACCTTCATAGGCGAAAATTAGGTCACATTAGACATCGACTATAAATCGAACCGCTACGTCTTCCTCTCTGATTATGCTGTTTTCATCAATCGAGAGCGCTCATGAAGTTTGGATTACAAAGGAGTCGTCATGTTTGGACTAGGCCGCATTCGAGACAGATACTACAAATGGTGTGAATCCGTGAAGTTCCTTTCGCGGAACAAAGGGATGCGTGCCGGCAAAAACCTGGATCTGCGACTATCTCAGTATATTCACTGTGCTGGTTCCGTAGTTCTTGGTGATAATTGTCGTCTCTATTGCTGGGATGCTTCGCACGGTAAGCCCTTCGATCGTGAACCTGAAATTCGCATTGGAGAACGAGTACATGTGACTAGAAATCTCACTTTGCAATGTACCTCAGAAATCATCATTGAAGATGACACACTGCTTGCTTCTGACATTGTCATGATTGATTACAACCACGGTATGTCTCCGTTGCCAGATTCCTATCTGGACAACGACCTTGAACTCACCTCGGGAATCCATATTGGCCGAGGTGCATGGATTGGGAATAACGTGATTATCTTAGGCGGCGTTGAAATCGGAGAAAAGTCAATTATCGGGGCGGGATCCGTCGTCACTAAATCTATTCCTTCATATTCAATTGCGGTAGGTAACCCTGCTCATGTTATTAAGCAATATAACCCCTCTACCAATCTTTGGGAATCCATCAGAACAAACAACGAGGTCGATAGAGCTGCTTCGAAAACGATGTGAATTCGATTGGTTTTGTCGTAAGCCTTTATGTCCATCAAGAGAATTCAACAGACTGTCCCCTTGCGGAAATATATGCTAGTGTCCTGCGTTGGAAGTTCGTTGTTGAATTCGGTGGTCTAGATGCCGGTGGTGCGCTGGAGGAATCAGGCGAGGGAGGAGAGGATCTGGTCGGCGGTCTTGGTCCACTTGAACGGCCGGGGTTCTCGTTCCATGCCCTGGCCCACTCGAGCACGTCCCTCTCCAATGCCTGGACGCTGCGGTGGTCGCTGCGTTGGAGCATCCGGCGGGTGATCTCCTCGAACAGGCGCCCGACCTGGTTCAGCCAGCTCGAATAGGTCGGCGTGAAGTGCATGTGGAAGCGCGGGTGGCGTTTCAGCCATGCGTTCACGCTCGGCGTCTTGTGGGTCCCGTAGTTGTCGCACACCACGTGCACGTCGAGCCCGTCGGGCACCTCGGCGTCGATCTTCCCGAGGAACGAGACGAACTCGGCGGCCCGGTGCCGGCGGTGCGTGACGCCGATCACGGTCCCGTCGGCAACATTCATCGCGGCGAATGGGCTCGTGGTGCCGTGCCGCACGTAGTCATGGGTGCGCCGCTCGGGCATTCCCGGCATCATCGGCAAGGCCGGCCGGGCCCGCCCGAGCGCCTGGATCCGGCTCTTCTCGTCCACGCACAGCATGACCGCGCTCTCGGGCGGGTCCAGGTGCAGTCTGACCACGTCATGCACCCTGTCCGCGAACAGCGGGTCGTTCGACGGCTTGAACCCGTCCTCCGGATGGGGCTTGAGGTTGAACGCGCGCCAGATGCGGCCCGCGCTCGACCTGCTGATCCCGATGCGCTCGGCCATCAGCCGCCGGATCCAGTGCGTCGCGTCCCTCGGCGTCTCCTCCAGCGTCGCCGCCAGCAGGTCCTCGACCATCCGGTCGGTGATCGTCGCCGGTCTGCCCGGCCTCGGCTCGTCCGGCAGGCCGTCCAGCCTCGACTCGAGGAACCGGCCCCGCCACTTGCCCACCGTCGGCAGGCTCACGCCGACCCGTTCGGCGACCTCCTTGTTCGACAGTCCCTCCGCACACGCCAGCACGATCCGGCAACGCAACGCCAAAGCCTGCGACGACCTGCGGCACCTGGCCCAACGCTCCAACTGGCCGCGTTCCCCGTCGCTCAATGTCAACCCGACCCTGGGCCGCCCCGTCCTCGCCATACGCCAGCCATACCAGAATCAGTAAACGAATTAAAGACGCAGGATACCAGGCTTTCTTTTCTCCCATCCTCATCGACTTCACCGGCGGAATCGCAACGGGAACGTGACCAGCGACAAACACCACCACGCTGAATCTCGCGCCCTCTGCAACTCGCATCTGCGGAGCGACTAAAACTTACGAAAAGGATAGTAAACGATACCCCCCATACCTAGCAAAAGTGGTGTCTCTCATTAAGAAACACCCTTTCAGCCACTCTGATCCGACGCCTTACACGACTGGTAACGGCACCAATTGAACGCATCTTGGGCCTCGTGCTCAGATTGGCAACAGACAGCGTTGCTCATTGCTGAGCAGCTCACCCAATACGCGTTTTTCACCAATCCGTCACAACACGGGCGGCAACGCGGAACAACATCGTGCATCCTTGTTTATTTGCACCGACTGTGGACTTGCCCTCTGAGTTGCTTAGAACATGGCGGCATACACGAATTCTCTTTTGCCTGCCATTTGCTTCTCTTTTGATTCTCTTTTGCATCTAAAAGCAAAACCAAGCTGGACGTGGATTGGTACCGCCAAGAATTCGACATACCCCAGACGGCATCAACTCAACAGACGCTCCATTTACTTGCCAGCGAACAGCTTATCATCGCCCAAGATGCGGGGAACTACGCCATCACCAATCTTGATGCTCTCCTATTCGCTCGCGATTTCAATGATTTCCCAACCGTGGCGCGTAAAGCATTGCGCGTTATTCGTTACGATGGTCCATCACCAATCTCCCCATCTCGCAGCAAAACTTTTTCTCAGGGTATGCCAAGTTGGATCAAGCGTTGGAATATGTCGAAGCACTGTTGCCTGAGCAGGAAGTCATTCAAGGTGTACGACGTGTCACCCTGAGGATGTTCCCACATATGGCACTTCGTGAATTGATGGCAAATATGCTTATTCACCAAGATTTTTCTATTACCGGTACCGGACCTATGATCTGTATTTTCGATGGCCGTATCGAATTTACTAATCCAGGAAGTTCTCTTGTAGATGTCGCCAGATTGCTTAATGATCTTCCGCATTCGCGCAACGAGAAAATGGCAGCTATTTGCCGATGACTAACGCCAGCCTTCGCAAAAGATTTGATTTGCCGGCGAGTGGAGCCTCCCAAGTATCCAAACTTATTAAAACCTGCATCAGTAGTAATCTATTGAAAATAGCAGATCCCGATGCCGGTAAGCGATATGTCAGGTATCTGCCATATTGGGCTTAATGAGGCTATTCTTCACACGAGCAAGAATAACTTCGAGTAAACCGCCGAAATAAGCCAATGCACAATCACCATGATCGGAATACTCCAAATATATGAGTCATCAGAATTCTCATTTTGATTTAAGCCTTGGCACGGCAGCCACTGCCCATAGGAGTAGTGGAAGGGCATAAAAGGCATATCCTTCGAACTGCACATACAGGTATATGGTCAACAGCAGCCAGCAGACAGTGGTCTTGTTCCAGGCATGGTTATGGCTAATCCACCACAGCACTAGTACCACGAGAATTACAGAAGCAATCAGGCCGAACTCCACGAAAAAGCTGGTGTAGGCGCTCATCGTGAACATGTTTGCTGGTGTCACTTGTGCGTACCAGCCCTTCGGTGCCGAAGCGTTCAGGCCCAGACGTTCCAGAGACCGCACTGCGGCATCGGCACCCTGATGGGTGGCATCGGATAGATTGCCTGCGCCATAGCCGAGCAACAACTGCTTTGGATGCTTCAACGCACCCGCACCTGGTCCCAGTGACTGCCATAAACGGGCATAGAACGAACCGTCACCGTCAAAGCCAAGCTCGGCTATGGAGCTCAACCGATGGTTCACTGCCACGCTGCATGCGCCGAGACCGACCGTGACCACCAGTTCCCCGAACGCCACAAGCCGGCCGCGCCACGTGTGCCAACCGTTCATCTCGATAATCACAAACACCAACGCGATAATCGAGTCAAGAATGATGCGCACGCCTGCACCCATGATCACCGAGCCTGCAGCGAATACCATGATAAGGACGCGCAGTTGGTTTGCACGCTTGTGGTCACGACCACGCACCAGCCAGATCAGCGGCAGCAGCACACCGAACAGGTGCATACCTATATAGCTCGGTTCTGCGAACAGAAACTGCGGGCGGCCACCGCCCCAATGCGAAGTGCTGCTGATGTACTGGCGGCTCATCAGATGAATGAAGAAGTTCTTTACGGAAGTCCAATCAAACATGATTGACAACCGCTGCACCACGCCGACTGCGAAGGCGAACCAATATACGAGAATCAGCAGATCCAACATGCGCCGCCAAGACAAGCGCTTGATACGTAATGCCATGTCCAACGCACACAGGCAGGCGAGAGCCCCAGCCACGCCGGCCAGCGACACCAGCGCCGGAAGCCGATGGAATGCTACCAGCCACCAATCCACTGCAGACAGCGCGATTAACAGCACCGGAAACAGGAAGAATGCGCGGAAACGGTGCCAAACCTGCGGCAGCAAACGCCAGTTCGCTACCGCATATGCCATAAACAACCACGGAGAAAGCGGCGTCCAAAACGGCATGTATGGGCCTGCTACTGTGCCGTCAATCGGCAGCATGGCGAGCGCCGCATAGAACAAAAAATCTGAGGAATCGACCAATATCGGTCGATCATTATCAAACGAGACGCCGGCTTTCCCGAAATCCGCCTCGGCGATGCCGGCAATATTAGAATCAGTCATTCATTACTCCCACTGTCATCACCCAACAGCATGCCACTGTAACGGACAAATCATATCGGGAGATGAAACCGGCGTGAGAATGACGTGAATACTTACGTCTTACGTCAGCTTGATGTCAGACCGTTGTAAGCATACTGCCGCGTGATTTGAGGGCGCACCGGAGCTTCCTCAACGCGGTAGTGCTTGCGCATGCTGGTCAGGATGGTGCGCAGCGCCTTGTTTGTCTGCTCGGCGGCAGCGCGGAATTTTGCGTATTCCTTGCCGTGCGGATCTTCAATATCCTCGGGTTCGGGAAGCATGGGCCGAATAATGGAAGCAGAGTCAATCACTGACTGCAAGCGTTCCTGAATGGTCAAGCCCTTGACCAGCCCGTTGCGTGCGCAGTACTCGCACATGTTTGCGAAGTCACCCAATAGGAACGTGTATCTCACAGCAGTGGGAGCCAACGTGACGATGTCTTTGCGCTGATCCTTTTCAAAGCACAGGATCAGATCAGCTGACTTGGCCATCGGCTGTGTCAGGCGTCGAGAGCGGAACCCACTCGGTTCGATGCCCACGCTCTCCATGAGCAGGGCGCTGTTGGGGTCAATCTGGTGCATGGGCAAGCCATGCGTGCCCGCGCTGGAAACCTGCACTGTGGTACCGGAAAGGTAGCGGGTGAGTAGCAGCTCGCCCATGGGAGAACGACAGATATTGCCGGTGCAGACGAACATAATGTGCATGGGCTCAGTCCTTCTTCATACTT
>ENA-OXEB01000101-OXEB01000101.1-human-gut-metagenome-genome-assembly--contig:-NODE-101-length-43694-cov-5.7777_pt1 | contig 43694 bp, 48 predicted proteins | sample MGYA00249353_ERZ652239 | MGnify/ENA primary metagenome ERZ652239 (study PRJEB26925, sample SAMN05826586) | human gut metagenome | biome: ENVO:2100002; feature: ENVO:00000062; material: ENVO:00002003... | reverse complement strand
TTGAGCCGTATGAGTGGAAACGCTCATGTACGGTTCTTAGACGAGAAAGAGGGAGTAATCCCTCCGACTTAGTCGACTATCAGGATCTGACCAATAACCTGGGCGGGTGTTTTATTGACCTGATGGATGGCCGCTATATCATCAATATTTTAGAGCCGAAGGTATGGGATGAGGGGGAGGGACCGGAAGACCTGGACGCACCGGTCACTTTCCGGATCAGCAGCCGGTTAAGTCAGCATATCAGTTTTTTAAAGGACTTCTTCCGGACCTACAAGGACTTTACAGACCGGGAAATCGATGTGATTGAAATCATGCTTCAGCGAATGTATGCGTCCTTTCAGATTACCGACGCATCCGATTTCCAGGCACTCGGACCGAAGGACTATCCGGTTCTTTCCGAACTGTATGACTTCATTGAGGAGGAATACAAGACCTTTGATGAAAAGAAACGCAATCTCTATACCGCAGAGCAGCTGCAGAACATTCTTCTGGGGCTGCATTCCATCTGCAAAGGGGCGGATTCTAAATTTTTCAACGGCCATACCAACATCACAGACTCCAGCTTCATAACCTTTGGAGTCAAAGGGCTTCTGCAGGCCAGCCGGAACTTAAAGGACGCACTGCTTTTTAATGTGCTTTCGTTCATGAGCAATGAGCTGCTGACGACGGGAAATACCGCGGCCAGCCTGGATGAATTCTATCTGTTCCTGTCCAATCTGACGGCTGTGGAATATGTCCGCAACTTCATGAAGCGTGTGCGGAAGAAGAATTCCTCGGTGATCCTGGCAAGCCAGAACCTGGAGGATTTTAATATTGAGGGAATCCGGGAATACACCAAGCCGCTGTTTTCCATCCCCACCCACCAGTTCCTGTTCAATGCAGGAGCCGTAGATGAAAAGTTTTATACGGATACCCTGCAGCTGGAACAAAGTGAATTCCAGTTGATTCGGTATCCCCAGAGAGGCGTCTGTCTGTATAAGTGCGGAAATGAACGGTACAATCTGATGGTGACCGCCCCGGACTATAAAGCAAAACTGTTCGGAAAAGCAGGCGGACAGTAATGACAGGCAGGACCGCCGCGGAGGAAAGGAGAACTATGGAAGAGAAAGAATTAAGCGCTGCAGAAACATATAGCCAGATGTTTGATCCGTATCTGGACAATCCGCCGTATGTGCCAGAGGACCATGCGGCGCTTTATTTTGCCAGGGTGAATGTTTTCGTAGATGGCAGCTGTGTCGGTTTCTCCCATCGTGCGCATCATGTACGGTTGGAAGAACTGAGGAATGACCGCTTTTTACTGGCAATCTGCCGTGATTATCCGGAGGGGAAACAGCTGGGGGTTGTTATAGAAAACTGCACGTATCCTGGAGAAAAGAGCGGGAGGAATGTGAAAAATGGAGAGTTTTCACTTGTGTGTATGGGAGCCTTGGGCCTCCCTGTTTCTGAAAAGCTGGAGACTGCCTTCCGCTATGAAGAGATCCTACAGATGGAGCAGGAGACTGCACAGCGTATGAAATCTCCATGTAAAGAGAGGCGGTGGATACATGGATCTGAAAGACCAGCGCTTTGGAATTGAGATTGAGCTGACAGGAGTGTCCCGGGAGCAGGCTGCGAAGGTGGCGGCAGAATATTTCGGAACCAGAGCGATATATATAGGGACCTTTTATGATACCTATGCGGCAAAGGACCAGAAAAGACGCGAATGGAGATTTATGAGTGATGCGAGCATTGTGCCTCAGAGAAAGGTTCAGGGCGAGATTGTAGAAGCCAGCCATTCCTATAAGACGGAGATGGTCAGTCCCATCTGCCGCTATGAAGATATTGAGGTGGTACAGGAACTTGTGCGGCGGCTGCGGGAGGCAGGAGCCATGGCAAATGAAAGCTGTGGGATTCATGTTCACATTGATGCCTCCCCGTTTGATGCCAGGACACTGCGCAATATCACAAACATTATGGCATCCAAGGAGGACTTAATCTACAAAGCCCTGCAGGTATCGGTCGAGCGAAAGCTCCGGTTCTGTAAACCGGTTGAGGAACGTTTCTTGAAGGAACTAAACAACAAGAAGCCAAAGTCACTGGAGGAAGTAAGCAGCATATGGTACAACGGGAAAAGCCGGAAAAACAAGCATTATGATGATAGCCGGTATCATTGTCTGAATCTGCATAGTGTGTTTCAAAAAGGGACGGTAGAATTCCGGCTGTTTAACGGTACGACCCATGCCGGAAAGATTAAGGCTTATATTCAGTTATGTCTGGCGATTGGGGCGCAGGCATTGAATCAGAGCTGTGCCAGCCGGAGGAAAACTCAGACAACCAATGAGAAATACACCTTCCGGACATGGCTTTTGAGACTGGGCTTAATCGGAGATGAATTCAAAACAGCCCGCCTGCATCTCTTAGAAAATCTGGATGGCTGTATTGCGTGGAAAGATCCGGCGCAGGCGGAAGCGCAGAAGGAGAGGCTCCGCTTAAAACGTGAGAAGGAACTGTCAGGACGAGGAGAGGCTGAAATGCAGGCAGAGCATATGTCCCAGTCTGGACGGGAAGAAATCGTGGAATCAATGGAAGCCGAGGCAGAGTCCCCGGCTTTTACTATGACATCAGGCATGTAAAGGAGACAAGGATATGGCAAAGAAAGCAGAACAAAAAAAACTGTATATTGCGTATGGCAGCAATTTAAACCTGCCGCAGATGGCGGTGCGCTGTCCGACTGCGACCGTAAAAGGGTCGGGTGAGATTAAGGGTTACGAGCTTTTATTTCGCGGTGTGGCTACGGTAGAACCAAAAGAGGGAGGCAGCGTGCCTGTGCTGCTGTGGGATATCTCTCCCCGTGACGAGGCGGCACTGGACCGATATGAAGGCTGGCCGCACTTATACCGGAAGGAGATGATGGATGTGGAGATGGAGGGGAAGACTGTTTCCGCCATGGTCTATGTGATGAATGACGGCCGCTCCCTGTCCCTTCCATCCGAGCGATATTACGGTGTCATTGAAGAGGGATATAAAACAGCGGGATTTCCTACGGCTGTTTTAGAACAGGCGCTGGCCAGGACGTTGGAAAAAATGGACCAGGAGGAATCCCAGTGGAGGCAGCTGAGCATGAAGGAGGCCCCCGGTTTCCACCTGTAAAGACACAAAAGCTGTGCACATCCGCACAGCTTTCAGTCTTTTTCTGCAACCGTTATTGTTTTTAGATAAGCCCCTAGCAGCTCTTCCAGCTGTGGATAGTATTTCTTATCCAGACCGGAGAGCATGTTTGTAACAAAACTTAAATCACCAGCCTGCTCTTTTCCAAACAGAATGTGGTCGGCGGACATACAAAGCACGTTTGATAATCTGACAAGATAGGCAACGGAAAAGCCTCTTTCCCCGCGTTCAATTTCTGCGAGAAAGGAATTGGAAATGTCAGCTAATTCCGCTAACTTTTCCCGGCTATAGCCCAATGCTTCCCGCTGTGTCCGGATGCGTGTGCCAATTTCGTTGGCATTGATTTCTGTCAATGTGTTCCCCCCATTCTGTGTACGATATCATCAGTTTAACCCAATTTATCCGACGCATACAGCGTGTTAATCGGTTGAATAATAACCGATATAGTGTATAATTAAAAATAGAGATTGCATATCCCTATGAAAAGAGCAGGCTGCATTTCCAATATCCAAGTGAAAGAGAACCAGGCCATAAGGGTCTTGTGAAGAGAGGAGATGAGAGATGTGGCAGCCCCTGCAGTCATCCTTGCCGTAAAAGCAGCGGCACTTGCAGCAACCGATCACCGGGCCAGGACAGCCGTTGCCTCCGTGATTGCGGCAGTGCTATTGCCATTTATTTTAGTCATTGTGATGGTATTGAGTTTGCTGGATGGAACCAGCACCCACAACATATCTGCGATTGATTCCGCATTCCACGGAGGTGCAATATCCGCGCAGACACCGGATGAATACCGTATTTATCTGGAGGAGATCCGCCAGAGTTTTTCGGCGTTGGAAAGCATTATGGGAGGAATCGACTATATCGAAGATGGGGAAAACGATGGAGAACGAATAAAATCCATTTTTTATTCCATGTTTTTTGGGGAGACACAGCCTTCCAAGCGAGCGCAGGAAGATTTTGTAGATTGTTTTGTGGAGTATGAGGAGCGAACGGACGGAGATGGAAATACCTATATGGCGGCCATTCCGATTACCGATATGGAGACCGTGTATGGAAAGATCCAGAGCCAGCTTGGCCAGACCATCAGCACGGAGCAACGGGCCAACGCCCAAAGAATCTATGGTGTTGCAGCGTATGGACTTGCCATGCCCGGTGGAATGACGGCCGGGGCCGCCATGGGAGACGGAAGCTATCAGGCGCTGCTTTCGGAGGCAACCAAGTATATTGGCTATCCGTACCGGTGGGGAGGCTCCTCGCCGGCGACCTCCTTTGACTGCAGCGGATACATCTGCTGGATCTTTACCCAGTCCGGTGTTTACCATATGCCAAGGGTATCCGCACAGGGGATTTTTTCACAGTGTGCCGTAATCCCGAAGGATGAGGCAAAGCCAGGTGACCTGATTTTCTTTACGAAGACGTATGCGTCCTCCACGCCGGTGAGCCATGTGGGGCTGTATGTTGGCAACAACCAAATGTTGCATTGTGGAGATGTGCGTCCAGATAGGACGGAAGTAGAAGTAGACGAAAGGAGGGCAGCTTGAAGGTACTACCCCGTAAGATAACGCGGGAATCCACCTGACTAACCGAAAGGCGAAAGCTGAAACGGGACAATAGCACGTCAGGAAAGCGGTAAGTCACCATAAGGCAATCGGGTGCGACTGAACTGCGAGGATAAGTGAATATGAGGATAAATCTGGGTTTGATTCTTGTGAGTTCCCAGCCCCTGTTCAGTGTGGGCGTAGGAAATTTGCCTGAAACCTATGGTGCAAACACGGTCAGAAAGGCGAGCCTTCTGACCTGTTATCAGAATACCGGAAAGGGTCTCCTTCCAGTAGGTTATCAAAGAAATGCACGGCGCGCCGGAGAACCGGTGTCAAAGGGACGAAAGCATATCCGACAATTCACACTTACCTACTACTTCCGTTAACTGGAGATTGCCTAAACCAGAGCGCCCATAAGGGCTATGTGGCAGACACTGAAAATCTGGCATGGCAACGGAGCTTCCATAGTAGTCTGAGAACCCTGAATTAACAGGGAAAGTCGTAAATCGGATGCGGGAAAGCCGCTCACAAGGCGAAGGGAAGCAGTCTGAGCGTATTAAAATCGAAAATTGATTAGGGAGGAAAACCTCATTGAAACCAACAATGGAGATTTTAACTAAGTTACAAGAAAACTCAAAGAAACACCATGATGAAGTATTTACAAGGCTTTATCGCTATCTGCTTCGGCCAGATATTTATTCGATTGCTTACCAGCACCTTTATTCCAATGAGGGGGCAGGGACAAAAGGCGTTGATGATGATACGGCGGACGGATTCAGCGAGGAGTATGTGGAGCGTATTATTGAAGCATTGAGAACGGAGACATACCGCCCGAAGCCTGTACGGCGCAGCTATATCCAGAAATCGAATGGGAAAATGCGTCCATTAGGTCTGCCGACTTTCACGGACAAACTGGTTCAGGAAGTTATGCGGATGATTTTAGAGGCGGTCTACGAACCTGTTTTCTCGAATTACTCTCACGGATTTCGTCCCGGCAGAAGCTGTCACACAGCACTGGCCCAGCTCAAACATGAGTTTATCGGTGCGAGCTGGTTTGTTGAGGGCGATATAAAAGGCTGTTTTGACAACATCGACCATACGGTGCTAATTGCTGTTATCGGCAGGAAAATCAAAGACGCCAGACTTCTGAAACTTATACGGCTGTTCTTAAAATCAGGCTACATGGAGGACTGGAAATATTGCGGTACTTACAGCGGCTGTCCGCAGGGCGGCATTATTTCGCCAATCCTTGCAAACATTTATCTGAATGAGCTGGACAGCTACATTGAGGAATTGAAAAAGGAGTTTGACGTTAGAACCCCATACCGTACAACGCCGGAATATCAGGCGATTTGCAGCAAGCGAACCTGCCTGCGTAAGAAAGCGGATAAAGCGGAAGGGGCTGAACGGAAACAGCTTATTGTAGAATACAAAGAGGAGACTGCAAAGCTGTTAAAAATACCCGCGAAGTTGTGTAACGACAAGAAGCTTAAATATGTTCGCTATGCGGACGATTTTCTGATTGCCGTCAACGGGAGCAAGCAGGACTGCGAAGGGATAAAAGCGAAGCTCACGAAGTTTATCCAGAACACTCTGAAAATGGAGTTGAGCCAGGAGAAAACGCTGATAACCCATAGCAATACACCTGCGAGATTTCTCGGATACGATGTGCGGGTACGCCGTGACCAGCAAGTAAAGCCGTGGAAGAAATGCAAACAGCGCACGATGAATAACACCGTGGAACTACTTATTCCGCTTCAAGATAAGATTGAAAAGTTTCTGCTCTCAAAAGGCATTGTAAAGCAGAGAGCCGATAACGGAAAGCTGGAGCCAACCAGCAGGCTCTCTCTATTGCGCCACACAGATTTAGAGATTGTGACGGTATTTGATGCGGAACTGCAGGGAATTTGCAATTACTATCACATCGCCAGCAACTACCGAAGCCTGAACTATTTCAGCTATCTCATGGAATACAGCTGTCTGAAAACACTGTCCGGCAAGCACCGTTGTAAACTGTCCAAGATTTATGACAAGTACCGCATTGGTGAAAAGCGTTGGGGTATCCCCTACGAAACAAAAGCCGGAAGGAAAATCCGCCGACTCACGAAGTTTAACGAGATTGACGGTAAAAAGTGTGAGGACATTGAACCGAAGGTTATTACGATTGTAGCAAAAGGACGCACTACAATAGATGACCGTCTAAAGGCCAGAGTGTGCGAATTATGTGGCAGAACAGACGTAAAGCTGGAAGTCCATCATGTGAACAAGGTGAAAAACCTGAAGGGAAAGGAATCCTGGGAGCAAGTGATGATAGCGAAACGGCGCAAAACACTGGCGGTCTGCCATGACTGCCATCAGAAAATACATCATGGTTTCTAAAAGTTATTTTTGTAATGGAGCAAAGATGGAGAGCCGTGTGCATTGAGAGGTGCAAGCACGGTTCTGAGAGGGGTCTGCGCAGACCTACCGCAGAAATGCGGCAAGGCGGTGCTTTCCTACTCTACCCCATCGGCTATGCAAACATAGACTCGGCCTATTGGCGCAGTCATTTTTATGCGTTTGGGCGGTTACCACAATAAATTTTGGTGGATATAGGTATCGACTTAAAACCCGGGAACAGGTATGTTGGTTGTCACAAGGAGGTGAGAAACGAATGAGAGAGATCGAAGAGCAGGCAGAAAAACTGATGGTTCAGCGTGTGAAGGAGATTCGGGAGGTATATGGAATGAAGGCTTCCAATACCTATGAGCAGGAACTAAAGGAGTATGTGGCCAGAATGGATCGAATTCTTTATTCCCTGCCAGAGGCAGATAAGGAATGGCTGGATGACCAGCTGCTGAATCGGTTCTGCATTGTGGAAACGGAAGCCCGGGAGTTATATCTGGGTGGATTCCGGGATGCGATCCATCTGCTGATGTCAGTCGGAATCTAAAACACAGAAAATCAAGGGAACAGGTTCGCCGTGGGAATGCCGCTGCGGCCTGTTCTCTTACGGATAAATAAATGGAAAGGAGTGTGTAAAGTTGGAACAGCGATTCGCTGTATTTGAAAGTAAGCCGGATTTTAATCCAAAGTCGGTAACGATTGAAAGGACAATCCACTTGCCCGCGGAGGAGTATGAACAGTTTTTAGCGCATCCAATGGACAAATATGTTTTCCTAAGAGAAAATGTGGACCGAATGAGTGTGGATCATCAGGGGATCTATCATTGCCTGCTCGTGACCGGGGAGGGCCATATCGGGGGTGTCCTGGTCCAGTCAGAGGGAGTCGACTATGCTCGTTACGCCTCCTATGTGCCGGAAGCGGCGGCTCTGCAGTATGGTTCTCTTTCTGCATTGGCGGCGCAGCTGGCCAGTGTGGTGGACTATATTATTCAGGATGGAACCAGTCAGACAAGGGAAGGAAAATGGAGTTTGAGTTTTATAGAGCTGGAGGAAAAGAACGGCCTGCATGTGAAAGACCGGCCATTCCTGCAGGAACTGCTGGATTGTATGCTCTCGGAACGTCCGGAGGTTGCGGAAGTTCAGATAGAGGATGACCGCTTTGATGTCTGCTATCATCTGGACTTTTGTGCGAACTGCCGGGAAAAGGCGGAGGAAACGGAAGCGGAGGAGAACCGGCCGGCTAAGAACCATCAGACCCGTCTGTCGGATCTGCTTACAACCCATTGGGAAAATGTGCATCTGCTATATGAGATATGGATGCGGTGCCTCATACGATTGCGGAGCTGGATTCCAACACCCTCACAGCGGAGGGAACGGTAGCCTGGGCGGATGTACTGGGGGCGCAGGTGGTGCGCGTGTACAATGGATTTTATGGCCTGCAGGTGGAGCTGACCGGAGTGAGAGGCAGTAGAATCGAGGCATTCGGGGCAATGCTTGGCGGTTACTGCAGCGTGGAAGAGTACGAGGCATGGGTCAATGAGGAAGACGACCAGAATGACCTTGCGATGACAGAGACATAAATGAGGGAGGGATTCCATGAGAGATACAACCTTAACAATGGTGTTTAATACGGAGCGCCTGGACGCACTGACCTATCACATGGGGAAGAAGGAAGCGGATCTGCAGGTGGAGATGAATGATTATCTCCAGAAGCTTTACGAGAAATATGTGCCGCAGAATACCCGTGAATACCTGGATGATAAGATCGCCAGGGAGGCGAGGGAGAAGGAAGCCCGTCCGAAAAGACCGAGGCCGGAAGCCAGAATGGTGAATCATTCGCAGGAGGTTTCCGGAGAGAATCGTTAGAGACTATAAGAGAAGGAGACAGGAGAAATGAATTATTTGGAGATCACAGTATGGCTGGAGGAGCATCAATACCAGGCGTTGGCTGACCGCCTGGTAGATGATTCGAACCTGGAGAAGGTAGTGACAGAGATCCTGCAGAATCTGTATGAAAAATGTGTCCCGGCTGAGGAGAGGGAGCGTATCAAGGAAATCGTTGCTCAGGAGGAAGCCATGCGGAAGGCAGAAGAAGCCGCCAGCCATCGTTTTGTTTTCATTGAGGCAAAGAAGAATGGGGTGACCAGCTGCAGGATTGGGGAAGGGTATGGGACTCCTCTTGAAGTAGCCCATGCCTGTGCGCTTCATTATTCGCAGGCGAAAAAAATGAGTGGCCAGGAATTTCTGGAAGCGGCATATAAAGAGACGGAGCCGATTACCAAAGAGGAATTTGAGGAGCGCTGCGCTGTCGATGGCGAACGGATCAAAGGCATTTATTCTCTGGATTTCGATCATAACACGATAACAGCAGAGTTTGACGGAAACACGTCCACCCTACCGATGAATTGTATGGTGAAGGCAGCAAAAGCCGCTTATCGCCGGGTAAACCTTAAACTTGAGGAAAGAATGGAGTTTTTTGCAAAGAAATTGGAAGAATTGGTCCCTGCTCAGAATGAGGAATCCAGTGAAATAGAACCGGGGTCTGATATGACGCAGGGGATGTAAGAAGGGAATCGGCCCGCGTGAAGCGTTCGTTGGCCTTTTGTGCCGCTTGAAGGAAAGAGATGGCATCCATGTACCATAAACGGGCTTTCCGGCCTTGTCGGGCCTTTGTGAGCGAGGCTCAAAATGACGGGAAAACCATGGGAATTTGGGATGGAAAGTTGGGGCGAAAGTGGTGCAGGTTAAAGGGGTTATGCTGCTTTGGCAGCATACCCCCGGAAAACACCGGCCGGCAAAGCCGTCCGGGGATTCTGGTTTGAATACTTTATTGGCAGCGAGAGAAGAAAGTGATGCTGGTAGAGCCAAATGATACGGGGGAAACGCCGATGGCGGGCTATTTTATGAATACCGAAGGAGGGGAGGCATTGGCGAGGAGGGAAAAGAAACGGAGAATAGGCGTTTATATGGAGAAAGAGCTGGTAGAGCGGGCAGATGAGATGGTGAGCTATGTAGGAGCTCGTTCCCGGAATGAGTTTGTGGCAGAAGCGGTGAATTTTTATATTGGATTTTTGAATTCCAGAAAGGCAGAAAACTATCTGCTCCAGTCCTTATCCTCCGTGCTCACCAGTACCGTCCATGACAGTGAAAATCGTCTGGCCCGTATGGATTTTAAACTTGCAGTGGAGATTTCCAAACTGGCTCATGTGATTGCCTATTCCCATGAAGTAGATGAGGACGCCCTGAAAAAGCTGCATCTGAAATGCGTGGATGAGGTGAAGAGAATCAATGGGGCGGTTGAATTTGAAGGCGCATACAAATATCAAAAACGTGAAGTATAGAGTACAAGAGTAGCCAAAACAATTTATGAATCTTGTGTATGTACAACTGACCTTATTTTATTTATGGTGTGTCAAAAAAGGAGTATGATATGGGAAGAGAAGAGATCATGGAAGATGCTATTCGGGGGCTGACAGACTTGCACTGCAGGAGCACAGGGAGACGGCCGATGAGGCAGAACAGAAAATGATAAAACAAGACGCAGATCCAGTACAAGTTATTTTAGTACAGGTGAGGACGGAATGACTGTGTGGGGAAGCGAGGATTCTAGTTGAGGATAGTACTCCGGGCAAGCCTCTATGAGAAATGAAAAGGATTGGAATTGGAAAAAGCCTCAAAGTTTCTCTGCATGGAGTATCTGAACGAAATGCTAAATCAGTGCTACGATGATATGTACCTGCATTTAGTGTTGTAAACTTTAAGACCTGGAAGATCTGGTTGCTGGAAGAGAATGTGAAAGCATTTATCTCTAATGATTTTTATGTGGATTGTGATTATTATGAAACGGAATATGAGACCACTATAAAACATGGATTTCAGTTACTGATTTTTTATTGTCCACCCAGAGAGGAAGGATGATGGAGGGAGAACTCCATGCCTAAAATTATTTTTACCAGCCGCTATCTGCGGGATGCCCCGCCGGAGCAGCTTGGAAACTATGTCAAGTACATCGGAACCAGAGAGGGTGTGGAAAAGATTGATGAGAGCAAGGGGCACTTGCCCGCAACCGCGGCGCAGAAGAAGCTGATTGCACAGCTGCTTCGTGATCTGCCGAAGGTAAGGGCGATGCTGGAATATGAAGATTACAGGCTTCATCCAACCAGACGAAACGCCTTTGAATTTATTTCCACGGCCCTGGAATGGAATCTGGATCTGTTGTCGAAACGGGAAAACTATGTGGACTATCTGGCCAACCGTCCCCATGTGGAGCGGATCGGAGAGCATGGACTGTTCACAGATGCAGGGAAGCCGGTGGTGATTGCCAGAGTGCAGGAGGAGGTGAAAGCACATAAGGGGCCGGTGTGGACGCATGTGGTCAGTTTAAAAAGAGAGGACGCGGCGCGGTTGGGCTATGATTCCGGAAAGCAATGGATGGAGCTGCTGCGGTCGAAGCGGGCGATGTTCTGTAAGCAGATGAAAATAGACAGCGAGAACCTGAGATGGTACGCTGCATTCCACAATGAGAGCTACCACCCGCACGTCCATGTGATGGTGTATTCTGCAAAAGATCATGACGGATTCCTGACCGAGCCTGCGATTGAAGCGATGCGCTCCGAGCTGGCTCACGATATTTTCCGCCAGGACTTTGCTAATCTCTATGGAGTGCAGAATGCAGCCCGCGAAGGACTCAAGAAAGAAGCAGAACAGACCGTGAAGCGGCTGATTCAGGAAATCCAGTCAGGAACCTGTCAGAATCAGAAAATAGAAAAACAGATACATCGGCTGTCCAAGCGGTTGCAGAGAACAAATGGAAAAAAGGTGTACGGGTATCTGAAAGCAGACTTGAAACAGATGGTGGACCGAATCGTGGATGAGCTGGAACAGGAACCCCATATCAAGGAACTGTATCAGTCATGGGGAACCGCCCGGGAGAAAATCTGGCAGACCTATTCTGATCAGCCAATACCGCTGGCACCACTCTCCCAGCAAAAAGAACTGAAACGGATTAAAAATATGGTGATTACCGAGGCAATGAAGATCGGGAGTCACCATTTTTTGTTGGAAGAATCATCTGCAGAAGAGACTGATATATGGATCGATAGAGCGGTAACCGAGATGGGTAGCATAGCGGGAGATGAACGAAGAGGAGAATCAGAAAGAAGAGATGCGGCAGATGAACCGGAGGACAATGAACTTCCAGGTGACAACGATATAGATTTCCATGCAGAGTGGAGTGATACCTATAAAGTAGCCTGTCAATGTCTCTATGGAAGCGATGAGAAGGAGACGGATTTTAAGGAAGCCTTCCGTCTGTTTTCGGGAGAGGCAGAAGAGGGAAATGCACTTGCCATGTTTGATCTGGGACGTATGTATGCAGATGGCCTGGGAAGGGAAGCAGATCCCGCGAAAGCGCATGAATGGTATGGGAAAGCGCTGACTGCATTTGTTGCAGCGGAGCAATGTGCAGAGGAAAGGCAGCGTCCCTATCTACAGTACCGGATTGGAAAAATGTATGCGGCTGGATTGGGATATGAGCTGCCTGTAGTGCCGGATGAAGAAGGCGGGGACGGGAAAGCAGTAAGGGATTATGAAAAAGCGGTTGCGTGGTTTTCCCGTGCAGTGTCGGCCGATCACAAATACGCCCAGTATTCACTTGGAGGTCTCTATTACCGGGGGCAGGGAGTCACACAGAACTACAGTCAAGCATTTAACTTATATCAGAGGTCCGCAGAGCAGGGAAATCCCTATGCCAGTTATGAAATGGCAAAGATGTACCGGGACGGAATTGGAGTTGCCGTTAACGCGGAAAATGCGGAAAGTTGCTTTGAACAGGCATTTTCCGGTTTCTGCAGACTGGAAGCGCAGAGCCATGATGACAAGCTGCAGTACCGCCTGGGGCAGATGCTGCATACAGGAACCGGTACGGTAAAGGATGATAGAGTAGCGGAAGCATACTGGGAACGGGCCGCACAGCTTGGAAATATGAATGCCCAGTATGCATTGGGAAAGCTCTGGCTGGAAAATGGAACAGGAGATCAGAAACAGGCGGTTGCCTGGCTTGAGAAAGCGGCAGAAGCAGAACATGCGTCAGCACAGTATGCTCTCGCAAACATTTATCTGGCAGGCGAAGCCGTTGCCAAAGATGTTACCAAAGCCACGGAGCTGTTTACGAGAGCGGCAAAACAAGGCCATGACTACGCAGCCTACCAGTTGGGCAAACAATTCCTTCAGGGGGAAGAGACAGAAAAAGATGTGGAAGCTGCAATAAAGTGGCTGAAGCAATCCGCCGCTGCAAATAACCAGTACGCCCAGTATTCTCTGGGAAAATTATATCTGGACGGAGAAAAAGTGGAAAAGGATATTAGGACAGCAATCACCTACTTGAAAAAATCCGCTGCCCAGAACAATGCGTTTGCAGAATACCGTCTGGGACGGTTTTACCTGCTGGGGGAGGACGTGGAAGCGGATGTAAAAGAGGCCGTCCAGTGGCTGGAGCAGTCTGCTTCACAGGGAAATCAGTATGCTCAATATGCCCTCGGAAAACTGTACCTGTGCGGACATGAAGTGCCGCGGAATAAGGAGAAAGCCCTTCCGTACTTAGAAGCATCGGCAGCCCAAGGAAATATCTATGCGCAGTTTCTGTTAGATCATTTGGATTCGTTCTATGAGCCGTCTGTTTTTCTTGCGACAACAAGGCTCATGCACCGCCTGGCACAGATGTTTGAAGAAGAAAAATGGAAAGCAGGAGGCAGTTCCATGCAGGTGGAAGGAAAACTCCGTAGTAGAATCCGGGAGAAAAAGAAGGCAATGGGGCATAAATCGGATGATGAAACTCCGCGTCAGAATCTATCATGAGGAGGTATCGGATATGTCATATGTTTATTTCACAGAAGAGCAAAAGGAGCGGGCGAATTCCATCGACCTAGTGGACTTTTTACAGCGCCAGGGAGAAAAAATGCTTCCATCCGGGAGGGACAAACGTTTAAGCAGCGACCACAGCATCACGGTCAGAGGGAACAGTTGGTATGACCATGCGATAGAAAAAGGAGGGCTGGCCATTGATTTTGTAAAATACTTCTATGGGAAAACGTATCCGGATGCAGTGTCGATGCTGCTTGACGGGGAACAGGGGATTCCATACATTCAGAGTCAAAAACAGGAGAAGGAACCATCTGCACCATTTTCGCTTCCGCCAAAGAATCGTGATATGCGCCGGACCTTTGCCTACTTGTTAAAGGTGCGGTATCTGGACAAACAGATCGTAACAGATTTTGCAAAGGCAGACCTGCTGTATGAAAGCCTGGAGGATTCTCAGGACGGAACGAGGCAGTACCATAATGCAATCTTTGTCGGGAGAGATAAGGAGGGAGTGGCCAGGCACGCGCACAAAAAAGGAATCTATACCTACGGTTCGAGCTTCCGGGGAAACTTAACGAGCAGTGATCCGAAGTATAGCTTCCGGTGGGTAGGAACCAGCGATACGCTCTATGTGTTTGAGGCCCCTATTGACTTACTCTCCTATGTTTCCCTACACAAAGAAGGCTGGAAGCAGCATAGCTATGTTGCACTGTGCTGCGTAGGCTCTAAGCCGATCTTTCAATTATTGCAGGATTTTCCGAACATGAAAAAAATATGGCTGTGTCTGGATCATGATATCCCAGGAATGAAAGCGGCAGAACGGATCAAGAAACAGCTTCTGGAAATGGGATATGGAGATACGGAAACGGATTTGTCCCAGTATAAGGACTGGAATGAAGATTTAAAAGCCCTTCATGGGCAGCTTGCGATTCCAGCTGAAGAACTTCCGGGGAATCAGCAGGAAACGAAACAGGAATTATTGAAAATGGAATGAGTCAGTTCCTAACTTTCATCTATCGTACCCGGTTCCAGAAAGGAGGTATCATGGAAACAATTCAGATGGTGCTGCTCATTTGTGCCGGCGCAGGGATGTTTATCCTGATGGGGGTGATCCCGTTGCTTGCGAACAACTATTCTCTGAATGGGATTAAGTCAAAGACGGTAGGGGACGGCCAATATGGCACGGCCAGATTTGCCAGCGAGGCAGAAATCAAACGGACCTTTACACAGGTTCCCTATGAGCCGGCGTTGTGGCGGCAGGGAAAACATCTGCCCAAGGTACAGGGAATCGTAGTCGGAGGGCTGTTTTCCAGAACCGGAGTGACGGCTTTGGTTGACTCCGGTGACATCCATCTCCTGATGATCGGCGCGGCTGGTGTTGGTAAGACTGCCAACTTTTTATATCCCTGCATTGAGTATGCCTGTGCCAGCGGGATGAGCTGGCTGTGTACGGACACCAAGGGAGATCTGTTCCGCAACTACGCGGGAATAGCTCAGAAGTATTATGGGTATCAGACTTCCATCCTGGATCTGCGCAATCCGACCTGTTCCGATGGCGATAACATCCTCGGCATGGTGAATAAATACATGGATCTATACTTAGAGAATCCGGAGAATCTGGCTGTGAAAGCCAAGGCAGAGAAATATGCAAAGATCACAGCCAAGACCATCATTAGTTCTGGAGGCGGAGATGCCTCCAGTTATGGACAGAACGCATTTTTCTATGACGCAGCGGAGGGGCTTCTGACAAGTGTGATTTTACTAATCTCCGAATACTGTCCTAAGGAACAGCGTCATATCGTAAGTGTGTTCAAATTAATCCAGGATCTGTTGGCTCCGTCACCGGTAAAAGGGAAGAACCAGTTCCAGCTGCTCATGCAGAAACTGCCAGCCGACCACAAGGCAAAATGGTTTGCCGGCGCGGCACTTAACACAGCGGAACAGGCCATGGCTTCGGTCCTCTCCACCGCCATGTCCAGGCTGAATGCATTTCTGGATTCCGAGATGGAGCAGATCCTGTGTTTTGACAGTACAATGGATACGGAGATGTTCTGTAAATCCAAGTCAGCTATCTTTATTGTGCTTCCAGAGGAGGACAGCACAAAGTATTTTATGGTAAGCTTGTTTTTGCAGCAAATCTACCGGGAAATGCTGTCCATCGCAGATGAGCATGGAGGGAAACTTCCGAATCGTGTGGTGATTTTTGGAGATGAGATCGGTACTATCCCCAAAATTGAGTCTTTGGAAATGCTTTTTTCAGCCGGGCGGTCCAGGCGGGTCAGTATGGTACCCATCATACAAAGCTTTGCCCAACTGCAGAAAAACTATGGCAAAGAGGGGAGTGAAATTATCGTGGATAACTGTCAGGGCGTTTTATTTGGTGGTTTTGCACCCAACTCGGAAAGTGCGGAGATTCTGTCAAAGGCATTGGGCAACAAAACCGTGTTGTCTGGCTCCATCAGCCGGGGAAAACATGATCCCAGCCAGAGCCTGCAGATGATTGGACGTCCGCTCATGACTCCGGATGAATTGAAGTCGCTGCCAAAGGGACACTTTATCCTGGCGAAGACCGGTTGTCATCCAATGCGGGTAGAACTGCGCTTATTTTTTAAATGGGGGATTGAATTTGAGGAAGAATATGAGGTAGAACAGCATGTAGCGCGGCCGGTGTCTTATGCGGATCGGCTGGAAGTGGAGCAGGAGATTATCCGGAGACAATTTGATGAGGATGGTGAGGCAGACTTTAATGAACCGTCAGGAATAGAGGGGACTTCAGGCGGAGGTCTGACGCATGTACCGATGCCAAAACGGTCGGCAGCCCCAGGAACCAGACAATCACTTCGGACAGACTAAGGGGGGAGGTATATGGGATATTATGATTCTGCCTATTCGGAGGAATTACCACACCGTGCGATTTCGGTGTATATGTATTTAAAAGAGCGGGCAGATAAAAAGAGCCAGTGTTTTCCTGCTATGAGCACCATCGCAGAAGAACTGAACCTTTCGAGGAGAACGATTCAGCGGGCGGTTGCAGATTTAGAAAAGGCCGGATTCATTAAAACAGAACAGCGCTTTCGGAGAAAGGGAGGGAAGAGCAGCTTACTATACACCGTTTTGAAATGATGGGATTACGCCAAGGGGGTACTCTGCCTTTTCCGGTGTCCTATGGTATGCGTCACCGTGGCGCATGAAGGGAACATCCCAATACGGGATAGATTATTAAAACAGAAAAAGAATAAGGCCATTTCAAACCGTAGTTGATTTAGCTGTGTCTGGGAAGTAACCATTAAAATATTTAGAATAGCGTGAACCTCTCTCAGGCAAAGCGGCTCCACTTTATCTGCCTGTTGCTGTGTTACAGCCGTTTTTTATGCGTCTATGCACAGGACCATAAATACAACTCTGTGGAAGCCTGTCAGGCAATCTGGCGGTGCTTCTGCAAGCCTGGAGGCCGCCTGAAGTCATTGATCAGGATGCCGTGTTTGCTTTCGGTGAGACCTACGATGAAGTCATCAGAACCAGAGTCTTTGAAGATTTCTACAGGGAACAGGACATCCGGCCCTGGGTGTGTAATAAGGCAGATCCAGAAAGCAAGGGCCCGATTGAGAACTCCATTGGGTTCATGAAGAAAAAATTCGTCAGTGCGCGGAAAGTCACCTGTATCGATGATGTATGGCGCTCCCTTCCCATATGGCTGGACGGAAAAAGCGGCACTGCTGCCCCTTTTTCCATCAGTATACGAAACATCCCCGAATCATTCCATACGGTGAGCGCAATGACGGATAATGAGAAAACGACCGCCCTCATCCCATCTGTTGGCGCAGATGGAGGGCAGCCGCCTCACAATTCAACTAAACAGAGGATACCACATGAAACCTGCGAAAGCAATCCTTCGGAGGAAAATATTGAGGAAATGCGTGAGAGAATCTCACCACAATAAATGAAAACTGGATATTGGCTATACTCTATATAGTGGTATACTTAAGGTGCCGAATAAGGTCGGAAGGGGATTGGTGCTTCAAAGCCCGTGCGACAGACTGATTTTCAGCTCCTTAGGTGTACCACTTTTTGTTTCCATCGTATTTTGATGAGGACGCAGGACAGCCAACAGTTAAGCAAGGAGCTGCATCGGCTTATGCGAAGGAGGTTTGCTTTATGGAAGTATTGTATAAGCGGTGTTGTGGGATTGACATTCATAAAAATATGATGGTAGCCTGTGTTTTTACGGGTGTCAGAAAAAAAGAAGTCCGCCAGTTTTCAACAATGACGGAAGATATTCTTCAATTAGTTTCATGGCTGAAGGAAACGGATTGTGAGATGGCTGCCATGGAAAGTACCGATTCGTACTGGAAACCTGTTTATAACATATTTGAAGAGGAACATATCCCGATTATGATTGTAAATGCACAGCATATCAAAGGGGTTCCCGGACGCAAGACAGATGTGAAGGATGCAGAATGGATTGCTGATCTGGTACGTCATGGGTTAGTAAAAGCAAGTTATATCCCAAATCGGGAACAGCGAGAATTGCGCGAAATGACCCGTTACCGCCAGGAGATGATTGAAGAACGTGCTCGTGAATTGAACCGAATCCAAGCTGTGTTAGAAGGTTGTAACATTAAATTAGGCAGTGTGATTACCGATATCAGTGGAAAAAGCGGAATGGCTATTTTAAAAGCGATCATATCCGGAGAAACAGATCCGATTGTTTTAAGTGAATTAGCAGAAGGGCGTGCCAGAAATAAACTTCAGGAAATGCGAAGAGCTCTGCAGGGACGAGTTTTAGAACATCAACAAAAAATGTTAGAACATCAGCTTGTGCATATGGAAAGTCTTACTTCTTTAATCTCAGATTTAGATGAAGATATTAAAAAAAAACAGACACTATAAGTTGGGCTGTTGAGGCTTTGGATGGGATACCAGGAATCGGTAGACAAAGTGCAGAACGCATTCTTGCAGAAACAGGGGTGGAAATGGAACATTTTCAAAATGAATCGCGGTTTAGTTCGTGGGCGGGTCTGGTACCGGAATGTAAAGAAAGCGCTGGTAAAAAGATGAGTAGTCGAATACGAAAAGGAAATAAATATTTGAAAGCATGTTTGGTAGAATGTGCCCGTGCTGCAATAAGAAAAAAACAAAGCTATTTCTATTCACGATACCAACGAATTGCTGCACGCAGAGGAGGGAAACGAGCGCTGATAGCCATAGCGCACACCATGCTAATAGCCATCTATCATATGCTAAAAGAAAAAGTTCTTTATTACGAAATTAGGTGCAGATTATTATAGTGTATAGAATCAAGAGAAATTAATCAAGAGAAATCTTCGTTCGTTAGAAAAGTTAGGGGTAGATGTAATAATTCAGCCAAAATAACTTCTCCCTGCTATTATCATAGGCAAGTGAAAAGCCCGCCAAAAGGCGAGCTTATTAAGAATGCTTGTTTATAGGTTATCGCTGAATTACGTTTTCAGGACAGTCCCCCTCACAAGCACACCCGTGGTTGTGTTCTGCCATCTGCGCAGATGATGACAGCAGCACACTCGCAAGTGCTGTGGCATTGTCTGGAGGCTGCCGCCGCCGCAGTCCCCCTCGGAGAGCGCAACGATGCCGCAAGGCATACCACTGCCCGCCTTTGGCGGGTGGTGAGTAAGTTGCGCCCTTACGGGATTAAGCTACCAGCTCAGTCTGCGTTTTCTTCGTTCCCTGACAGCTTCCCGGTCAGGTATTCCTCCAGCTCAGACAGCCCAACAGCCTGAACCTCCGGCAGCACCTTCTCCAAGATCGCGCCCTCCTGAATGAGCCTGCGGGTACGTGCTTTCCGTGCTTTCTCCTTCGCCCGCATCTGTGCTTCCTCCAGCCGATGCTGTGCCTGAATCAGTTTCTTTTCCTCTGCGGTCATTGTGGTCAAGGTCAAATCCTCCCCTCATGATAGTGAAAACCGGCTGAATGATACTACGGTTGGTATCAATCAGCCGGTTTTTGGTGGTACAATATTTTCGGTTCCTGTGTGTGCTATCAAATGAGCCGTCTTTGCTGTCATTGCTGCTATCAAAATAGGAAAAGCTGCTATCAAAAGCTGTCCGCGAAGTCCAACGCGGCGTCCATATCCTCGGATTCTTCCGGTTTTTCTGCTGTATCTGCCGGAACTGCGCCCTGCATAAGCTGCATCCATGGAGCAAAGTTCATGGGTGCGGCTGTTTGCAAGCTCTCCCGGATGGTTTCTTGGATTTCCTGAAGAAAAGCGCCCTCTTTCTCTCTCGTTTCCAGATACGGATCGGCGGCAAGCTGTTCCTGCCTACCGAAGTAAGCATTGACATCGGCTATTACAGCGCGGCTTACAGAACGATGCGTCTTTTTGTCCAGCCTTTGCAGATGCTCCCACGCTTCCCGGTCTGCGGCGTTGTCCAGATTCAGCCGCAGCGTGGTCGTGTAGATATTCCTGCTCATACGATGCCTCCAGCCTTTCTCATGCGGCGCTCTGCCAGCAGCTCGTAGCCCTTGGCGGTGGCGCAGATATCATCGTTGAAGATGACACGCCCCTTTTCGTAGTCCCCGAAATTCTTCACAAGGCAGCTCCCGCCGCCTACCACATAGAGCTTCATCGGCTCCGAGTCGTACTCATGCTCCCGCAGCCTGCGAAAGATGCCGGACACATATTCCGTTGCGGTTTCCCGGATGGCAGTCAGGTAGCGGCCGGCAATGTCCGCCTTGCCGTGGCGAAGGACGCGCTCAATGGTGGCGTTGTCCAGCACTTTGCCGAACTGCCGCAGCACGCTCTCCCGGACAGCCAGCATACACTGGTGTGTCCCGAACTTCTCCATATAGCACTTGTCGGGAACCGGACGGCGCTCGTTGATATACATGACATTCATGGTGCCGTTGCCGATGTCGCAGAGCATATTCGTTCCTGTAAAGTCCCGAAGATTTGCTGCAACGGCGGCAAAGCCCTGCGGGAAGATGTCCGCGCCTGCAAACTCCACATGGTAGTCCACGCCTCAGAAAGTGAAGTCCGCCGTTTCCTTCTGCAAAAGATACGCCCGGAAAGCGTCCTTCTGTTCGCTGACCCATGTGAGGGGCAGACCTGCGGCAAGATGGACGCGGGCAGAGGAAAGATGGCGAATGTTCAGCTCCCGTCCGATGGCGGCAAGGGTGAGGATATAGTAGTCGCTGTCCGTCATTTTATCAGCGGCAAACTCCTTGTGTCCCTCGCCGATGGTGTAGTACCTGCCCTCATAGATCAGCAGATCATTCTTGAAGGTCGACTCCCTGTCGTGAACAGTCACGCCGGTGCGAAAGCAGGTGTGGGCGGTCTTGATGTTGCCGTACCCGTGTTCAATGCCGATGATAATGGGATTGTTGTTCAGATAATTCATACTCGTTCCTTTCTGCCGCTGTGCGGCTGTCAAAATGGTTGGTTTTCTTACTTTCTTTTCTGCCAGACGATCTCGTAGCTCAGCGCGTTGGCAAGCTGAACGGCCTCCGTGTAGCGCAGGGATTCCCGCTGGAGCTTGTTGGACAGGTTGGATACGCTGTCGCTCCAGCCGTGCTCATCGTGTAGCAGATCAACCACCTCCTGCATGGTCATTCCCTGCCGGACGATGTACGCCTTGATCTCATTACTCAGATTGGATTTCATCAGTTTTTACCTCCATAATTTCGTGTAATCGGTTTTTGCTTCGGTGATGCTGGTGTGCGGGGGAATGAAAAATTTGCTGTGCCGCAAATCTGCTCAGATTTCCGTCCGTGATGCCCTGTTCACAGCAGCACCCTATTGACTTCATCATTCTGTATGAGAACGTATGGAATGGGAAAATATGCCGCAGTTTGGTGCAGCCGCTTTGTTGACTGGTAAGTCACCCTTTGATATACTGCGTTCTCTTTACGGCATATTTCTTTGCGGTTTTCACAAGGATTGATTTTGAGACTGCAAAATTGAGCCGTCCATTACGGCTCTGTACGGCAACGGCGTTTGCTGTACACTTCTGTACGTCCTGTACGCCGTTTTTAAGGTTCTGGGTGCGCTTTTGTTGTCTTGGCGCAGGCTGATTTTATTCTTTGTCGTGAAGTATCTCATGGAAAGCACAAGTGTTGAGTGTATTTCAGGAATGGAGTTGAAAACTGCCGTACAGAGTGTACGGCGTGTACAGCGATTTTGAAGTCTGCTCCCCATTTTTAATAGGGAAGCAGACTCAGCACCTCCACGCCGATAAAGCCCCGCACCCGCTTCCCGGCGGCATATACATTGTTGGTGGCCTCCACATTGTAAAGGCTCTCGTTCTGCGCCAGCTCGGAGCTGAGCCGGTTTGCCGACATGGGTTTCTGCGCGTTGTCCTCGCACCAGCGCTGATACGCCTCATACAGCGCCTTGGAGCTGGCTTCACTGTCGGCCTTGAAGCGGATGTAGCCCTCGGATTGCAGGAACTCGATCACATTGTTGCTGCTGCGCTTGACGGTTTCCATATTCTCTCGTGCCTTGGGACTGACTGTAAACGGATAGTTGTTGCCGATCAGCCGGTGCAGTCCCTCCAGACATCAGCGGAAGATGCCCTCGCGCTCCCGTTTCAGCTTGTCCACCAGATAGGGATCATCGGCTCTGCCTGTGGGCCGGTCTTTGGTCGTGCAGGGCGGTCAGCGCACCATTGCCGAAGCAGAGAAACCGGACATAGAGTTGACTTTGGTAGCTCTGCACACCCTTGCGCTCCATGTCCATCTTGCACTCGGAGGTCACGATGGATTTGATATAGTTGGTCTTGGGCAGGGCGCTCATATCCATATCGTTGTCCACCATCAGCAGCTTGTTTTCAAGGTCTGCGCGGCTGAACCGGTTGCTCTCCATCTTCTGGATGCTGGTGGTATTCATGCTGTCGCCCAGCAGGGAGCGCATGACAAGCCCGATTCTGGATTTACCCTCGCCGCCCTTTCCGATCATCAGGAGCATTTTCTGCCCCTTGGTGGTTGGCAGCAGACAGTAACCGAGAAATTCCTGCAAGGTGGGAATGTCCTCCGGGACAAGCAGCTCAGATAAGAATTGCAGCCAGCGTTTCGGCGCAGGTGCATCGAGATTGTAGGAGATGGTCAGGCGGTTGTTGCAATAGCTCTTGTCGCTGGTGAAGCGTCCGTCCATGAAATACGTCCCATTGGCAACATGGATGCGGTCAGTCTCAATGGGCAGCAATGGCGAATAGGCTTGCAGCTTGATGCTGGCCAGCAGGTTTGCCACGACCTTGGACAAGCCGGAGGTCAGGCAGCCTGAAACTTCCTCTAAAATCAGGTTGCCGATCTGCCCCTTGTCCTCAATCAGCCCGTCCACGGTGAACAGCCGCCCACGCACACATTTCATGGGATGCTTCTCTAAGAACTGCTGACAGAACAGCACCTCGTTGATGCGCTTGCCGTCAAACCAGTCGGGCAGACTGTCCTCAAATGGCAAGGTCGTTACGGCATTTTCTTTGTTTTCCAAGTTCCATTTCCTCCCTCCGTTTTCTCTCCACATATTCCTTGAGGCGCTTGATCCTGCCGCTGCCCCAAAGCTCGCGGACGGCGGCTGTCCGCTGCACCGTGCTGCCGAAGATGAACACATCGCAGAGGTGCTCGATAGGGCACTTCATCTGACAGGCTTCCACAAAACGGTCATCCAGCGGGTCATTCTCCGTTTCCGGTGCGTATTTTTTCTTCCAATATCTGAGCAGGTGCAGATAGTCCGTAAGCACAGAAAAACACAACCGCTCCAAGTCACGGAACTGCTGTGTTTGGTGGTACGGTATTTCTTTTGTAGAACGAGGCGGTGCGTCACCTCCGGTCTGCAAGAGGATGCCGAAGTCCGCCGCAAGTCATCGGGCTGCATCGCGGGCATTAAGCCCGGTGAGCTGCGCCGTCAGGTCGAACACGTCCCCGGTCTGCCCGCAGCCGAAGCAGTGGAAGTGGTCGGGGTACATCTTCATGCTAGGTGTGCGGTCATTGTGGAACGGGCAGCAGGCCATGCCACTGCGATTGACAGGCAGATCGTACCGCTCCGCCGCCATCTGCGGCGTGACCTTCCCCTTGACGGTTTCATATAGATTCATGTTTCCTCCGTTTCTGCTCGTAATAAAGAGCGTGTAGTTTGTATTTTCGGTAGCCGCTACCGAAAATGCTGCTATTGAAGATTTTAAGTTCCATTTCTTTTTACAATGTGGTCTGGGTCATTTTGACCCACTGCCAATAGCCGTAACAGGACGCTTCGTTGTTACGGTTGATGCTTCTGACAACTTTTGTCACAACCATGCTCTGCAATGGTGCGGTTCCGTCTGTTTTCCAGATAGAATGAGGATGCAAGGATGCTCGCTGAATGAGCACCCTTTTTCGATGTCATGGCTGCATCTTCCGGTAACGTTACAGCTTCCCTTGAGGCTCCTGCTCCCATACGCTGTTGTGCCACATGCTTTTTCATCACCCCACTTTCAATTTTCCCAATCAGATGGGCGGCTTTCATACCCCTCTGTCTGTATGATGTTCAAATCGTGAAAAAACAGGCGAATCACACGACAAGCCCGTTTCAAAAAACAGGACAGGCTCTTTCTCTGTTCACACCTATATGGTATAATTCTTAAGTGAAGTATCATATTTAGAGCAATCAAAAAAGAACAGCCGGAGAAAAACTCCAGTTGCCCTAAATGTGATTCTTCACGATTGTACCAAGTTCGCGGAAACGCAGCCAGTAACGTATATGGGGATTGTATCTTTTCCAGAAGCCTCAAAAAGGGAGTTTTTCCGGTAAGCAGATGAAAATCCGGGAGTTTGCAGCCCCAAAAATTATTTTGGGGCATGCTTCACGGACCTCCATCGGGAGATCTTTAAAAAGTAACCATATATAAGTAACCGGAAAATCAACTGGAAGGGACATAACTCCTTCCAAGCTGTTTCATGGCGGCGTGCCCACATGCAGGGCAGATGCAGGGGTCAAAGTTCCAGACCGCTTTCAGCAGCTCGGCAATGGATAAATCCGTGTAACGCCGTTTGAAATTCTGGTATCCCTGAATCGTAAAGATGATCCTCAGATTCTTTGATTTCATGCGGTTGTTAAGGAATCCATAATAGCGGATTTTTTGAAATCCAGAGGGAAGTACATGCATCAGGAAACGACGGATGAATTCCGTATTGCTGAGGGTAATCTCACGTTTTGGATCTCCCGGCTTTTTACCTCTTGCTGAAAAGGTGGATTCTGTCTGTGTGACGGACAGAATCCTGCTGTTGGAAATGGCAATCTTATGTGTGTATCGGCCAAGGTATTCGATGGCGTTGCCAAATCCGTTGAAGGTTTCCTTGATGTAAGGGCACCAGTCTTTTTCATAAAGACGGTTCTTCCATTCGTTCCATTGATACGAATTCTGAAGGTCTTTGCAGGAAGCGGAAAAAGAAAGCGTTCCACATTCGTAGTAGGAATTCAGGTAAGCAAGGTATTTTCCCTTGAACTTATCACGCAGGACTTTTACCGGAATGAAAAACCTGCTTTTGGATTTACGGACTTTCTGGTCGGCGGTAAGCCCTCCGCCGGAAATAATACAGTGGATGTGCACATGGTAATCCAGTTCCTGATTCCAGGTATGGAGAACCTGAATGATGCCTGGTGTTGCGCCGAGATACTTCTTATCCCTTGATAACTCAAGGAGTGTTTCGGCGGAGCACCTGTGCAGAAGACCGTAGAGAAGCTCCTGGTTACAGTAAATGAGGGGATTGAGTTCATGGGGAAGTGTAAACACCACATGAAAGTAGGGAGAATCGATGACTTCAGCCCTTCGTTTATCCACCCAGACTTCTTTAAGGACAGCCTGACAGTTCGGACAGTTTCGGTTTCTACAGGAGTTGTTGTGGATCTCCATATGTCCACAGTCTGTACATTGACTGATGCTGCAGCCAAGTTTTCCAGTCTTGCAGTTCAAAATGGCATGAGAAGCCTTTTCCTGGATACCAGACTGGTGATGCCGGCAGGAGAAGTCTTCGTAGGAAGACTTCCAGATTTGGGAGATTTTACTGTCTGCCAATCAACTCACCTCCAAACTGATCAAAGGGACTGAGAGCGGATTGTACCCCATTGCTAGCGAGATGGATATAAACGGTAGTAGATAACAGGGATTTATGTCCAAGGAGTTCTTTGATAGTTAAAAGGTCAGTGCCACTTTCGTAAAGATGAGTGCCAAAAGCATGGCGAAAAGAATGGCAGGTCAGTCGCTCATTCCACTGAAAAAGCTTGCGATAGCGTACAAACTTGTTGGAAAAGCTGGTAGAACTATACGATGCGTTTTTCTTTGAATTTGCAGGAAACAGCCAGCCTTTTGGTGTGCCGCATTGAAACCAGTAGGAGGTAAGCAAATCCAAGGCATACTTTGAGAGAATGGCAAATCTGGATGAGCGGTTTTTGGAACGTTGAATGTGAATTCTCATTTGTTTACGGTCAATATCTTCATAACGCAGAGCACATACTTCTCCAAGCCGAAGCCCGGAAGAATACATGAGAACAAGCATGGTTTTTTCTTTTAAATCGGTGACATCTGAAAAATAGCCAAGAACTTCTTCTTTCGTTGGCACAAAAGGAACATAGATATCAAACCTACGCAAAGGAAGCTGGGTGTCATCCCAGGGTTTGTGAAGAACATAGATGGTAAAAAAACGAAGCTGAGAAATTGCACAGTTGATGGTTCGGGCGGAAAGAGATCTATTTTTCGAAAGCCATTTGATAAAGTCACGCAGTTCCTGCCATGTCACATCTTCGGGCAGCTTATGAAGAACATTTGAAAGATACTCAAGGTAAGCATGGATGTAGGTGCAGTAAGATTTAAGAGTGTGGCCGGTAAGACCGCGGAGAGAAATCATCTCTCGAAAAGAATTAAAATATTTGTCCATAATGGAGCCTCCTTAAAATTGAATTAGTTGTAAAGATAAAAATCTAATTCAAGAAGGCGGTGGACGAATAAAAAAACAAGATATGTGGTTGTTGAAATCTCTGAAAAATGATAATATATGCATAAGTAGTAGGGTTTGTTATGTGTGATTGTCGTGTTAGGGGTAATACAACAATAAAACATATATACAAAAACTGCTACTTTTTTATTGTAAAAATAGAAATGTGGCAAAAATGTACCAAAGACTACGCTAGCCATCGCGGCAGCGATTTGGTACAATTAAAAAAAAGAGAGGGGGTAATCATATGCGTAATATAATTATCATTTCAAAAAATGATGAACTTAAGAGGCAATTGACTAGCATATTAACTTGCACTGGATACCCGCATATATACTCATCATATGACTGCATGAAAACCCTATCATTGGTATATCGCTTAAATCCCAAATTGATAATAATTGATATGGAACTCCCGTCTATAATCTTCAATGATTTGCTTAAACTTTTTTCTCAGCCCATGAAAAAAATAATGCTTTTTATTGCACCACATAGTGATGTTGATGCTAATATTTTAATATTAATCAAAAAAGGATATTCTCATTTTGTGATACACCCTATTACCGAACAGTTATTGATAAATCAGGTTAAGGAAATTATGGATCAAGATAATTCGTAAAGATTTGTTAGCTATGGTGTGGTATAAAAAAGTTAGTGTAAATTTTTCATTGGCAAAAGAAGAAAGCAGCGCACAGACGCTGCTCAGACTGTAGACAACTAGCCTCCTAATAGGAGGCGGTTGTCTTTTTTCTTTCACTCAGGATTTCGATGTAGTATAATAGTACTATACGAAAGTGAGGTTTTTTCTTATGATGGGGAAAAAAGATTATTCAGAACGTTCTCAGGTACAGATTGCAAGCCTGGATGACCTCGTCCCTTCCGGTCATCTGGTTCGAAAGCCGGAGGAAGCCATTGATTTAAGCTTTATTTATGACGAGGTTAAAGATCTCTACAAACCTTATGGCAGGGAAAGCATTGATCCCGTTGTATTAATGAAAATCGTGATCCTCCAATACGTGTTTGGCATCCCTTCCATGCGCAAAACAATCAAAGAGATTGAAGTGAATCTTGCTTACCGCTGGTATCTGGGATACGGCCTGTATCTGGGATACGGCCTGTATGAGGATATCCCTCATTTTTCTACCTTTGGAAAGAACTATACCAGACGATTTAAGGATACGGATCTTTTTCAAAAGATATTCTCCCGGATTCTAATGGAGGTGGATGCCTGTGGTTTCCTGGATACGGAAAGTCTTTTTATTGATGGTACCCACATCAAAGCCAGTGCAAACCCTCATAAATATCAGAATGAAACCATGGAAAAAGAAGCCCGGTGTTACGAAAAGGAGCTGCAGGAGGAAATAGAGAAGGACAGGCTGGAACACGGGAAAAAGCCATTGAAAGAAAAAGAGACCACGCCAGAGACCATAAACAAAAAGGTCAGCACTACCGGTCCCGACAGTGGCTGGTTCCACAAAGGGGAACACAAGCAGGTGTTTGCTTATGCAGCCAATACCTGTTGTGATAATAATAATTATGTCATAGATTTTGAAGTGACAGCGGGGAACGTCCACGACAGCGTATCCTTTTGGGAACTGTACCGAAGAGTAAGCGGACGGGTAAAATATCCTAAATACTATGTAATGGATGCAGGCTATAAGATACCAGCAATCGCAAGAACGCTAATCGAGGATGGAAAGGTTCCGGTTATGCCCTATAAACGTCCAATGACAAAGAAAGGGTACTTTCGAAAAAGCGATTATGTATATGATGAATACTTTGACTGTTATCTATGCCCAAATAACCAGATACTAAAATACAGCACAACAAACCGTGATGGATACCGAGAATACAAAAGCGATGGAAAAAAGTGTAAGGATTGTCCGTACCAAAACCAATGTACAGGAAGCAAAGACCATGTAAAGGTGGTAAGCCGCCATGTATGGGAGGGGTACATGGAAAAGGTGGAGGAAATCCGTCATCAGACAGGGATGAAAGAAATCTATCAGAAACGGAAAGAAACCATCGAACGAGTCTTTGCAGACGGAAAAGAAAAACATGGAATGAGATATACGCAGTACAGAGGATTGGCAAAAGTGACAATGGAGCTGACCCTTTTATTTGCATGTATGAATCTAAAGAAACTGGCAATCTGGAAATGGAGAAAGGGCGGGCTAAGGAAACCCTGTTCTTTTGTCTGGATATTCGAACCAATATATCTCTATATAAAATTCAAAATGGTTCCGGGTGCATCGCACCAGGAACCATTTTGTCTACAGTCTGAGCAGACCGCCCGTCATAGACGGTCTGCTCTACTCCGGGCATATATCCTCGCAGGAGCGCCCAAAATCGGAAAATCATTTCTGGTAGCGCAGCTTGCCTACCATGTCAGCACAGGGCAAAGGCTGTGGGGTTATGAAGTCCATCAGGGTACGGTTCTGTACCTTGCACTGGAGGATGATTTCCAGAGAATCCAGAGCCGAATGTTTATGATGTACGGCGTGGCGGATACCGCCAGCCTGCATTTTGCAACGGCAGCAAACAAAATCGGAAACGGTCTTGACGAGCAGCTTGAGAATTTCATAAAGGAACATCCCGACACGAAGCTGGTTATCATTGACACCATGCAGAAGATCAGAGAAGCTGGCGGCGAGGCTTACAGCTACGCCAGCGACTATGAGATCATCGGAAAGCTCAAGCGTTTTGCGGACAGACACAGCATTTGCATCGTTACCGTCCATCACACAAGAAAGCAGCCAGCCGGGGACAGCTTTGAAACGATCTCCGGCACAACAGGACTTCTCGGTTGTGCAGACGGAGCACTCCTGATGCAGAAGAAGAAACGGACAGCATTGGAGGCCACGGTCGATGCTGTGGGGCGAGATCAACAGGATCAGATTCTATATCTGAAAAAAGATGCCGACACGCAGATATGGAGCCTTGAACGGACAGAGAACGAGCCGTATCAGGAGCCGCCCGACCCGGTATTGGATACGGTTTCCCAGCTTGTTTCCTCCGAAAGCAGAGAATGGACAGGCAGCCCGACCGAGCTTGCGGAGACGGTCAATACAGGCATGGCGGCAAACGCTCTCACCAAATACCTGAACGTTAAATCCGGCAGGCTACTGGACGAGTATCATGTGAAGTACGAGAACAGAGCAAAACACTCCGGGCGGCAGGTGAAACTCACCTATATGGTAATCGACAATGTAGAGTACGAAGTAATCGACTGAGGACGGCGCAACGGCTGCGACGGTTGCAACGGTGAAAATGATACCATCAGAGCAACCGTCGCTATCGTTGCGACCATCGCGGAAAGGAGCGAAACAGAATGAAAACTGTACAAATTCCCTATGACCTGTTTCTCGACCTCGCCATATATCACCTGCGGGGTGAGGATGACTACGAAGAAGAAATCTGTCAGGGCTTGGAACAGAAGCTCGATGCCATACTGAACCGACAGCTCTATTCCAGCTATAAGACTGCCCCTACCGAGGAAGAACGGGGGCAGGCGCGGCAGGAATACCTTGACCGGCGCGGCGTTCCGCAGAGCTATCGCTGGACGGTTCCTCCTTGGGAGCTGTGACAGGAGCGTGCCACGCTCCTGTGGCTGGCAGACAAGGCAATGCATTGGCTGCTGTCTCCTCGCGTTTCCCGTCCCCATCGAAAAATCCGCAGAGTTTGAGATGGACGTGGGCAGAAAATTATGCGCAGAGGTTGTCTGCAAATAAGCTGCTGACCACGCCGGTTTTTGCGGTTTGTATCCACACTGCAAACTGCAAAACCGGCAGAGGCTTCCGCAGAAGCCGCATACCCCCTCGGAGAGCCCACGATACTTTGCAGCCGCAGGATGAAAGTATCATAATGGGTTATTACACTTCCGCAGAAGTGCCTCCCCGAAAGCTGCCCCGTCCTGCACAATCTGAAATCAGGAGGTAAACTGCCTATGGCAAGAGGCGATGGTATTCACCGTACCAACGCAAGAAATATGAGGCTGACGGCTGCCAGAATCGGCAATGCGCAGCAGCACAACGAACGGGAAAAAGAATCCTATGTCAATCAGGATATTGTCCCGGAGAGAACACGGCTCAATGTTCATTTCAAGAAACCGACCGCTGGATATGCGGAGATGTTTGAGCAGATGAAAAAGGACGGGATCATCTCCACCCGTGGACTGAAAGAGGACGCCTTTCTCTACGGCGAACTGATTTTTGACGTAAACACCGCCTACTTTCACAACCACGGCGGATATGACTTTGCAAAACAATTTTACACCGATGCCTACAAAGCTGCAATAGAAATTGTAGGCGGCGAGCAATATATTCTGTCTGCGGTCATGCACGCCAACGAGCGCAACCGCGCCATGTCCGATGCGCTGGGGCAGGACGTGTACCACTATCACCTTCATGTGGTCTATATCCCCGTTGTGGAAAAACAGATTCTATGGACGAAACGCTGCAAGGATAAATCGCTGGTGGGGACGGTCAAGGAAACGATACAGCAGGTCAGTATGAGCAAAAAGTGGGATTCCAAGCCCGCACTGGACGAGCATGGGGAAACCGCTGCTGAACGCAAACGGGAAAACCGTGCTCCGAAAATCCTATTCCGTTCTGCAAGATGATTTCTTCGCCACCATGCGAAAGGCAGGGTATGACGATGTGGAGCGAGGCGAACGCGGCAGCTCCGAGGATCACCTGACTGTGACGCAGTTCAAAGTGCAGCAGGAGCAGGCGCGGCTGGAATCGATCGAGGATAAGATTGATAAGAAGAAGCAAACGATGGAAAAGTACAATGAGAAGATCAGGGAGCAGAAGGGAGCGGCAGCTTCCTTCCACGAGATCGACAGCATTGGGAAAAAGACCATCTCCGGCAACATCTCCATGACGCCGCAGGACGCGCAGTTTCTCAAGGAGCTTGCCAAGGAGGGCATCGCTTCTCGCGGGCTGATCGGAGATTTGAAGAATAAAGTGGAAACGCTCAAGCGCGATGTCAGCGTATGGAAACGCAAATATGAAAAGCTGCAAGAGCAGACAAAGGATTTCATGGAGGCACTCAAACGAGCGCCCCGCAAGGTCAAGGAGTTCATACAATTCATGCTCCACACCGAGCCAGAGAAGCCGGAGCAGTCCAGAAACCGTGATATGCCGCGCTGCAAGAAGTGTGACATGGAACTGTGAGCAACTACGGTGTAGAGCCGTAAAAATACGAAAATAGCCAACAGGAGCGCATCGGACGAACCGGGCCTTGTCCGGCGTGCTCCTGTCTGAAAATCTCCGTTTTCCCCAAGTCAAGAGCCGGAGAAAACACCCGAAAAACACCCCTATTGCGTAACAGAGGCGCAGAAAGGAGCTTGCATGAGAACAGGGCTTACCAAGCAGGAAAAAACCACCGATATATGGTTTGACGAGAAAGAGCCGCTGATCTATATCCGCACACACAACACCGACCTCAAGAACAGGCTGACCGCCTACGCCGCAGTTCACCCCGGCGAGTGCCGCCAGACCAACGCAGACCCGGATACGGGCTGCATGGAGTTTGAAATACGCAAGGGGCGGTTCTCCTTTCGGCTGACTGCCCCATACAGCGCAGAACGCCGCAGGGCGGCAAGCGAAGCAGCGAAAAACGAATAAAAGGGTTTTAGGGCTTCGTTGATTGTTGCGTTGGCAACCCCACCGCAATGGTAGTGCCCTTCTCCGAACTTTTCTCTACCCAAACGGAGCCGCCGTGGAGGTCGGCGATCTCCCATACCAGTGAGAGCCCCAGTCCTGCGCCACCGTATTCCCGGCTGCGAGACTTGTCCACCCGGAAGAAGGGCTGGAAGATACTGCGCTGATACACCTCCGGGATGCCGCAGCCGGTGTCGGAGACGCGGAGCAGGAGCTTTTCCAGCTCCTGAGTGACAGAAACCCGTACCGAGCCGCCCGGCCAGTTGTACTTGACAGCATTCTCCGTCAGGTTGAAGATCAGCCGGTAGATCAGTGTATCGCTGCCAGTCATAATGCCGTCACCCTCCGCCTCCAGCGTGATGCCGTTTTTCTCCGCCAGCGGGGCGAGGTCCGTGAAGATCTCCTCGATCATGGGGGCGAGCTGGATTTGCTCGTTCCGCGCCACCTGCCGCAGATTGCTCATTTCCAGCAGCGTTCTGGTCATTTGGGTCAGCCGCTCCGTCTGCTCCCGCAGAAGGGTGAGAAACTCCGCCGTCTCTGGCCGCACATCGGGATGCTCCGCGGAAAACAGCTCCAGCCGCGCCTGCATCAGCGCCAGCGGCGTGCGCAGCTCGTGGGCGGCGTTGCCGGTGAACTGCCGTTGGGCGGCAAAGGCGTTGTTCAGCCGCTCCAGCATCTGGTTGAAGGAGCGGCTGAGCCGCCGGAACTCCGGCAGCGCGTCCTCATCGATCCTCATATCCGCCAGATTGTTCATCTGCACCTTTTCCACCTGCGAAGCAAAGCTGCGCAGGGACTTGAGAGCGCGTCCACTGACGAAGTAGGCAAGAATGCCGCTGAGCAGTGTTACCGCAGCCGTGATGTACCAGTTGGTGGTACGGAAGCGCCCTTGCGCCCCAACAACGACGATGGTCAGCTCCTCGTTGTGTGCTATGAGCTGCGGGTCGAAGCTCGCCGTGCCTTCCTCATTCAGGATCACATTGCCGCTGTCCTGCAAAGCGTCCGCAATTTTGTCCATATAGTACACACCGGATGAACAGAGCAACAGATTCATAGCCACGCAGGTGACGCCGATAAGCAGAACAGTCATCAGCGTGATGCGCCACTGTAGGGAAATCTTTCTCACGCCTCATCGCCTCCCATCAGATAGCCTTCGCCGATGCGGTTGCGGATGGGATCGTAGCCCTGCGCGGCGCGCAGCTTTTTGCGCAGGGCGGAGATATGCACCCGGATGGAGTTGCTGAAGCTGTCCACGCTGTTGTCCCAGACGTGATCCATCAGCTCCTCCTGACTCACCGGCCGCCCCTGATGTACCATTAAATATTCCAATATCCCCGTCTCCTTGCGGGTGAGCGTCAGGGGCTGTCCGCCGACGGCGGCAGAGCGGGAGCGGGTGTCAAAGGTCAGTGCCCCGCAGGTCAATATCACATCCTGCTGGGTGAACTGCCGCAGGGTCAGACTGCGGATGCGGGCCTCCAATTCAGCTAAGTGGAAGGGCTTGGCCAGATAGTCGTTGGCTCCCGCGTCCAGTCCCTCCACCTTGTCCTCCACCTCGCTGCGGGCGGAGAGGATCAGCACCCGCGTCTCACGGTCGGTCTGCCGCAGGGTACGCAGCACCGTCATGCCGTCCTTCCCCGGCAGGTTCAGATCCAGCAGGATGAGATCGTATTTCTCAACGGCGATCAGCTCCAGTGCTTTTTCTCCATCGTAGCAGTAGTCCACGCTGTAGGCCAGCCGCCGCAGACTGCGGACGATGGTCTCGCACAGAGCGCACTCGTCTTCTATGACCAAAAGGTGCATAAGAACCCTCCTTTTTTATTTCTTCATTTTCACGTTGTTCTTAATTATAGCAAAAACAGATAAGGTTTACGTTAAATTTTCGTTCTTAACAAGGACTTTAACTCTCCCGCGCTATGATGATGGCAGAAAAAATGAAGGGGTGATGGAATTGAGCCATGTGAAAAAGTCAACAGCGCAGGCCGTGCTGCTGATAGTGGGAGTCGTCATGCTGTGCTTCGGCGTCTGGCGAGGCGAGGCGTTGACGGTACTGAGCAAGGCCATTAAATTGTGTCTGGAGTGTGTGGGTATTGGGTAAGAATTTTTCAGGCGTTTCACAGACCATGTCCCGCTTCCGAGGATGGATACAGGCGGGGGCAGCTTTACTTACCAATTTGCATCTGCCCAACTTCCTCAAGGGCGGACTGTATCAGGGTGTGGGAAAGACCGTCTGCGTGCCGGGACTGAACTGCTATTCCTGCCCGGCAGCCTCCGGCGCCTGTCCTATCGGTGCGTTTCAGGCGGTGGTGGGCTCGTCAAAGTTCAGCTTCTCCTATTATATCACAGGTTTCCTCATTTTGCTGGGAGTCCTGCTGGGACGCTTCATCTGCGGTTTTCTGTGCCCCTTTGGCTGGTTTCAGGAGCTGCTGCACAAAATCCCCACGAAGAAGCTTTCCACAAAGAGGCTGAAGCCGCTGCGATACCTCAAGTACGCCATTCTGTTGGTGATGGTCTTCTTGCTGCCGGCGTTCCTTGTGAACGATGTAGGCATGGGTGACCCGTTCTTCTGTAAATACCTCTGCCCACAGGGCGTGCTGGAGGGGGCCATCCCGCTGTCCCTTGCCAATTCAGGCATCCGGGCGGCGCTGGGGAGCCTGTTTACATGGAAATTCGGCATCTTGCTGGCGGTGATCGTGCTGAGCGTGCTGTTTTACCGACCCTTTTGTAAGTGGCTCTGCCCGCTGGGCGCGTTCTGCGCCCTGCTGAATAAGGCGTCCCTCTTCCAGATGAAGGTGGACAAAAACAAATGTGTCTCCTGCGGGAAATGCGCCAGAGCCTGCAAGATGGATGTGGATGTGACAAAGACGCCCAACCACACCGAGTGCATCCGCTGTGGGATGTGCATACGCGCCTGTCCCACAAACGCCGTGTGTTTCCGCTACGGCTTTGGAGACGGTAAAGATAAGGCAAAAGCAGCGGAAACGCTGCAGACAAATAACAATAACAAGCCTGCAAATAAAAAGTCAAGCTAAATTTTAAAGAACATTGAAAAATTTATACAGGTTGAAAAGTGGGTATCAAAATAAGACCGCCAGGATATGCCGGTCTAAAAACAGGTTTTACGTGTTGGTTATTCCGATGCCGGAAGAGAAGCAAGATATTCTTTCACTCGCCCATAGTAAATACGTAAAAATTTATTGGCACCTGCGGTCATGTAAACATAGTAAGGTTTACCTTGTGCGCGCTTCTTGTCCATGAATAGATAAACGGGATCATCCGGTTTGGTTTTAATTAGAACATCCATGACCTGGTACAGTGTTTTGCGTAAAGCGGGTGAGCCATGCTTGGAAACATGCACACTCTTCTGAGAATAATCCCCGGAATCGTTCACACCGGGGTCTGCTCCGGCAAATGCCGTGATAGCGCCCTTGTGGGTGAAACGTGCGACATCTCCGATCTCAGCCATAAGCTGGGGACCGAGAGAGGGGCCTACCCCCTTCATTGCCATAACAATCGGATATTCCGGCAGTTTAGCAGCGGTTTCATTCATCAGTATACGCAGTTGTTCCACGGTCTGTGAAGCGGCGTTTAATTGTTGTATTGCCTGTTTGATGATGCGTTTGGTAAAGTCATCCTTTGGAAGTACGGGAATCAGTTCCTTTGCTGTCTCGTAGATTTCTTCAGCTTTTAAACGGCTAAAGTTGTACTTCTTACGGCAACACCATTTTTGATAGTGCAGGGTAAAGGCATTGCAGGACATTTTGCGGACGCAATCGACATGCCAGTAAGTATCAAGGAAATCCACCCATTTCTGGCTGCCGTCCTCACGGGCGGGGCTGTCGAAGTAGGTGTTAGCTCCCGGATAGGCCAGATCGATCAGACCGATCAGGTTATTTTTCATGGCAGTCTTATGTTTCATGTAAAAATCGAACTGGCGGTTCATAGTTTTAAGCTGTGTGCGTAGTTCATCCATAAGAGTATACTGTTTCAAATTCGCCCAGTTATCAAGAGTGTAGCGTGCGATTTTTATGGAATCTGCTTTATCGGTTTTTACTCTTCGAAGGGGATTGCCCTGGCCTTGAAAGCCATGGATGATCTGTGGATTAACAGCGCAGACGAAGAATCCGGCTTGAGAGAGTTGGCGGGCAACAGGTTCGTAGTAACGGCCCGTACATTCCATAACGATGCGTGTTTGGCCGTTTAAGGCTCTGATGTGTTGAATAAGAGGCTGGAAACAGCCTGATAGATGGGGAACATCAAAGGGACTGGCGACAACTTCACCGCCGGGACGTAGGATAGCCACGGTGCTCTTTCGTTTGGAAACATCAATACCTACTGCGTTCATGCTCATAAAAATGTCACTCCTTTATCTTAGGTAGCAATTGGTCAATACCAGTTTTACTCATTGCCCATTCAATCTACTGTGGTGTGACACGAACGCATTCCAAAGGACGGCTCAACCTGCATAAAACGAATGCTGCGAATGAAGAGCTGGTTAGCAGACTTATTTACGGGCGCAAAGCCCAAGGAGGAATCCGCTATACCGATTGCTCTTACATTCTAACAGCTTAAGCAACAAGATGGATAATTCCTTACTGGATGTAAGGGATATTAACCATAAATATATTGTAGTAGGAGGAATAAAACGAATGAAGATGAATAGGACGAATACTACCAGCAGATTACTGGCACTGCTGCTTATTGCACTGATGGTACTCTCTCTGGCGGCCTGCGGCACAAAGGGCGGAGACAAAATGGACGGAATGAGCAGCGAACCGAAGAATGCTGAGGAAGCGGCTGCCATGCACAAGGAGCTGATGGCGCAGGAAAATGCCATTCTCTCGGAGAACACAGCGCTTTGGGAAAAGGTTTTCATGGCGGCCGACAAGGGCATGACCATGCAGGAGGACGGCAAAAACTACGGTGATTTCCTGCTCAGTACAATTGAATCCGCCAAGGATCAGTTTACGGCGGATGAGCTGAAACTGATTCAGGGAGAGGCGGAGAAGATTCGCGACATCGAAGATAAGCTGACCATGATTGAGAAAAAGTATCCCGCAGCGGCACAGGAGTCCTTGGACGGCAACATGAGCATGCCTGCGGGCAACGATATGACCACGCCGCCGGACGATGGCAGCATGCAGAAGTTCCCTGCCTTTGAGGGCAAGGATCTGGACGGAAACACGGTGAAAAGCGATGAGCTGTTCTCCGGCAACGCCGTCACCGTAGTGAATTTCTGGTTCACCACCTGCAATCCCTGCGTGGGTGAGCTTGCCGAACTGGACGCGCTGAACAAGGAGCTTGCGGAGAAGGGCGGCGAGATCATCGGCATCAACGCCTTCACGCTGGACGGCAATGAAGCGGCAATTTCCGAGGCGAAGGATGTGCTGTCCAAGAAGGGCGCGACCTATAGGAACGTGTATTTTCCCTCCGGCGGCGAGGCGGGAAGATTTACCACAAACGTCTTTGCCTATCCCACCACCTATGTGGTAGACCGTAACGGCAACATCGTGGGCGACCCCATCGTAGGCGCCATCACCGGCAAGGCGCAGGCGGAGGCGCTGCAAGCTCAAATCGACAAGGCACTGTCCGCCGATATGGGCTGAGCGAGAACCTTTTTTACCTGTTGGAGAGGAGGACGACACCATGTATCGGAGAGTATTGCCGCTTCTTCTAACTGCGGTACTGATGCTGAGCGGCTGCACCGCGGGGCAGATGGGTATGCCGCAGAAAACGGAAAGGACCGGACAATCCACTGGTATGTCCGGTGAGGAGGGTATGTATATGGATACCACGGAGAATGTCATCTATCTGGCGGGCGGCTGCTTCTGGGGAATGGAACAGCTGATGCAGTCTATTCCCGGCGTCATCGATGCTCAGAGCGGCTACGCCAACGGCACCTGTGAGGAGGATGCCGACTACCAGACCGTATGCAAGGGCAACACCGGCTTTCGGGAAACGATTCGGGTGGAGTACGACCCGGAACAGGTGAGCCTTGACGCTCTGCTGCTGGCCTACTTCTATGTAATCGACCCCACGGTGGAGAACCGGCAGGGCAACGATGTGGGCAGCCAGTATCAGACCGGCGTCTACTACACCAACGAAAGCGTGAAGGAGACGGTGGAGCGCATCGCGGAGATCGAGCGGGGACGCAGAGAGAAGTTCTTCGTGGAGATCGGCCCGCTGAAAAACTACTATCCCGCCGAGGAGTACCACCAGGACTATCTGGAGAAGAATCCAAACGGCTACTGCCATATTCCAAAAGCGGAGATGGAGCTGTTCTCCAGGCTGCGCATCGACCCAGGCGACTACCAAAAGCCCGCAGCAGAGTCCATTCGGGACAAACTGACGGAGGAGCAGTACCGCGTCACCCAGGAGAACGGCACGGAACGTCCATTCAGCAATGAGTTCTGGGATCAGCTCGAGAAGGGCATCTATGTGGATATCGTCACCGGCGAGCCGCTGTTTTCCTCCACGGATAAGTTTGAGAGCGGCTGCGGCTGGCCGGCTTTCACAAAGCCCATTGAAGAGCCCGCCGTGGTGGAACTGGAGGACCTGAGCCACGGCATGCGCCGCACAGAGGTCAGAAGCCGTGCCGGAGATTCTCACCTTGGTCATTTGTTCACCGGCGATCCGGAGTCCCCTAATGGCGTGCGCTACTGCATCAACAGCACGTCCCTCCGCTTTGTGCCTTACGCAAAGATGAAAGCAGAGGGTTACGGATATCTTCTGTATCTGTTCGAAGAATGAGTTCGCAAAATACAATGATATAATAAGCAGCGTCCCAATCATTATGAACCGGGACGCTGTCGTTTATGCTCATGTCGGTTTATTCAAACAGGACGTTCAGCTTGCTGTTCAGAATCAGATCGGCATAGGCAAGCGGGTCCTTGTAGATCAGATAGTTCAGCTCTGACCGCTGGAAGCGGTTGTCGGCAACTTCGTTTTCAACGGCTGTGCAGTCAATGGAAATCCGGCTTCCATCGTCAGAAATCAGTTCTACGCTGGCTGTGTCGATGTTGAATTGACAGAAAATAAGTTTACTCATAGTCATATCTCCAAGATGTTTTTTTAGGTGAATCAGGTGGTCAATTTTGTCTGATGATTGGCGGGAATCATATTGAAACCCACCGCAGATTATTCAAATCAAGTCGTTGCGAACGGTTAGTACGTATAAAATAGCTGGCTACAAAACGGCTACAAAATTCGTAAGGAACCTATGTACAGCCCGAAATACGTGGATTATTTGGACGAAAAGCGTATCGAGAGTGCATTTTATAACCCTAAATCAAAGCCCAAGACTTGAGTGGGAATGCGATTGTGGTCATACTGAGCGATCAGAAGTAGCTGCAACAGGGCATCAGTGGGATGAAGGCAAGGTAACGAAAGAAGCGACAAAGAATTCTTATGGTGTCAGAACATTCACTTGCACGGTATGTAAAAAGACAAGGATAGAAGTAATCAAAGCGGATGCGGCGGTCAGTGAACCATCTGACCATGTAGATACATCGGAGGTCACTCAAAGCAAAAGCTTGCCCGAAAAAAATGAATCAACCTGGAATACAGATTCATGGGAGGACATCAAAAATCCGAGTTTGCCCGAAAAAGGTGAATCCGCAGGAGAACTGTTGTCCTCAAATACGGAGCAGTTTTTTAGGCTCTCCTGGTGGATAATAGCTGCAATTGCGCTAATTCTTATTGTCGGAGTTTTCGTTGGAACAATAATTCTTAGGAGAAGGAAAAAGTCTTGTTAATACTGACTCCTAAGAAAACTCTGATGTTACTGCCTATCCGTATGAAAAAGATCTTGGGACGGAAGGAGTGAGGTGATTTGAAAAAGGGACATAAGGCCATGTTTCTTGCCTTTGTTCTCCTGCTTACCACCTTGTGCGCCTGCGGACAGCAAGCGGAACAGGCGGGGCAGTCGGAGGGCAGTAGCGGGGAACCCACCAAGGGCTTTGTAACACGGGAACCGGAAAAACCTTCATCTAAACAATCGAAGGAGATTGCCGTCACCGAGCTTTACAACGAGGAAGGAGAGGGCGATTGCGGTGATGGCTTCTCATACAAGACCAGCTATGAAAAGTCAAGTATAAATCAGCAAAAAATTCCGTTTCTATATCGATGGTAAAAAAGGGTAACTTTAATAGAAACTCCCTAAAGGTGCTTTTTCAAAATCTATCGATATTAGTATACAGGCCTCTATTCGAGGTTGAATTCTACTTCATCAGTGAGCATCTTCCAGATGACCCTGACAAGTTTTCCGGCGCAATGTCCAAGGGCATTGTAGTGTGTCCGGCCTTCGGCTCTCTTGGTGTCGTAATAAGCCTTGAAAGTCGCATTGTTCTTTACAACATTATGAGCTGCGTTCATAAGGGCGTAACGAAGTACACGTGACCCCCGCTTGGACATATGGGTTCTTTTAGCCTGAAAGTTTCCAGACTGGTATACAGTTGGATCCAGTCCAGCGAATGCAAGCAGTTTACCTAGTGTTGAGAAACGGTGAATATCACCGATCTCACCCAGTATCATCCCGCCATTTACGGTTCCAATGCCGGGAATGGTCATGAGTACAGAGTGCAGGCAGGTGACAAGATTCGCCAGTTCAAGCTCTGTCTCGAATAACTGTGAATCCAATAACTCGATCTGTGCAATGGTCTGAGTTATCTGGATAGATAAAGAACTGTCATTTAAGCCGACAGACCTCTGTGCGAGAACTCTTAATTCTCTGGCCATATCTTTTGTGAAGTGTCCATGGGAGGATTTGACAAGGAGATTGGAGAGATGAGTCAGGTGCAGGGAAGCAATGTCTTTTGGCATAGGAGCCTCTTTTAAGAGTGCATAGACAGCTTTCTGATGCAGACCGGATTTGAAAAAATACTGAAGTTCCGGAAAGACCTGATCCATATAGGAAGTCAGTTGAATTTTCAAACGGGTACGCTGTTTCATGGTCTTCTGTCGGAACCTGCCGAGTTCCTTCAGTTCAATGTAATCCAGATCTTCCAGGGTAGAAAACCTGAGAGAGTCCTGCATCATAAGGGTTTTAGCAATCACTAAAGTGTCGACTTTATCGGTCTTCATCTTGCGTACATTGTTTTTACGCATGGACGAAGTCATGATAGGGTTGAGAACACACACTTTAAAATCCTTGCAGATTAGGAAACGAACAAGGTTGTCACCGTAGTGTGCCGTAGATTCAAGACCTATGATGATGCTGTGCTGGTCAAGTGGTGCCAGCTTAGACAGCAGCAGATAGAAGCCATCATAGTCATTTGAGAATTGGAACGGCTCGATGAGTATCTCGCCTTCCAAAGAAACGGCAGCGGCAATACACTCCTGTTGAGTAGTCAAGGCTACAGGAAAAAATCAAAAGTCCACAGTATCTGAATGTATTAAACCACGATATTAAAACGAAAGGAAAGTAGATGTTTTCGCTTCTATAAACATCATACAAGGAAAGAAATGACATTTTAAGGAATCCATACGACAATACACCAGTGTTTTACGAGAAGAACGGGCATGGAGAAGAAATTCCTGTGAGAATACGGTTTTTCAGCCCCGTCAGGATTTTGTCTATCATAACCAATGTCGTTGCAACTGTACTGCTTCCTCTTATCATTGCTACAGCAGTGCGACTGGTTGACATATCGGGAACTTCGCAGAAATTTTTTGACGGATTTAGACCGATGTACGGTGCGGCCTGGTATGTTTTTGCCGGGCTGATTGCCATTATTTATTTCGCAAAAGGCGTAAGAAAAGATGTCTACGAGCATCCAATTCTCTATGAAGCAACCTCAGGCAAAAAGCTTGGGACTCACGCTTCAAGAAAACTCAGTATTTTTTCTGTGCTGGGCATACAAAACCGAGACGAGAATGGGAAAAAAGTGTCTTTAATCAGGGCATTTCAGATGTTAGGAAGACTGGGGATATTTTTAGGGATCTTTTTGATATCCCTTTTAGTGGGAAGTGTTGCTGCGATTCTTATATAAAAGAAGAATTATAGCATTCACTGATAGGTAAAAATACTTGACTATACGGGGAGTGAAAGAGAATGAAAATAAGGAAAAGCACGATTGTCTGGTTTGTATTGTCTGTGCTTCTTGCTGCAAGCCAAGCCGTTGAAATAGACAACTCTGATGGCGTGACGTGGGCAGATGCTACTTATGTTAAGGATGCAAAGGTCTTGCCGGAGAATGAAGGAAAACTCGTGGTGGTCTCAGGCCATCCGGAAATGTTGGAGGCTGCCGTAGATGAAAATGTTGGAGTCAGCTTTCCATCGCCAAAGGTATATCGTTCAGTTGAAATTCTGACATATAGCTCTGCATTCAAGGACTGGAAGGTTAAAACTGCATATGAAGGAAACTCAGAAGATGGATTTGAGACAGGAACCTTAACAGGTCGGGTCACAATTGGAGCGTTTGAGCTGGATCAGGAAATAATCAAACGAATTGTGGGAGGTAAAGATGTAGATAAGGAAGACTTCAGCTCTGAAGATATCGTACACATGGAAGAAACAGGCTCTCTTATCAAATCAGGCGGTAGATTCTGTTACACAGACAGGAAAGGTGAGAATCTTTTCTCTAATGGTGAGATTTGGACTCATCCAGAAAAGTATAACGATGATTTCTACAGATGGAATAAGAAACTGGATGGCAGCCATAAGGTCTGGTGGACAATGTGGGACATTGCTCCAGATGATGAATTAACGGTAGTTGGTATTCAAAAGGGAAATACATTGATATACTGTGACAACGTTGAGGGCGGTATTTCAAAAGACCGCATTGTGGGAGAAGATGAAATGACGAATTCAACGAATCAGAAACATGTAAAACATGTTGCTTACGCAACAGCCAGACTGTAGACAACTAGCCTCCTAATAGGAGGCGGCAGACTGTCAAAGAACCCCTATTAAGTGATAAGTAAATAGAGATTCTTTTTCTGTATCATACTATTTTTATATCTGAACAGTGGATTGTGAGAGTTTTTCCACTTCCACATTGCCAGCTTTTTCAGGTTCATGGCAGCAAATTTAAACCGTACCCACATACGAACTCCTTTCAATCCTCGGTACGGTGTATATCTCATCCCATATTTCTCTTTCGCATCTGCAAATACCCGTTCTATCGTTTGGGATCGTAGTTTATAGCTCTCTTTTCCCACCGGTGAAT
>ENA-OXEB01000070-OXEB01000070.1-human-gut-metagenome-genome-assembly--contig:-NODE-70-length-54471-cov-6.62217_pt1 | contig 54471 bp, 40 predicted proteins | sample MGYA00249353_ERZ652239 | MGnify/ENA primary metagenome ERZ652239 (study PRJEB26925, sample SAMN05826586) | human gut metagenome | biome: ENVO:2100002; feature: ENVO:00000062; material: ENVO:00002003... | reverse complement strand
ATTTTACAATACCTGCTTTTCTCCCTTATGATAGAGATATGAAAAATCTCTCTGCCCTTCCCCTTAAGCAGACAACACACTGGAGGGTGAGAAAATGAATTATGCACAGGAATCATTAGAACTGCACCGGAAGCTGAAAGGGAAACTGGACATCGTTTCAAGGCTTCCTATTACAAACAAAACAGATTTATCGCTGGCCTATACGCCGGGAGTCGCCCAGCCCTGCGTGGAGATCCACTGTAATCCTGAGGAGAGTTATGAACTCACCGGCCGCGGAAACTTAGTAGCTGTCGTCACAGACGGGACCGCAGTACTTGGACTCGGTGATATCGGCCCAGAAGCCGCCATGCCTGTCATGGAGGGTAAATGCATCCTGTTCCGGGAATTTGCCGGAGTCAATGCATTTCCCATCTGTCTGGCTACAAAGGACGTGGATGAGATCATCCGGACCGTGGAATGCGTGGCCCCCACCTTTGGCGGCATCAATCTGGAGGACATTTCCGCCCCCAGGTGTTTCGAAATTGAACGAAGACTGAAAGAGCGGCTGTCCATCCCTGTCTTCCACGACGATCAGCATGGGACGGCCATCGTCGTGCTGGCAGGTCTCATCAACGCATTAAAGCTGACCGGAAAGAAGAAAGAGACTGCTCGGGTCGTGATCAGCGGCGCAGGGTCTGCCGGAATCTCCATCTGCCGCCTCCTCATGTCTCACGGCTTCCGTGACATCGTGATGACTGACAAATGCGGGGCGCTGGCCCCCGGAGAGTCCTTTATGAATCCGGCCCAGCAGGAGATGGCCGCTGTCACCAATCCGCGCCAGGAACGCGGTCCGCTGGAGACAATTATCAAAGACAAAGATATCTTCGTCGGAGTATCGGCCCCCGGAATTGCAACATCGGCCATGATCTCCACGATGGCACCGAATTCCATCGTATTTGCCATGGCTAACCCGGTTCCCGAAATTATGCCGGACGAGGCGAAAGCCGGCGGCGCCCGTGTCGTTGCCACCGGACGCTCCGATTTCCCGAATCAGATCAACAACCTTTTAGCCTTCCCGGGAATCTTCCGCGGAGCGCTGGACGTCAGGGCTTCCGATATCAACGAGGATATGAAAATGGCTGCCGCAGCGGCTATCGCCGGTCTGGTAACCGATGAAGAGCTGTCTGAGGACTGTATTATTCCGAATCCACTGGATAAAAGAGTCAGCGCTGCCGTCGCCAGAGCCGTAGGAGAAGCGGCGGTCTGCAGCAAAGTCGCACACAAAGTGAGGAACTGATTGTATGAAACTGGAAATAGGCTTCGGCACCACCCCACAGATTGTGGAGCTGCCTGATAAAAACATAGAGGGGATTCTCTATCCCAATGAAGTAACCGTCGCCACCACCGGGGCGGAGGAAGTGAATCGTTCACTCTCCCATCCGATCGGAACACGTTCCCTGGAGGAGATTGTAAAAGGGAAGGAAAGAATCGTCATTGTAACAAGCGATATCACGCGCCCCATGCCCTCTCACGTCGTTCTCCCACAGCTGTTGGAACGCATATATGCGGCCGGGGTTAAACCGGAATCAATAACCATCGTATTTGCCCTCGGCAGCCACCGGACACAGACCGAGGAAGAAAAGCTCCATCTCGTCGGGGAATCCGTCTACCGCCAGGTGCGCTGTGTCGATTCCTCGGAATTTGATTTCGTTCATATGGGCACCACGCCCGGCGGCACCCCCGTAGACATCTGCCGTCCTGTGGCAGAGGCGGACTGCCGTATCTGTCTGGGCAACATTGAATACCACTATTTCGCCGGATATTCCGGCGGAGCAAAAGCTATCATGCCGGGAGTCTCCACAAGGGCGGCGATCCAGGCCAACCACTCCCGCATGGTCAGACCCGATGCGTGCGCCGGCAAGCTGGAAGGCAATTCCCTCCGGAAGGACTTGGAGGACGCTCTTGCCTGCTGTCCGGTTGACTTTATTGTCAATGTGGTTCTGGATGAGACCAAGCAGATCGTCTACTCCGTCTGCGGAGATATCATTACGGCCCACAGGGCTGGCTGCCGTTTTCTGGACCGTTTTTACCGGAAAGAGATCAGCCGCAAGGCAGACATCGTCCTGGTATCCCAGGGCGGCGCTCCAAAGGATCTGAATCTCTACCAGACCCAGAAAGCCCTGGAAAATGGTAAATACGCGGTTAAAGAAAACGGAATCATCATCCTGGTCGGCTCCTGCCGGGAGGGCATGGGCGAACGGGTCTTTGAGGAATGGATGCTCGGCGCGGACCGGCCTTCCGACTTAATTAAGCGTATCGAGACCGATTTCCAGCTGGGCGGCCATAAGGCCGCAGCGATCGCCATGGTTCTGGAACATGCGAAGGTGTTTCTCGTCTCTCACATGGAGGAAGAATTCGTCAGAAATATATTTATGACACCGTTCTCATCCGTTCAGGAGGCTGTCGATCAGGCCTTTAAGGAATTCGGGGCGGAGGCTTCCGTACTCGTTATGCCGTTTGGTGGATCTACGCTTCCGGTAGTTGGGGATACGTAAGTATTTACTGCTGGTCACATTTGCAGTAACAATTATATAAATGCACAAAAACGCATAAACATCATAGTTATGCGTTTTTGTGTTCAGAGCCAAATGCCCTCTATAAATAGTTCTTTATATCGCACTGCTCAACCACCCGCTTTCCCAGCAGTGTGATTGCCTGCACCGGGCACTGGTTGATACAGCGGTAACACATCGTACACCGCTTTCCCGGCACAGCCGTTTTATCCTTTACCTGAATATTTTCCATAGGGCACTGGTTGGCACACATTCCGCAGCCAATACACCGCCCTGCGTCTATCTTCAGCTTATCAGTATATTCCTTTGTCTTATAAAAGAAATACAGCCTCTGCCCAAACAATCCGGCCAGATGCCAGAGAACCCCAAGACCTTCCCGGGGCGGTTCCCCGCATTTTAAAGCGGCAGCGGCCTTCTTTATTTTGCTGCCGGCATTCACTACCAGCTCCCTGTTTTTCTCCAATGGCCTTTTTAAAGCTCTCTCATCGCCAATGCTGTCAGGCATCTTCACATGCAGACCGCCTGTAATAACGGCGCCGTATCTCTTCAGCAGCCTGGCCATAATTCCTGCCCCATCCCCGCTGAACAGCCCCATAGTGGCAATGATAAAGACTCTTTTACCCTTCCAGATATCATGATTGGAAATCACATAATCCTTCAAAATCTTAGGTATGCTGCTGAATTGTACCGGGTAGCCCAGAACAATCTCATCCTGACGCCCTATTTCCAGCGCCGCATTTTCATTCTCGATGGAAAATGCCTCAGCCTGCGGTTCATATTCCTCCAAAAATTTCTCCACACAATATCTCGAGTTACCCGTTCCGCTAAAATAGATCCCAACCATCCTTTTTCTCCTGATCCCGATCGTTCAACCGCTTCTGTACGTTTCCAGCATATCACAAATCCACTCCCCAATCCAGAAGGGATTAAAAAGCGTAGCACCTGACCACAATATAGTTTGATTTTCCACTCGAATCCGCAATATCTGATAACATAAAATCTTTCATACATGCTACAATGTGACCGTGATAAAAAAGTGCATAAACAACGGGCCGGCGTTTACGGTTTACTCGTCGGTCCGTTGGTATAAGTCACCGTATTCATTGTTTTTCGATACTTCAAGGGAGACATGGTCATATACGTTTTGAACACCTTCTCAAAATACGTGATACTCTCGTATCCAAGCTTACGGGCAATCTGCTGCACGCTCAAATCAGTCTCCTCCAGCAGCCTCTTCGCCTCCCTGATGCGGTGAATATTCAAATACTCACTAATGCCGTAACCCGTAATTTCCTTAAAGGTGCGGCTCAAATAATATTTGCTGATATAAAACTGGTCGGCCAGCAGATCCAGCGTTATCGTTTCATCAAAGTGCTCCGAGATATAGTCGGCCACCGCGTAGATATTCTGGTATTTGGAAGGCGCGCTCACATCCGTATGTTCAATGGCCGGAGTATGATTTTCACGCATAAAACGAATAAAGTACTGGATTATTTCCGTTTCGATCATGGCCCTGTAATTTCGTTTTCTGCTGTCAAATTCATCCTGAAGCCTGGTATAGAGGTCGATAAACTCCCTCTGCTGCCTTTCGTTCAGCGGAAATACCCCATAGTGCTGGTGAAAAAACTTAACCAGGTTCAGATTCGGGAACAGCCGGTCAAATTCCTTCATTTTATCCCGCTCCACATAGAGGATAATGCGGTCATGGCCGATTTCCCGTTCGCTGTTCGCCGTGGTCATATGAATCGAGTTTTCATCCACCAGAATCAGCGATCCGCCTTTTACCAGATAAGAACGGTTGTCAAAGAAGAAACGCCGTTCCCCTTCCAGCAGATAGAAGATCTCATACTGGTTGTGGAAATGCTTTCCATGCATATTAAAATGACCCTTGCGTATCATTCGTTCCAGTTCGATGCCTTCGGTCCTGGCGTAATAGATGACGGCTTCCATGCTTCGTACCTCCTGTCTGCAGCATTTGGAACCATTATATAATAAAACCCATTAATTTTCTATAAGAAAGGAGTCTCCTACTCATGCAGGAACTGAAAAAAGAAGAAATCACCCGAAAGCTTGACCTGGTCGTAAATAAGCTCTTAACGCTCGGCGGCCCTGAAAATGAAACAGAACTGGAGAACGGGGGTGAAAGCATCGGCTTCTTCCGCCGTGATTTCGGAATCAGCGAATGGGACTGGCCGCAGGGAGTCGGCCTATACGGTCTCTACAAGATCATGATGGTTGAAAAAAAGGAGGAATACCGCGAATTCTTATGCAGCTGGTTTAAAAGCAACATGGCCGAGGGGCTTCCGTCCCGCAACATTAACACTACCACTCCGCTGCTGACGCTGGTACAGCTAAACGAAATCTGCCCCGATCCGGAATTCGAGTCTCTCTGTTTAAGCTGGGCCGACTGGCTGATGCGCTGCCTCCCCCGCACGGAGGAAGGCGGCTTCCAGCACGTGACCAGCGCCAACGGCGACCGCCTGGGCGTCCGTTTAAATGAAAATGAAATGTGGATCGACACCCTGTTCATGACCGTTCTCTTCTTAAACCGAATGGGCCAGAAATACAACCGCCAGGACTGGATCAGCGAGTCCATCCACCAGGTACTCTTACATATCAAATACTTATACGACAAGAAAACCGGTCTTTTCTACCACGGCTGGACGTTCAATACGCGCGATAATTTCGGAGGCGTCTTCTGGTGCCGCGGCAACAGCTGGTTTACCGCGGGGATTCTGGAGTATCTGGAGATGTTTAAGGGCAGCCTGGATGCGGGCGTCCGGGAATTCATTGTAAACACTTATAAGAGCCAGGTCCGTACGTTAAAGAAGCTGCAGAGCCAGTCAGGATTGTGGCATACCGTACTCGATGATCCGGCCAGCTACGAGGAGGTCTCCGGCTCCGCCGCCATCACTGCGGGGATCTTAAAGGGAATCAAGCTCGGTATCCTCGATGATTCCTATCTGGACTGTGCCTGGAAGGGCGTCCAGGCCGTCATGAATAATATCGATGAGGAAGGCACCGTGCTGAACGTGTCAGGCGGCACCGGGATGGGGGCTGACAGGGAACATTACAAAAAAATATTGATTGCGCCGATGGCCTATGGACAGTCACTTACGATTTTGGCTTTGATTCAGGCGCTAGATAATTTAAAATGATATTTTGTAATATCCCCGGCAACTGGTTTCCAATCATTTCAAGTTGACTGTGCCGGTATACAGCCTGCTGTGGAGCCTGACCGTGGGTTATGCGTCAACCACGAACCGGATAGATTCTTTGGAGTCGAACGAAAACGCTTAAATTAGGGCCTTGCTTTAGCGGGGTCCTATATTTTTCTACAGGATATTTTACGTGAACAGACAATCATATGGACAAATCAGCAAAGGTATACAATATAAAAATTTAGTAACCTTCCCGGACAATTCTGAAAAAAGAACGACTGCATATCAAAACACAAACATCCGCAGTTTTATATAATCGTCTCACCCTTTCCTAAAATAAATCAAATAACGAAGCTTCTATTTCACATTCCCCATCGCCCTCTTATACTCACTCGGCGTGCATCCGCAGCAGGAACGGAAAACCTGGCTGAAGTAGTGAGGATTTTCACCGAAGCCGGTGGCTTCGCACAGCTCGTAGACCTTGATGTCAGGCCTTTCTGCGATCAGTTTTTTAGCGCGGTCCATGCGTAAGTCCATGACGTACCGTGTAAATGCAATTCCGGTTTCTTTCTTGAAGAGCTTGCCGAAATAGTCCGGGTGGATGAAGAGAACCGTTCCGGCTACTGCGGCGATGGAAAGTCCCTCGTCGCTTAAATGATCGTGTACATACAGCATGGCCTTTTGCACGGTACTGCTGAAGCTGGCCTGGTTCTTCTCTGACCTGTCAGTCTCCCACTGCGTTAAAAGCTGGCGAAGCATGGCCGCCAGACCGTTAAAGTCGGTGCGGGCACTCGTCATTAAGAGCCTGACAATTCCGGTTTCCCGAACGTGTTCATTCGTGTATTTGGCCAGAAGAAGATAGAGTCTGGCACAGTAGGTCCTTGTTTCTTCCGGAGACTTGTTTAAGCGCCTCAGGTCGTATATCACATCTTCCATCTCTGTCAGAGCCAGCTCCGCATTTCCGTCCTTTACGGCTTCTTCCAGCGCGTCAAAGCAGGGCTCCCCTTCTGCGGATTTCGTTTCTTCTTCGGATAAGATACAGAACTTGTCGTAATAGAAACGGTATGAGGAAACTCTGGTCAGGAGGCTGTAGCGTTCTGCGAGACAATCCCCGGAGGTAACCGGAATCCAGGATACAGAAAACGGGTATTCGTTTTTTTCACTCCATTCCCGGATTCCCGACAGGAGACGGCCAAAATCAATTGTTTCCTGATTTACCGCAAATACAACGTGGCCCATAAACAGCGTGACGACTGCCCTGCTGTCCCGGCGAGGTCCCAGGACGATCTGTTTTATGTTTTCCAGGAGTATATTGAGACCTCCCAGATTTTCTTCCTCCCTCTCGCAGGGAATACACTCCGCCAAGATATAACCGGAGCCCAGAAGCCGGTCAAGACGGCCATTTTCCGGCCCCCCCAGCAAGCCATTTTCCAGCTGCTGGGCATTGGCATCCCGGATCGTCTGTTTTACAGTCCCGCGCAGCATCTCTTCCTGCTGCCTGGCTTCCTTTTTTTCTTCTATCTCATGAAAAATCCTGGTGATTGTATCGCTTAAATCCAACTGGGAAATGGGCTTTAACAGATAATCAGAAACACCGTAATGGATAGCCTCCTTCGCATAGGCGAAAGAATCATAACCGGACAGAACCACGGTCGGTATATCCGGGTACACTTTTCTCATCTGAGAGATAAACTCCAGGCCGTCCATTTCCGGCATGCGGATGTCTGTAATGATCAGGTCAAACCGGTACTGCTCCATTAATTCCAGAGCCTGCAGGCCCGTCATAGCAGGCACAGGCTCAATATCCAGAGAAAGCCAGATCGGCAGTCTCATAATTCCATTTACTATGATGCGTTCATCGTCTACAATCAGTGCCCGGTATTTCAACTGCCTTCACCTCCTGGCTGGCAGATACACAGCGTAATCCATGTTCCCTGCCCTTTTTTTGAATAAATCTTTAACCCGCTGCCGGTTCCTCCCAGCATCTGAATCCGATCCTCGATATTTAACAGGCCGATTCCCGTATTGTCAGGCACCCGCCGCTCTCTGATCTGTGCCAGGATCTGTTCCGGAATTCCCGGCCCGTTATCCCAAATGCAGAGAATCAGGCGGTTTCCCTTCCTTCTGGCCCTGATTTCGATCAGACACGGCTTCATGGTAACCTCAGCCGCGTATTTCACCGAATTTTCCAGAATCGGCTGAAGAGAGAGTTTGGGAATCTTCATATCCATACACTCCTCCGGAATGGTAAACGCCACTTCCAGCCGTTCCTCCAGCCGTATTTTCTGAATCGTTACATAGCACGATAAAAGTGTCAGTTCTTCCCTCAGCGGGATTAAGTACTGCTGCTGTTTCGTCGCTTCACGGAAGAGAGTCGCCAGAGACTGAACCATACTGGATATCTCAGGCCGCCCGCTGTCCATGGCCAGCCAGTTAATGGCATCCAGCGTATTATAAAGAAAATGGGGATTGATCTGCGCCTGGAGGACCTTGATCTGGTACTCCTTCTCCTTGATTGTCCTTAAGTAATTGTCTTCCACCAGCCGGCCAATCTCTCCCGTCATAAGGTTGAAGTTAGCCGCAAGTTCCTCAAATTCCATAATATCCGTATCCAAAAGTTCTCTGTCAATCTGTACCGAAAAATCCCCTTCCTCCACCGCTTTCATTTTCTTGCTCAAAAATGCGATAGGAGCCGTTATGTGATGAACCACACGGGCCGTCGCCAAAAATGACGCAATTAATATGAATAAAATAGCCGCTGTAAAGAATATCATCAGCGTGTTCGTCGATGTCATCATCTCTTTGTATCTCTCATACCCCAGATACGTAATCCCGGGAAATTCAGACTCCCCCTCGGTCCTGAAATACCGTCCGGAGCCTCCATTTTTTTCTTTTCTCACAGAATCCAGCAGCTCCGGGCTGTCAAAGATTCGCTTGTCTCCCGCGTAAATGAGATTTTCATGGTAAAAAATTACGATATTGCCCTTCGCAAGGCTTCCCTGCCTGCTCTCCGCCATCATCTTATCCAGATTCACACGGATCAGTATCATGCCCAGCGGGCGGTGTCCCCCAAACGGCGTGTCATAGAGTTCCCGGCCATAGAGCAGTTCCTGGCCATTCCCCCGTTCCAGCCACACCGGCTCCGTTCTGGAAGAGCGTTCCTCCATGAGAAGCCTGATTTTCTCCTGCTCCTCCTCTGGCAGGTTGTAGTTCAGGCTTCCCGTGGCGTACTGGCGCCCCTCTAAGTCTGTTACAATAATGGAGACTGCGTCATTTGCCACCAGCGATCCGGTAATCAGACGGTAATACAAATCATCCACCAGTGCGTAGCGGTCCTCCCTCTCCTGGTTTACCGCCCGCAGCGCCTCCTTCACCGTCTTGTCATTCATGATGTTAAAAGCGATGTTTTCGACAAAATGAAGCGTGTTTTCTATATTCGAAAAGGAGGCTTCAAATACATTAGAAGTCTCCGTCTCCATATCCTGGCGGTAGATGCGCTGTGACAGAATCACGCCGGCCCCCGCGATCAGAAAAAATATAATAATATCAATCCACACGAGCTGCATCATCTTATGATGCAGCCCTCTTTCCTTCTCCTTTATGACTTCCTCCCTCTGACACAGCATCCCATCTGCGCAATCATAACCGAATGAACCGCCGATGATCCGTCAAATAAATCTTTTTTCTCTTCCGGTATCTCTCCCCCGCTTACCACATGAAGAAACAGCTCCAGCTCCTCCCGCAGAGAGACCAGAATATACTCCGGAGGCCGTTCCTCCGGGGATCCGTAGGAGATACCGCCGTCGGTTCGGGCAAACAGCTCGCAGATCGCCCTCGCGCTCTTCTCATCCTCAAACAGCGGAAACTGCGTCTCCCCCGCATCACTGATCACACGGACTTCGGCACGCTTAAAATCGATCACCGCTCCCGCTTTCGTGCCGTTAATACGGATAAAATGGTTTCCCACCCGGAAACCCGAGCCATACTGAAGCGTTGCGAATGCATTTCCGTTAAAGCTGGCGGTCAGCAGGAGCACATCGTCCTCATCTCCGAACTCTGCCCCGCGGTGCCCTAAGTTTCCTCCCACCGCATACATCTCCGTAGGCACTCCCATGATCCACTGCATAATATCAATCTCATGAATATGATGGAATAGATGGCCTCCGGATTTCTCCTGCATCTTCTTCCAGCTCACTTCCGCCTTTTTCTGCTCCCATCCGGTACGTTCGATATGCATGGTGAGTATATCACCGAAAAAGCCATCCTGAATCATCGCCTTAACTCTGGCAATTCCCTGGTAAAAATGCATGATGTGACCCACCATCAGCGTTACCTCTGCCTTCCGGCACGCTTCCACCATCTCTGCGGCATCCTCTGCGTTCAGTGCAAACGGCTTCTCACAGAAAATGTGCTTTCCCGCTCCGGCCGCCGCCAGTACATGCTGATGATGCAGATAGTTCGGCGTGGCAATGATCACGGCGTCGATATCCGCATTTTCCATGATCTCATCGACAGAGGAAGCCCGCAGGCAGCCCAGCTCCCGGCTTAACCGCTCCGAACTCTTTCCGGGACTGTAAACCGCTGCCAGCTGGACGTCCTCCCTCTCCTTTATGGCTCTGGCAAATTCCGCCCCGAAATAGCCGCAGCCCAAAACACCTATTCGTATCATCTATTTTATCTCTCCTTAATTTATAATACTACTTCCCGCCCGGTCGTGAGGCTCTCACCTGCGGCCTCCAGAAAACGGACCACCTCTGTCATCTCCTGCCTCGTAACGGGACTCTGTCCGGTATCGAACATCCGGATAATCTGTTCCACCAGACACTCATAATACCCTCTCTTGTCCTGGGATACATCGATAAACACACTGCCGGATTCATGGAATATGGTTCCCCCGAAGTTGCCGTTTCCACATCGGTTTCCCCGGATATTTCCGATTCTCCCATCCTTCCAGACTCCGGTGATGATATCATGCTCACTGGTATGGATGACGGAAACCTTGCTGCATCCCGTCCCCATGGTCCTGTAAAGCATGTCCGCCATGTGGACCCCATACCAGAAATACCCCGGCTGCGTAGCGGTAAACGGCATGGGGCCGAAGAAATCAGCTCCAATCACAGAATGCCACTCACACTGCTTCAGTGCGGCTGTAAGGCCGTCCGCAAAACGGAGAGAGGAAGTAGATAAAACCGGAACTCCATACTGTCCCGCCAGCTTGAACATCTCTCTGCAGTCCGCCGTATTTAACGCAAACGGCTTATCGACATAGATTGGTTTCCCAAAGCAGACCATCTCCCGAAACTGCTCCAGCCGCCTTCTTGCGTCGACCTGTTCCAGAAAGACCGCGTCTGAATTTTTCATCACCTCTGCGATGGATGAATATAATTTTACTCCCCAATCGCCGGCAACTTCCCTGGTAAAGTTCTCCATCCGGTCCCGGCTCATATCAAAATCCTGTGATACAGGGCCCGGATACGCTGCGGTCACCGGATGACCTCCAATATGAAACAGCTCCCTCTCCCCATTCAGGATTCTTGAAAACTGAACCGCATGGGAAGAATCCAGCCCTATGATTCCCAGCTTCATGCTATCTCGCCTCCAGTCTGACCGGCAGCCCCACGGCCATGGACTCCCTGGCCCCGTCCAGTACCTTTACACAGTTTAAGGCTGCGCTTCCGTCCAGCAGGGTCTCACAGCCGGGAGCTGCATTCCCGGTTCTGACTGCTTCATCAAAACACATCAGTTCCTTATAAAATATGGTGCGCATCCAGGAAGAGGTCTTCATTCCCGGCTTACCAAATCCCTTCCCCGCGTCCGTTCTGTTTTTTCGATACCCGTTCCTGCGTTCCTCATCCTCCGCCTCATTTTCCTGCATGGGATACAGCGTCTCCCCCCGGTCATTTTCCAGGCGGACAAAGGAATTTTTAAAATCCATCAGAATTCCACCCGTCTTTCCCTGAAGCTTTACAAAGTGATCTCCCAGGCGGAATGCGGAACCGATTGTCAGGGATGCAAAACCGCCTCCCGGAAGCTCCATATTCAGAAATATGGCATCCTCCTCATCACCGCAGCCATCTCCGTGATGGACCAGATTCTTCCCTTTTGCATATACCGAAGCCGGAAGACCGGCCAGCTGGCAGATTAAATCCACCTCATGCATGTGGTGGTACAGATGACCTCCGGAGATTTCCTTCATCTGTTTCCAGCCTATGGTTTTCTGAGGGCCCGCCCAGTCCGTATGAACGGCCTCAATCATAAGCAGCTCTCCGATTTCTCCCGCGGCCAGCAGCGCCTTCGCCGTCTGGACGCCCCTGATAAAATTGGTTGTATGCGCGGCAAAAAAATGTACCCCCGCCTTCTCCGCCGCATCAAGCATCTCTTTCGTATCTTTTAAACTCAATGCCACAGGTTTTTCACAGAACACATGCTTTCCGGCCTCTGCCGCAAGGATGGCAGGAGCCACATGGCTGTTATTGGGAGTCGTGATGATTACGGCCTCCACTTCCCTGTTGCTGCACAATTCCTCGATTGTCGGAGCCGCATAAGCCCCCGTGTCCCGCACAAACGCCTTCGAGCGCTCATAATCCAGATCAAAGGCCGCTGCCAGCCGCGCCCCCGGCAGTCCCGCAAGATTATCCGCGTGGATGCCACCCGCATATCCGCATCCGATGATTCCATATCCAGCCATTTCCTTCTCCTCTCTCCAGTACCGCCGGACCTAAATACGTACTGCATTTAAGTCCGGCGGCACTAGCTTTATTTGTCTGCCCCCGCGGTAAGTCCCCCTACAATGCTCTTCTGTATAATCGAGAAAAACACAATCGACGGAATGACGACCAGAACTGACGCCGCCATCATATCTCCCCACTGAAGCGTCTCCATACCGCCCTTCAGGGAGTAAAGGCCCACGGAAACGGTCTGCTTATCCCCGCTGCTGATAATCAGGAGGGAGTATAAGAATTCATTCCACGCGTTGATAAATGCAAATATAGCCGTAGCTACCAGCCCGGGCGCCACCAGCGGAAGCGCGATGTGGAGAAACACCCCCGGCCTCCGGAGTCCGTCTATCAGGGCCGCCTCCTCGATATCCTTCGGCACCGTCCGGAAGTAGCTGACCAGCAGGTAGGTGCAGAAGGGGACGGTAAATGACATATAAGCCATTAATAATCCCGGCAGCGTATTGGCAAGCCCCAGATTCGACACCAGGATAAAGTAAGGGATTGCCAGCAGAATCGGCGGAAACATATAGGTCATCACAATCACTCTCGTCAGAATCTTCTGTTTCCTGCCTCCAAACCGCGTAATCGCATAGGCGGCCAGAGAGGAGATCGTCATGCCCAGCACCGTGGACAGCGACGAGTAGAGAAGACTGTTCCTCACGTATATCAGAAAGTCCGTCTTATGAAGCAGATCCTTAAACCAATACAGCGAAAACCGTTCCGGCAGAAGGGCCGCCGTGTTGCTGACAATCTCAAACTGTCCCTTAAAAGAGGCAAATATCACGATAACAAGCGGTCCTCCCGCCAGCAGTACCGCGGCGGTAAGAATCACATAGGACAGTATGGTCCATCCGTTTTTATGCAATCTCGCTCTCATCACGCCACCTCCTCTTCCCAGTGGTCCAATATCTTAAAATAGATCAGACAGGCCGCCGTCAAAAACAGCAGCAGCAGAATGGTCACAGCCGAAGACCTTCCCAGGGAATACAGGGTCCACCCCATGCGGTAGGCAAAGATCGGCACCGTTTCCGTGGAGGTTCCCGGACCTCCCCCTGTCAGGAGGAATATCAGGTCAAAGCTGTTAAAAATCCAGATTGTCCTCAGAATAATGAGCAGTCCCACTACGACTCTCACAAACGGCAGCGTAATAAAACGAAATCTCTGAAACGGGCTGGCGCCGTCAATCTGGGCCGCTTCGTATAAATCTCTGGAAATCGTCTGCAGGCTCGCCAAAATATTAATGGCAAACAGGGGGACTCCAAACCACACATTAATCAGACTCACTGTCAGCATGGCGATCTTCGGGTTGGCCAGAAACTGAATAGGCTGTGCAATCAGATTCCAATGCAGCAGTTTGGCATTGACGATCCCGTATAGATCATTTAAGAGATAGGACCATGTAAAGGTAACGATAATCATGGGAAATGCCCACGGGATCAGCACCAGCGTCCGGAACATCCCTTTGAACCGGTTGATTTTATGAAGTGACAGAGCCACTATAAATCCGAAAAACAGCTGCAGAGACAGTGAAATTACGGTGTATACAAGGGTGTTCCACAGCGCGTGGTAAAACTCCGGATTCTGCAGAACCGACACGTAATTGTTAAACCCGACGAACTTAACCGCTTTTCCCAGCAGGCTCTTATTGGTAAAACTGTAATACACACTGATACATATCGGATATGCCAGCAGCAGTATGGTCACGAGAAATGCCGGAGTAATGAAAACCCCGCACATATGGCGGTCCACAAAATCCGCTATCCGGTCCCCGACACTCTTTCCGGCGTTTTGCCGATCCCGGTATTGCCTCATAAAATTCCTCCTGTAATGCTATTATTCCATTAATATCTCAATCGCCGCGTTCAGTTTGTCATTCGCTTTCTTCGCAGCCTCCTCCGCCGGAGTCCCGTTCAGCACGATATCCTGCAGACATTCCTCAATAATGCCCTGGCTGGTCAGCGCCGAGGCCGCAGGCGTAAGGCCATAGTCCATACCGATAAAGGTTCCCTTCTCAATTCCTTCCTGGATGTACTCGATCTCTGTCTTGAATTTCTGGATAGTTTCATCATCATAAAATTCTGCTGAGTTCGCAGCTTCCGCCGTCGCCGGCAGCTGTCCGCCCGGAATCAGATGCAGGAAATCAATATAGCGTTCCTTTTCAAAATGGAACTTGATGAAGTCATATACCGTTTCCGGGTACTTCGTCTGATTCCATCCCATAAGACCAATGACAAATGTGGTAGCTCCAAGATTTTCCCCATCCGGGCCCGTAAACGGAACCGCTGCTATCTTATCCAGAAGCTCCGGTGAATTCTGTTTAACTCCATTGATATGGAAGCCCGATCCAAATGCAAACGTCGATTTTCCCTGGAAGAATACGTCATTCTGCTCGGAGAGCCCATAGTTTACGGAGCCTTCCGGAGAGCCTGCCTTATAGAGGTCCGCCATCAGCTGGATTGCCTTTACCACCTTCGGATCGGTTAAATTTCCCCTGTTATCTTCTGTAATTAACGGAGCTCCCTCCGCCTTTGCAAAGCAGCTGAGAAGCTGTGCGCACATCTGGTCGTTTTTAGACATGGCAATGGTAAATCCATATCTGTTCGGCGGATCCGCCACCGCGGTCACCGTGCTTAACAGCTCATCCCAGTTTTTCGGCACAGACAGATTTTTTTCCTCCAATACGTCCTTGCGGTACCACATGACATAGGAATGAAGGTAATAGGGAATCCCCAGAACCGTGTCCCCATCCGTAAAGTTCTCCAGTGGTTTCCCGAGGAAATAGTCCTTCCCCAGCGCATCGATCAGAGGGTTCATGGGCAACACCGCCCCCGCCTGATTAATTGCAAATAAGTTGTCCGGATTTACGCTGCTGACATCCGGAAGCGCTCCGGCCGCCAGCCCCGCCGTCCATTTCTGAGTAAATACATTCCATGGATACACCTCTACATTGATGGTCACATTTGGATGTTCCTTCATGTACTCGGCTACCATCTCGTCGATATAGTCTTTGCGTGCTCCCTCTGTAAACGTGTGCCAGTATGTAATCGTCTTTTTCGTTCCATCATCGGTAATGGCTGCCATGGGGTCTGCGGTCTCACTCTCCTGTACCTCCTGCCCCTTGCCTGCGTCCGCACGTTCCGCCGCTGTACCTCCCGCTGCCGTATCTCCCGCTGCTGTACCTTCCGCCACACTTTCCGCCGCCGGAGCCCCGGTCGCTTTCTGCCCGTTTCCACTGCCGCACCCCGTCATTACTGTTGTCGCAGCAAGTGCTGCCGCCACAATCAGAGCTAATCTTTTTTTCATAATCGCCTTCATCCTTTCTTTTCATTTGGGAAGCTTCCTCATCTGTTTCTATTTTAACAGACACTCTTTCTCAAGTTAATTCAAAAATCAGACATAAATGGTAAAATTTCCGAAATACCAGAGAGTTTTTATATCATAAAAACAGCGTTCCCATGAAATAAAAAAGCGGAACCTCCGGTATCTCTCCGGAAATTCCACTCTTCTCGCCTGGCCCACAGCTTCCTCAATTATCCATCGGCGAAAGCACAGATAAAAAGCCCTGAATTGTCTTGTCATACAGGCAGAACTGGTTCCTGCCATTCTTCTTTGCTGAATAGAGCGCCTGATCGGCGCAGTGGAACAGCACTTCGTAATCTACTCCGTTCTCCGGGCAGCGCGCTACTCCCATGCTGACAGAGATCTGGAAACCCTGGAAGGAATCGGTCAGGGAACGGAAGATGCGCTCGATCTGCGGCATCACATTGCCACGGTATTCCACGAAAATCAGGAATTCATCGCCTCCGACTCTGGCTGCGACATCATCCCTTCGGATATTCTGCCGCATTTTCTGGGAAATGTACTTTAACACCTCGTCCCCGAAGATATGACCGTGCTGGTCATTGGCAAACTTAAAGTAATCCACATCAATCAGGATCATGGCATACTCTTTGCTCTCGCGCTGGACTATCATATTCTCAATCATTTCCTTGGCCGCCTTGTGATTAAAGAGGCCGGTAAGAGAATCCTGGGAGGCCAGGCGCTTTAAATTAGTGAGTTCCATCTGTTCCTCATGGATATCGATGAATTTACCGATCGTCCCGGAATATAAGGTATCCTCGTCGGAATCCCAGATCGTGCGCGCCACTACCTTGAACCACCTCGGTTTTCCCTCGATGACAACCTGATAGCTCCCGCTGAACACCGGCCCTCCCGGAGTGGTCGCACGAAGCTGTTTCTTTAAGTCCGCAAAATCACTTTTATTAAATACCCTTGCAAGTTCTTCATTGCTTTCCGGATGGGCAATCAACTCCGGAATCCCCAGGTATTTCGCTCCCCACTCAGATACTTCCAGAAGATCCGAATGAATATTGTATTCAAACTGAACCTCCTGCGACATAGAGGCGAAGAAACGGTACTTAATCCGCTCCTGCTCCAGAAGCATCAGCGTCCGGTTCGACGCACGAAGTTCATTATGGGACTTCAGTTCAGAAGCAATCCCCTCCATCTCAATATCTGACATCCCGTCCAGGGAGTGTAAATCAAGCTCCTTCAGAATACGGTCCCCCACCTCCACGAGACATTCCAGCAAGAGCGGGTTAAATGCCCCGCACTCCCCATTTAAGATCATCTCCATCGCCTTTTCGTGGCTGTAGGCCGACTTGTATACACGTTCGCTGGTGAGCGCATCATAGACGTCTGCCACTGAGACAACCTGGGCCGCGATGGGGATTTCATCCCCCTTAAGCCCGTCCGGATACCCATTTCCGTCATACCGCTCGTGGTGCCAGCGGCAGATATCATGGGCCACCTGGATCAGCTTTTCCGTCTGACGGTTCGGCGCATTTTTCAGGATCTGCGCTCCGACGGCCGAATGGGTCTTCATGATCTCGAATTCCTCCGGTGTCAGACGGCCGGGTTTATTCAGAATCTCCTCAGGGATGGAGATCTTTCCGATATCGTGCAGAGCTGACGCATTGACAATCAGAGCGATATCCGACAGCGACAGGTGGATCTCATCGGTCTTCTCCAGCAGCTTCTTTAAGAGCATCTCCGTGATCACGCGGATATGCAGCACATGGAGCCCGCTCTCTCCGTTACGGAACTCGACGATGTTGCTCAGAATCTCGACCATCAGGAAATTATTCTTCTCCTTATCAATGATCTGCTCCGTCACCATGCCTTCCAGAATCTTCTGCTTCGTATAGAGCATGAGCATGTTGCTCACACGACGCAGCACCGTCTTCTCATCAAATGGGCGGCTGATATAATCGGCCGCTCCCAGGTCATAAGCGTGTTCAATATAACTGGAGGACGTCTCTGCCGAAATCGTAATAACCGGAATGCTCTGAATCCATCCGTTTCTGTTCATAATCGCCAGAACCTCGAATCCATCCATCTCCGGCATCACGATGTCCAGAAGAATCAGCGAAAGATCGGCGTGGTACTGATTCAGCAGGGAAACTGCCTCTACGCCGTTGGACGCTTCCATAATATCATACTCGACAGACAGTATATCCGCCAAAAGGGAGCGGTTGATCTCCGCATCATCCACTATTAAAATTTTATTCTTCATTTATCTTTTTTCCTCGCGTATCTGGCGCAATTAATCGTTCTTCAGCCTTTGAATCGCCTGAATCGTCTGACTGTAATCGTCTTTCACCCGTTCAAAAAGAGGTCCCGCCTCTTCGCTCCAGCCGCCGGCCCGCAGAGACTCGGTCAGCGCGCTGCTGGACTCGGCAAGCCTGGTGATCGACAGATTCAGGCAGATCCCCTTCAACGTATGGGCCGCTCGGAAAGCCACCTCATAATCACTCTCCTCCACCGCCTTAACCAGTCCGTCAAAGCTTTCATCACTGGAAAACTTCAGCAAAAAACGTGCGACTCTTTCTTCATTCGCCAGACGGCGAAGAACTTCCTCATAATCGGCGCCCATCTCCTCGTAACATTCCCTTACCGTCATCGAAATATCCTCCTGATCCTGTAACCTTAAGTCTTTCTATCTGTTATGATAAAGCGCTTCTCATCATTTGTCAATGAAGGAACCTTCATTCCTCATTTATTTACTGATTTCACAGATAGCATCGGAGAAACAAACATTTTTACGGTTAAAACGCGCAGGGAAATAAAAGCTCCCGGGAAGTATCCGCTTCCCGGGAGTCCATGTTCCTATCTGTTAATCAGGGCGCCAGACGCCGTCTTCTCCGATCCGATATCCGACCGTTACCACAGTATCTTTAGCCATACTGCCGTCGCTGTTTAAATAATACCAGTTTCCATTCCACTGAACCCATTGGTCTGCGGCCATCGCTCCCCCGCTTTGCAGGAAGTACCACGTTCCCCGGTCCAGTATCCAGGCATCAGCCGCCATGGCGCCATCTGCCCCCAGATAATACCAGTGGTTCTGATCGAGCACCCAGCCGACTGCCATGTATCCCTGATCGCCGAAATAATACCATTTTTCATTGATACGGGCCCAATCCGATTTCACAAAACCGCCGTCCAGTGTCTCAAACCACCAGCCATTCTCATTCTGTTTCCAGCTTCCCTTTACCGTATCGGGCAAAACCGACCGGACCACCGGACTTCCGCTGCTGCCATGACTTCCGCTGCCATTATCACCGCCTCCGTCGTCATTGTCGCCGTTGCCATCATCATTGCCGTCGCCGTTGTCATCATCTCCGGAGCCGTCATCCTCCGCCTTTACCGTAACGGTAAATTTTGCTGTCTTTCCTTTATAGGATACCGTAATTGTTTTAATTCCAGCCGTCGCTGCGTCGAATCCGGCCAGTCCATACTCCGTGACGGCAGCCTTCGTTCCGTCTTCATAGACAGCAGTTACCACCAACCCGGAGGCGTCAAACGCCTCATGAATCCGGTACTCTGTTTTTTTCGGCTGAGCCGTAATTTCGATTCCGGTTAAATCGGCCTCTTTGGGATTGGCAATTACAAATGTACTGAAGCTTCTCACGAAAAAGTGCAGGAAGCCGCCGCTGATCTCCGGATCAATCACTTCAATACTGCCATCATCCAATACGTGATAGATGATGAGATCAGCCTTATCGATCCCCTCCGGGATCTTTAAGGTCATATAAAGCGGGATATCCGGCTGAAGCTCTTCTCCATTCACCAGAAGCTTGATTTCCATTGCCGCCGCTGCTTTGGTCTCCGGGATGTCTTCCGGAAGCTTCGTTCCCGTAATCCGGGAAACGATCGTAAGATTCCCCTGGCCAAGCGGAGCATTCAGGAGCGCTCCGGCCACCTCCGCACCTTCCGTCAGCTTTGAATCGCCCTCGGCTCGTATCGTGATACCGGGATATGCATTTTTAAGCAGTGCCTCGAGTTCTACCATACGGTCGGCCATCTCTTTTGTCAGTACCGTATGTTCCGCTCCCATTACATCAAGGAACACTTCCTTAGCCGCATCGGCGGCCGCGGCCTTTTCCTCTTCCGTCACATAGGCCACGTTCTCTTTGTTTAATATCTCCCTGGCCCCGGCCACCGACTGCTCCAGAACCGCGTTCTTTAATATATCTTCGCGGTTTGTTACCGTAACCGTCACACCGGTTGTAAACGTCCTGTCTTCCCCGTCTTTATCCGTTCCCTCATGACTGACCGATATCTTTCTGGTTCCGGTTTTGGTCAGCTCATCTGCATCATAATCGTAATCTGTAATGATTTCTTTATAATAGACGGCGTTGCTCCCGCTGGCCTTCATGGTCCGTTTTACTTCCATCCCCTCCGGATCAAAGACACTCCCCGTCTCATAGACCGTCTTCTTCGGCTGCTTAGTCACCGTAATTCCCGTCTCGTAATAGTCCAGTTTCTCATCATAGACGGTTACCGCCACGCGGTCCTCCAGATACCGTTCCTCTCCCTCGCTGTCGGTCCAGGTATAGCGTATCGCCACCTTCGTGTCACCCGGCTCTGCAAAATCACCGATGGCGTCGTATTCCCCATCATCCAGAATTCTGACCTCCGCCGGTGCCGCATTGCTCGCCGTGGCTTTCATGAGAAGGCGCACTTCCATGCCATCCGGCTGGAACGCTTCTCCGGTTCCATATACAGTCTGTTCCGGCGGTTTCACCACCTTAATACTCTGAGGTTCCATGGTATCCCGGTCGTAAACGGTAATATCAAAGGCGGCTTCCAGCGTCATGCCGTCTTCCGTCACATAAGTAACCGTTACCGGAACGGTTCCCGTCTCCGACGTATCTGGCATACTTACCGCAAACTCGGCCGCGTCAAGCACGCGCACCCGCTCTCCTTCACAATAGGCTCCGACCGTCAGTCCTTCGAAATCAGGTTCTTCCCCTCTCTCATAGACAGTTTTTACAGGCAGCGTATCGATCCTGATTCCGTCAATCACACAAGCTCTCGTAACAGTGACAGTATAATCCGCAAAGCTGGTTCCGTCCGCCGATGCGACTCCGATCTCTATGACATTAACACCTGGCTTTAACGGAATCGCCGGATCCGTCACGTACTGGTTATTAACCTTGATTGTCACCTCATTGCTCGCCTGAACCGTCTCATACTGCAGTGTCACACGGCGCACGTCTGACGGCACTTCTCCTTCGTATTCCATTGTATTAAAATCAAATTCAGGAGTTAAAGTGACGCCCTCCATGGCAAGACTCGTTAAATAGGCCAGTCCGGCTGCATCCTCTTTCACCAGATTCAGCTGATAGCTCTCCTCTGTCTCCCCATCCTCGGCCAGAACGGTTATGCGGAGCGAATCACCAGATCCGGATACCGGCACGGTAACCGCGTCCTTTGTAGCATCCTGATCTCCAACCATAATCTTTCTGGCGAAAATGCTGCTGGCAGCCGGCTGTACCTTCACCTCACTGCTGCCGGAAGGGATTTCCAGCTCATAGATATTGCCGCCCTTCCACTCCGCCTCATTTCCATCCACGCGGATTCCTGAGATGCCCGCGTCATCGTAATCCATGGCAGGTCCGGTACAAACCTTAAAATAGTCAATCAGTAAGTCTCCAACATTTGATCCGCTGGAGAAAAACTCAAACCGGTCAATATTTTTTCCCTGTGTCCGCAGCGGCTGGTCGGCCAGCTTCGGAACATTCATGTCGTTTACATAAAAATCAAAGGTGTTGGTATCCAGGTTAATAACATTCCTGATAATATCCCATTCGTTCTTTGTATACCCCTGAACATTTACTGTGTTCGAAGAGCCCTTCTTATTATGGGTGACAATATTTCCTTTCGTTAGCGCAAAGGTGCCAATTGCATTGGAACTGCCCGTCGGATCTCCCGTTTTGAAATCCGCTTTGTTAAAGGAATACATACCAAACTGATTGGCAGACGCAGACTCCGTTGTCCGCTTCACTCTTGCCTCCACCGTAATAATTCCGCTTAGATCATACTCTTTTTTTGTATAAGCATAGAGGCTGTAGGCGCCGGTTTTCGCCATCTCCAGATATTTGTTGCCATTCCCCTCTGCCTTAATCTGCAAAGATGCCTTAGACGCATCTGCAGCGGAGATATCGGAAACCTTCCATATATTGTTTCCGCTGCTGCTGTTTGTAAATGCTCCCGCATCATACTGATCGAATAAGTCTGCAATGAGATACGTCGTTTTTCCGATCTCCTTGGAAAGAATCAGATTCACTTCCGCAGCGGCGGCTGGCATTACCCTTACCTCTTCTGCGGCAGCCGTCGTGTACCCCTCTTTCGAAGCCGTCACCACATATCCGGTTCCGATCTTCACATCCGTCATCTCGTAGCAGCCGTCATTTCCGGTTTTGGCAGTAAATACCAGATCTCCCAGCGATGCAGTCACGGTAACTCCCTGCAGAGGACCGGAAGAGTTTGATACGCAGCCTTTTACACTGCCCACGTCAGACAGACTCTCCCCCAGCCTCAGCTGGACTCTCGTCACCGCCTTCTCCTCCACCGTGATATCCGGTGTCTCTCCATCCAGATAAATCTCTTTGGATATCACCGCCGTATACGATCCCGGCTTCACCCCCGCTATGGCGAAGAATCCCTGCTCATCCGTAACTGCGGCGTAATCCGTATCCTTTAACTTTACTGCGGCTCCCTTCATGATATTTCCGTAGGGGTCTTCCACATATCCGTTTAAGATTCCGCTGCCCGCTTCCCCCTGATACTCGAAGATTCCCATATCCGGTTCCCCGTTAAACAGGGGAGCTCCGGCAAAGTCACTCCCCGGGTTCGCCGAAATAGACAGAAGCGGATCATCCTCTATCTGGGTTCCTGCATTCAGAAGAGGCGATTCCGGTTTCAGACGCAGCTTGAGAAGCTCCGCCACCCCATCGTCCTCGTCTCCTGTCAGTCCGCCTACAAACATCGGATCACCGCATACCGCACGGGTCTCCTGCTCCGGCGCCTGCACTCCCTTTCCATAATAGCAGTTGCTGTCATAGGAGGTAGAAGGCCCCTCGCCGATTCCAACGCTGGTTGTGGTCTTAGCAGTATTGTAGAATATATTATTGTTGATGTAGTGCATATTTCCCGATTTATTTAAATAAACACCATTGCCCCCTGATGATTCAACAAACGGCAGATTGGACTTCTCAATTGTATTATAAAGGATGTTGTTGTAGACATAATTGACACCCTTGTCCCCATGTGGATTGATATACCGTTTCTGTGCATCCTTAATTACATTGTAGCGGACCACGGAGGTTCCAAAGATAAAACCGCAGAGAAGGATCCCGTCTCCCGTATCATGGATGTAGTTGTACTGAATCAGAATATTGGTGGACGCCTTATCGGGATCTATGGCATTGGAATCCGCACCCCCGGCTTTTACCCTGGTCTTGTAGACTTCATTCCTCTGTACGGTTACTCCATCCGCGTAGTACATCTCTATGCCGCACGTCCCGGCTTCCTTGGATATATTTCCCTCCACAACGGCGCCCTGCACGCTGGTCAGATAGATGGTGTTGCAGGCATAGTCGGAATTTTCCTGGCTTAAATAGTTGTCGCGTATGGTGACGTCCGTATGCGGCTTCCAGTTTTCACAGTAATAATTATTTGCGGCATTGCCCTTCCCCTCTTCTCTCGACGCCCAGTGTTCTCCGCCGGTATCGGCGCCCTTCCACTGCTTGACAATAATACCGCCGAAGGAATTGTTATTGACTACGTTCCGCTCAACCGTAATATCGTGAAAAACCGTCGGCTGGTCTGTAGCCGGTTCCAACACCTCGAACAGGATTCCGCCCGTTCGCTTCGACTTATCCCATCCCTGTTTCCCCAGTATTCCCGGCTTTCCATTGTTGTCACCGCTGATCCAGGCACATACGCCGGTCACGTCATGAACGTATAAATCGTGCAAATAGTAATTGTATAAGTCGCCTCCGTCCTGACCGGCAATGCGGATGCCCCTGACATCCTTTAACTTATTTCCATTCTGGTCGTTCATGGCGCCGGTGAATCCGGCTGCCATATTGGTAATCTCCAGATCTGAAAGCTCCCAGTACTGCTGATTATAGAGCGATACCACTTCGGGAACCGCCGCATTTCCGGTCAACTTCGGTTTCTCCCCATCCCCATAGGCGCCGATGACGATCGGATTTCCCTCCTCACCGGACCCCTTCGGGGAAAGCGTCTCCTCTTCCCATACGCTTCCGGCCTTCAGCAATATCCGGTCTCCCGGCTGAAAAGTTCTGTTATTCACCATTTCAAGGCTCTTCCACGGCTTGTCTTCCGAGGTTCCCTCATTTTCATCATTTCCGGCCTCAGAATCGAGATAATAGGAAATGCCTGTTCCCGCTTCTTCTCCATAGTCCCTGGATACAAGAGCCCTTCCTCCTGTGACCAGGCGTTCACCATAAGCCTTCATCTCCCTGTTTCCCGCCAGATCCACGACCTCACTGCCATCGTATGCGGCCATCTTACCTGCCGCCGCTGCCGGAACCGGGAACAGCGTGCTGAATGCCACGGCTCCCGATACTATACATGCTGTCATTCTGGTCTTCCATCGTGATAAGCTGTACAATTTGTTATCCCCCTTTTATTTTATTTATCCCTTAATCCCATCCATGGCAATCCCATCCACCAGATACCTCTGGAAAATAATAAAGAACACCACGATTGGAATCAGTGAAACCACTGACATTGCAAACAAACCGCCATAGTTGTTGTAAGAGTTCGGGTCTAAATACATATTGAGCGCAAGCGGAATCGTATATTTCGTCGATGAGCTCATGAAAATCAGCGGCTGGAAGAAATCCTGCCAGATCCAGTAAAATGCAAAAATAGAAGAAGTGATAATGGCCGGCCGCACAATCGGAATCAGCACCCTGACGAGTGTCTGAATCTTGCCGCATCCATCAATTTCCGCCGCCTCATCCAGCTCTTTCGGAATCCCCTGGAAGAACTGAACCATCAGGAAGATAAAAAACGCTCCTCCGAAGCACCACGGCAGGATCAGGGCCACCCGCGTATCGATTAAATGGATTTTCTTCAAAATAATATACTGCGGAACCACCATAACCTGTGCCGGTATCATCATGGTCATCATCACACATCCGAACCAGAAATTGGAAAACCGGAATTTCAGTCTGGAAAATGTATAGGCTGCCAGCAGTGAGGAGAGCACGCATGTGATGGTCCCCACAACCGTTACCACCATGGAGTTCATGAAAAACGTGCTGAAAGCCACGCCGCCGATTCCCGCAAATCCGCTGGCATAGTTCTTCGCCGCGTCCCAGACTTCAGGGAGCAGGGAATAGGTATTGGTAAACATTGTTTCGTTGCTCTTAAAGGAGCTGGCCAGCAGCCACAGGAGCGGGTAGATCATAAAGAATCCCAGTATACACGCCCCGGCGTGAAAAATCACTGAGCTCAACTGTCTTTTTCTCTTCATTCCCATGATTTATTCCCTCCCGGCTTCATAGTAAACCCAGCTTTTCTGAGTCTTAAACAGGATTACGGTAAATACGGAGACAATCGCCACCAGCACCCACGCCAGCGCACAGCTGTATCCCATATCAAAATACGTAAACGCACGACGGTACAGGTACAGGACGTACGATAAGGTGCTGTCCAGCGGTCCGCCATCCGTGATGACGTAGCTCTCGGTAAACACACGGAAACCATTAATAATCTGAAGAATCAGATTGAAGAAAATGGTCGGCGTCAGCATCGGAATCGTAATCTTCCAGAAGGTCACGAAGCCGTTCGCGCCGTCCACCTTTGCCGATTCATAGAGCGAGCCCGGAATCTGCTTCAGCGCGGATAAAAAGATCAGCATGGAAGAGCCAAACTGCCAGACCCCCATAAGAATAATAACGTACAGCGCCGTCTTCGGATTACCTATGAGGGACGTCTTCTGCGCGATGCCAAAGACACCCAGCAGCGTCATGATAACGCCCTTGTTTCCGAAAATCTGTTTCCATACCACCGACACTGCGATGCTGCCGCCGATGATGGATGGAATATAGTAAAGCGTCCGGTAGAGTCCCAGTCCCTTGTGCTTCTTGTTTAACAGCATTGCCACAAACAGCGCAAACGCCAGACGCAGAGGCACTAAGAGCAGCACGTATAAAAAGGTCACTTTTAACGCCTTATAAAAGGTCTTATCCTGTGTAAACGCCCGCACATAATTGGCGGCCCCGATAAACTGCGGATCGTTCAGAAGATTGAAATCCGTAAAAGAATAGTAGATGGAGATACACATGGGAATCAGCCACATCCCGATGAAGCCCACCAGCCAGGGGGCAAGCAGCAGATACGCCACTTTATTGTCTTTATATCTTTTCTTTATCAAAATAGTCACCTCAGTCTTTTAAAAAGGGACTGTCACAATGTCTTGTGCAATCCCTTTGTCTTCATTTCCTGAAACGTGTCTGAAAATGTTTTCTTCCACGCCTTAGTTATTTCTCACCAGTATGGCATTTGCCTCCTCACGGAAGGTCTTAGCAGCCTCTTCCGCTGAAACCTGGCCGTAGAATGCGCTGTAAGCCGCGTTCTTAAAGGCTTCATTGATCTCGGACATACCGATCGGGTCCGGAGCAGGCGTCTCGCCGCAGATATCGGCAGTGATATCTAAATAGTTAAACATTTCTTCCTGCTGCGGAGACAATTTGCCTGTGGATTTCATGTGTTCTCTGACCGCGGATGATGCCGGAGTTCCTCTTTCCCCCATCATGATATCGTTGGCTTCCTCAGAGTTTACAAACCAGTTGATGAACTCAGCCGCCTCTTTTTTATGCGCTGATGTTTCGGATATGGTCAGGAACATACCTGGTTTATTCCAGAGGCCTTTATATTCGGTGTTATCGGATAATGGCAGAGAAGTAATCTTCAGCTTATCGTTTACGGATGCCACCTTATTGGCATAGTTGTTCCACTCGATCATGGTAGCGCCTTCGCCCGTCACTACCGGTCCTGCTTCCTGTCCCAGTGTCTGGATTGCCGCATACTCATCCGGATTCGGAATTGCGCCTGCTGCCATCAGCTCCGACCACATATTCAAATAGTCGATACACACCTGGTCGTCGTCATAACCGAGGGATTTCTGATCATCACTGAATAGAGAAGCTCCATGCTGTCTCACCCAATAATTGAACAGGTTGGTATCATCTACAGGGCCGGTCGCTGACCCCAGCTTTCCTGTCTTATCTTTCACGGTCTTGCATAAGTCAATAAAGTCACTCCAGGTCCAATCCATGGAAGGAACCGCCACACCGGCCTCCTCCAGCACTAAAGGATTATACCCCATTGCGAGAAGAGAGCTGGAATACACGAGTCCGACTGTCTTTCCGCCGATCTCACCGGACTTCATCAGGTTTTCATCGATACTGGAGGTATCGATGGTGCCGTCTTCTATATATGGCGTCAGATCCGCGATGGAACTGTTCTTTGCATAGGTACTGATATAGAGATAGTCCATCTGGACGATATCCGGCATGGCTCCTGCGGCCGCCTGAGTCGCCAGCTTGTCAAAGTATCCATCCCAGCCGGAGGGAACCGCTTCAAATTTTACATTCGGGTGAAGCTCCGTATACTTATCCAGAAGCTGCTGTGTCAGTTCGTGTCTCGTCTGCCCGCCCCACCAGGTAAACTTAAGTGTTACATCTTCACCATCGGAGGAAGCTGCTGCGGTCGTGCCTCCTGTAGATGTGCCTCCTGTGGCTGCGGCCTGCGTCGTACCAGCCGCGCTGTCTTTCGTCTTATCCGTGCTTTTGCATCCCGTTGCCGACAGTACCATCATTCCAGCGAGCCCCAGCGCCAGTAAACGTTTCATTTTTCTCATAACCATTTCTCCTTGATCTGTATTTTTAACTCTCAAAGTTTCGGTGCACACCTTGTTTATGCTGTTATTCTACATGATTTGAAACAAATTAAAAATGGAAAAAGCCGTCATCCCAATTGAAAAAAGCCGACTTTCTCCCATGCGGAAAAGCCGGCTTTTTTCAAATTACGCCTGTTTTTGTATATAATCCTTGTACTCAGAAGGGGACATTCCCACTGATTTTCGGAAGGTCTTGGAAAAATACTGGCCATCCGCCGGGTATCCCACTTCTTCCGCGATCTGAGAAAGCTTGATCTCCGGAAAATACCAGATCAGCCGTTTCGCCAGTTCAATTCTGACATTTAAGAGATAAGAAGAATACTTCTGTTTCATACACTTGGAAAAGACTCGCCCGAAATAATCCTGATTCATGTACAGGACTTCCTTCGTCAGCCACTGGATGCTCAGTTCCTGGCTGCTGATGTTCTGATAGATTCCCAGCAGAATATCGCGCATACGCCGCTCTTCCTTATCTCCGCCCGGATGAAGCCCCTGCTTCTCACTGATATAGTCGGCCAGAAGCTTCAAAAGCTCCCTGTCGTCCTCCTCCTTCACCCACCGTTCATTGTCCTCGTCCTCATAGAGCATATCAAGCACATAAAGGATTGCCGCTTCCTTTCTCCCGGCCAGATCGCCTCTGAGACGCATCTTTACGAATCCCAGATACAGCTCAAACAGGATGGCATCATAGGATTTCGCCGCCCTCAAAGCCCGGTAGTTAATCAGCATCAATTCCTCCCGGTTGATATCCTTATAAAATCCATGCCACAAGGCGTCCGTGTCCGCGTCGATCTTACCCATCTTTAAGAGCCCCGAGACCTCCTCATAGAGGCCGTGTATCTGCTCCCAGCTTCCGCGGCCGGAAACCGCTGTCTGAAGCGGGCTGGAATCAAACTTCTCATACTCCTTTTTCACCTTCACAATAACGGGCTGAATCTCATCAAATACACGCCCATCCAGCAGAAGCAGCACATCGTTGCGGATAGACGTCACCAGAAGTACGTGACTGCTTCCCAGCAGCTCCGTGATAATGTTCGTCACCACAAACTGTTCCAGATAGTCAAACCATTTTTCCTTATGAAACGCCAGAAGAAAGACCTCTCTCCGGAAGATCCCGCAGTCCCCCAGATACGCCTTGAAGTCCTTATGGATATCTTCCCGGTTCAGCAGCACATTGCGGAACATCTGCTCCCTGGCTCTCGGAGCCAGCCGCTTGACCTGGGTCCGCATATCATCCTCTTTCCGCTTCTTCTCTTCCCGGACCTTAAGCTCCTCCGTTACCTTGCCGATCACTTCCACGATCTTCGCCTCATCGCAGGGCTTCAGTATATAGTGGCGTACGCCCAGCTCCATGGCTCTGCTGGTATACTCATACTCTCCGTAGCCGGAAAGCACAATGAATACAATATCCGGAAAATCCTCCCTTGTCTTCCGGATCAGCTCAATTCCATTCATGACAGGCATCTTAATGTCCGTAATCACGATATCCGGCATCTGGTTCTGGATCTCCTCATATCCCTCGACACCGTTCCATGCGGTTCCCGCCAGACTTATCCCGTACTTTTCCCACTGGATAAAATCTGCCATTCCCTCTCTCTCCACATCCTCATCGTCCACGATCAGAAGCTTATACACATCTATTTCCCTCCATATTTCGGAATTTCAATCCTCACAACGGTTCCCTTTCCGGGCTGGCTGGTTATCTCAAATACTGCGTCAGAAAAGATCAGGTTCAGCCGTTCCCTGATATTTTTAAGTCCGATCCCATTTCCCTTGGGCACCATGGTGAAATTCCTTACGGCCTCCAGTTCCTCCTCCGTCATACCCGGCCCGTCATCCTCCACCTCCAGGGTCATGGTCTGCGCCTCTACATTTTCCTTTACCCGCACCAGAATCCTGCATTTGTTTAAAGAATTGTCCACGCCATGGTTGATCGAATTCTCCACCAGTGGCTGCAGAATCATCCGCGGCACGTGGTACGCCTCCAAATCACCCTCTGCCTCCACGAGAAACTCGGCCCTTCTCCGGTACCGGACCTTCTGAATATCAATATAATGCCTTGCCAGCTCCAGCTCCTCCAAAACCGTAGCCAGCTGTTCCTTCTTAAATGCCGCCCGCAGCAAATCTCCCAGCGAGATCAGCATCTCAGACGCCTCCTCATTCTTCCCCGACCGTATCATCCAGTTAATGGAATTCAAAGTATTATAGAGAAAATGAGGATTTATCTGCGCCTGAAGCGCCCGGTACTGCGTATCCTTCAGCAATATCTGCTTCTCATAGTTTTCATGAATCAGGACCATGATCTTATCCAGCATAATCCGGAACTCCTGGGTCAGGATTCCCGCCTCGTCGCCTCGCTTCTCTCCCTCCAGATACTCCTTGGCCTTCTGAAACTCACCCGCTTCCACGATCTGAATCGAATCCGTCAATCTGTTAAGCGGTCTGGTAATGGCCGTGGAAAGCCGTTTCAGGATCAGCATCGCCGCCACAAACAGCACAAGAAATCCGCCGATCAGACAGTATCGGACCATGGTGTTCATAAAATAAATCGAGCTGTACGGAAACATGTTCACATACGTCCATCCCGTCTCCGCCGATGTAAGCTGACAGAGAAAATACTTTCTCCCCTCCAGATTTATGATCTCATAATCGCTCTCCGGCAGCACCTGCCTGATCTTCTCATACAGACCGTCCTCGCTCTGATAGATCAGGCCGGAGTCGCTGGTCACGCACAGGCTGGAAACATCGGTTTTCAGCTGATTTAAATGCTTCTCGATCAGCACCCGGATATCCGATACAAAGATCAGGCTTCCCAGATAGTCGAGACTGGCATCGATGTGCTTGCGTATATCTCTGCCGGAGACGAGATAGGGAAATTCCTCCGTAGGATTCTCATAAACATAGGCTCCTTTTGCCTTGTCAAACTTCTCCAGCAGGCTGTCGTAAATTCCCACCGGCAGTTCCACATACCGTTTCCCCACCTCATATCTGGTCAGGAATTTATCCGTATAGATAAATTCCGACACCAGCTCCGCAGACAGCGCCTCTGTGGTCAGCCGGCTTCGCATCTTCGACATCTGAAATGAATATTCCGCCTTGTTCTTCGCACTTTTTATGACCGACAGCTGATTTTGAATCTCGTAATCCATTGCCAGATCGAAGGACAGCTCCTCCACCTTTTTCAGCTCTCCGTCCACCCGCTCCGTGAAGAAATTCAGTTCTTCCAGCGACTTCTGGTAAAGCTGGCCGTCATAGATACTCAAGGTAACCTGCATGGCAAGCAGCGTGATACCGCACAGAATTCCGAATATGGCCGCATAGACCACCATCATCTTTCTGGCAAGGCTTGTATTCCTAAACCGTTCCACCCACTGATCCCAACGCTTTCTCATCACTTTTCCGCTCCTTCATCGCCTGGTAAAGTTCCTGATCCGTCATATGGTTCTCCATGTTGGTGATGAGAACCACCCGTTTATCTTCCTCCGAATAGGTAACCTCCCTCTGCCACTCATAGAAATGAGGGCCGTCCCCTAAATTCCTGATATATCCCATCAGCCGTCTCAGGCAGTACGCAGTCTCCTTGACATCACAGAGACAGTCATTTTCGTAAAATCCCTTCCATTTTCCGTGTTCCCGCGCTCTCATGGACCGGTCCGCCGCCTCATACCAGTCCGCTGCCCTGCCAAACAGATAAAACGCCCGCAGATACTGTTTACCGGCATACGCCTCATAACCGTCACAGAAGGACACAGCGCCTCTCAGACAGTACGTATGTAGTTTCACCTGCAGGAGAAGGGAATCCTCCAGAAGCGGCCCCGCCTGCTCTGCCATCCGGCTGCATGCTTCCAGAAGCGGTTCAAATGCATTTCTCCCATTTACAACCGTTTTCCGGTACTGTTCCATCTGTTCTTCCAGACTCTCTCCCGAGGCAAACCAGTTAAGCTCCGGCTCCGGTCTCTGACCCCCATCCGCCATGATGCGGCACACAAAATCCCTCGTCACGTAATTATAAAACTGGTCGCCCGCCCGCTCGTCCTCCTCTTTCCCATACGGAACCGTACACTTAAAATACGCTTCAAAGAGATCCGGGAGAGCCGCCAAAAGGTTCTTCCCGTCAATCCGCTGTCCATAGGCGTAGTAAGACTCCATATAACGCCTCCTGTGTTCCGCTGCGTTGAGCGAATTTCCTCTCCACAGATTCCCAATAAAGTCCAGAGGATACACGTGGGGCTTTACATTAGAACAGTTGACAACCCACAGGCTCTTTATTCCACAATCATACGCTATTTTCAATTCTTTTTCCACAAATTCCATAGAATTTGGCAGCATGGTAATATGATTCGCCGCCTGCAGATCATAAAAAGAGACGTGATAATACGTTCCATGGTTCCCATCCCTTAAATCTGCGGGAGGCAGCGCCGGCACTCTGGGATTGTGGTTCCCCTGTCTTCTCGATACCATTTTCCCGTAACCATTATCGGCCCAGATGGTAATCACATCCTCCGGCAGAGTCAGGAAGCCCTGCTGATACAGTTCCATCGTCTCCCCATAGAGATTCGTGCAGAATACAGGATTCTTCACATACTTCTTTACCAGCTCGTACTGGCGCACCATCAGGCTGCTGATTAGGTCTCCCCGCTTCTTCGGGGTATCATACTGGGGATCATCGTCCCAGAAAGGCCGGTCTCCCTGCCCCCGGAATCCGATATTCCAGATAACATGGTAATCCTTCTGCCTCCGGATTCCGTCCTCCCACAGGCTGTAAAAAAGCTCCGGATATTCCGCAAAGGAAGGCGTCTTATCCGGATAGACCCGTGCAAACATCTCGGCTCCCAGCGGTTCCGCGTGATGATGAGTGATCCAGAGCCCCATATCGGCCGCCAGTCCCACATAAATCTTGGAATTCGCATCAGTACCCGGTATCACTAAATTTCCTCCGAGCCGCAAAAGCGCTTCAAATGCCATCTCCCACGGATACTCCCTGTTCACTCCGCCATCCCAGCGGCTGATCAGTACCTCGTCGTTCAGAAACCAGCCTCTGTATCTCACCGGATATGGAGACGACGCAATCGTTCCAACCGGGATCTCCACATACTCCCGCTTTTCGAATTTCTGATCATTCCAGAACCAAAACGGCAGAATCCCCATGTACGCCTCGCTCAAATGCAGCAGTGCATATACAAATCCCAGTTCATCCCCCGCGCAGACTACCAGCCGTTTTTCCTCAACCAGTATCCTGTACTGTTCCGGATCCATGGATTCCTCGCAGAGCCTGATCCCGCCCCCATAAGCAGAATCCCTGTCAATCACCATATCCAGATCCCGGTAAAACCTCTCCACCGCTCGTCTCACCGCACCTCTGTCCTTCATCGTTCCAAGATCCACCGTAACGCTTTTATCCAATAAAAATGTTCCCATCATATCCTCCTTTACCGTGAAAACTCTATCGTATCTCCACTCCATTATAGGAAAATATACAATGGGCGTAAATGGAAAAAAACCGTAAACACACTTGGAAATTTCCGACTTTTCTGCAAAACAAAAAATGAGACCCCATAATTTCTTACGGAATCTCATTCGCAAAATCCTTATAAAATAAGGGTTTATTCCATTGTATAAGGCATAAGAGCGATGTGTCTTGCTCTCTTGATTGCAACGGTAAGTGCTCTCTGATGCTTTGCACAGTTACCTGTAATACGTCTCGGAAGAATTTTTCCTCTTTCAGAGACATATCTTTTTAATTTATTTACATCTTTATAATCGATGGTGCCGTTCTTCTCACCACAGAATACACATACTTTTTTTCTTCTGCGCATGCCGCCTCTTCTGAACTTGGCGCCATCAGCTTTATCATTCTTATTATATGCCATTGGTACTACCTCCTGTTAGATTTTGTTGTTTCTATCCCTGCAAGTTTAGTTGAATGGAAGTCCTTCGTCTTCGACTCCATCCGGGATATTCATAAATCCATCACCGATTGCGGAAGACGGTGCCGGTCTGGATGTTGGCTGATAGCCGCCGCCATCACCGGAAGCCGCGCCCTTGCTGTCGGCGAATTCCTGATCGTCTACAATGATATCGGTCGTGTAAACTTTGATACCGTCCTTATTCGTGTAACTGCCAGTCTGGATCCTTCCGGAAATCAACACTCTCATGCCCTGGCGGAAATACTTCTCGGCAAACTCACCTGCTCTGTCAAATGCGACACAGTTGATGAAATCTGCGGTCTGCTCGTTGCCGTCCTGGTTTCTGCGGCCTCTTCTGTCAACAGCAAGAGTATATCTTGCGATGGCCATGGCGCGCTCGCCTTGGGAATATCTTACTTCTGGATCACGGGTCAATCTACCCATCAGGATTACTCTGTTCATACGATCACACTTTCTTTATCTATTATGCCTCTTGTCTTACGCATAAATATCTGATAACTGGTTCCATAATACGAATGCGTGATTCTAACTCATTCGGTGTTGTGGAATCGCCATCAAACTGGATGAAGTAGTAGAATCCCTCTTTCATCTTCTGAATTTCGTAAGCTAATCTCTTCTTACCCCATTCGTCGATGTTGGTTACAGTACCGCCAAAACGAGTGATATAATTTGTAATCTTCTCGATGGCTGCTGCTCTCTCCTCATCTTCGAGCTTTACGTTAAGAACAACGGCTAACTCATACTTGTTCATGCTTGTTTACCTCCTTGTGGTCTCTGGCCCCTGCTTTCAGTTTCAGGAGCAAGGAATTTAATGTGTCACGGATTAATATTTTAGCAGAAATTGGCGGAAAAAGCAAGTACTTTTTCCTGTTTTCCTACGATTTTACGACATTTCCGGGGCTTCTTACCGCTTTTCCGCCCCATCCGCTCCCTTCATCCCTCTGACGTTCTTCTCCACCAGCTTTCTGGGAACCATAATCATGTGGCCGCAGCCCATACATTTCAAACGAAAGTCCGCGCCGACCCGCAAAATTTCCCATTCACTGCTGCCGCAGGGATGCTGTTTCTTCAGTTTTACAATGTCTCCGACTTCAAAATTCATCTCGTTCTCCCGTTATCAGTGTCCTTATTTTAAGATCTCGTCAATCGCCTTTAACTCATCTGCCGAAAACTCCAGATGATCGAGACACTGAACGCTGTTTTCCAGCTGTCTCACACTGCTGGCCCCGATCAGTACGGAGGTCACAGCCTTCTCCCGAAGCACCCATGCCAGCGCCATCTGGGCCAGCGACTGATTCCTGCTCACCGCAATCTCATTCAGCCTGCGGATCTGGTCCAGCTTCTCCTCGGATAAATAGCGGTCATTAATCGTAGTTCCCACTCTGGAAGCTCTTGACCCCTGCGGGATACCATTTAAATACTTATCAGTTAATGCGCCCTGCGCCAGAGGACTGTAGCAGATACAGCCCACGCCGTGCTCCCACATGGCTTTAAACAATCCGTCTTCCGGAGTTCTCTCGAACATGTTGTAACGCGGCTGCTCGATGAGACAGTGTACGCCCATATCCTTTAACAAAAGGGCCGCTTTCTCCGCCTCCTGCTTCGAATAGTTGGACAGGCCCACGTAAAGCGCCTTGCCCTGTCTTACGATATCCGCCAGCGTTCCCATCGTCTCCTCCAGCGGTGTCTCCGGATCCGGTCTGTGGTGATAGAAAATATCCACATACTCCAGCCCCATCCGCTTTAAGCTCTGATCGAGACTGGCCATTAAATACTTCCTGGATCCCCAGTTTCCGTACGGTCCCGGCCACATATCGTATCCGGCCTTCGTGGAAATGATCATCTCATCCCGGTAGGTTCCCAGGCCGTGTCTCAAAATCTCCCCAAAATTCTCTTCCGCCTTTCCAGGCGCCGGAAATCCGTAGTTATTCGCCAAATCAAAATGTGTCACACCCAAATCAAACGCCCTGCAGAGAATAGCTTCCTGATCCTCAATAGGCTTTTCCAAACCGAAATTCTGCCATAACCCGAGTGAAACCCTTGGAAGTTTTACACCGCTTCTTCCACAGCGCTTATAGTCCATCTTCTCATATCTGTCTTCTGCTGCCTGATACATAGTTTTACGCTCCTTTATTCTGTCATTTTTTCTCTGCCTGTACAGCGCGCTCACACGCCCGCCGCATCTCCCAGTACCTCACCCAGCTGCCCGCTGATCACCAGATCAGCGCGGCTGTCCATGGGGGTAACCGTCTTATTAATCAGAACCATCCGTTTTCCTCTATAATAATCGATCAGTCCCGCAGCTGGATAAACCGTAAGCGAAGTGCCTCCAACGATCAGCATGTCCGCCCTGGTAATATATGACACCGACCGGCTAAGCACCTCCTGATCCAGACTCTCCTCATAGAGTACCACGTCCGGTTTAATTGTCCCGCCGCAGCTGCACCGCGGAATTCCATCCGGTTCATCCATATTTAAAATGTCTTCCAGACTATAAAACTTCCCGCACCGGGTACAGTAATTCCTGTGTACCGATCCGTGAAGCTCGAGGACTTCCTTACTGCCCGCCGCCTGATGAAGACCGTCAATATTCTGAGTGATAACAGCCTTTAACTTTCCTTCCGCCTCCAGCTTTGCCAAAGCCAGGTGTGCCCGGTTCGGCTCTGCTTCCGGAAACAGCATTCTGTTTTTATAAAACCGGTAAAATTCCTGGGGATTCTGCCTGTAAAAGCTGTGGCTGATAATCGTCTCCGGCGGATACTGATACTGCTGGTGATACAGCCCATCCACGCCTCTGAAATCCGGAATCCCGCTCTCCGTCGAAATACCGGCTCCGCCAAAAAATACGATCCGGCTGCTCTCCGAGATCCACTGCTTCAGCTGTTCCTGTGCTTCCATCTCTCCCGTTCTCCCTCCTGTCCTTTCAATCAGGCCGCCACTGCACTCTGCCATGCAATGGCGGTCCGATACTGGAACTCAGACGGGGTGCCGCAGACTGGATTCTTCCAAATCCGCCTGCGGCACCCCGGATCGTTTCAGAGTATGTTTGAAAATATCTCATTTCAATCCACGCCCGCCACTGCCGTTCAGCTTCTTTTAAAGCTTCGAATATCCGTAACCGTTTACAAGGGCATCCAGCTTGATTCCCTTCTTGCAGTATGGGCATTCCCGGAAATCATATGTCTGATCATCAGGGATATCACGCTCCCGGAATACAGAGTTCACAGGCATCCCGTCCAGTTCCCCGATCGCACTGAAGATCGCCGATATTCCCTGGAGCTTTCCTCCGTAATACTGAATACACTCGACTCCCTTATTGATCGTCTTTCCCGTTGTCACGGAAGCCATCAGAAGAATCACATTCTTACCGGTTATCATGGGCTGAATATTGTCACGGAAAATCATCTGGCTGTTACTGTTGTACTCCGGAGTCACAACGTAAATTGTCTGATGCGCATTCCTGGACATAACGCCTGCCTTTGTCAGTTCCTCCGCCAGATAGGCGCCTACCACATCCATGCCATCCAGGCATACGATGGTATCCACAAACGTATTATACAGGTAAAGTCCCACTAAATCACGGGCGACCTCCTGTGCCTCACTAACACGCGTCTTCAGCGTTGTCATATCAATGTAGTAGTTGATATGGGAATGGTTGGTTGCGAAATGTCCCGGCACAACCTTGAGCGGTACGTTACATCCTGGAGCCTGAAGCTTAATATATCTGTTTTCCATAGAAACCTCCCCTGCTGCTGTTTTCTCTATTATACTACAGAAACAGGACTGGTTACAAGGAAAATCTATTAGTTTTGCACAACGCGCTACTATACTACCTCATCGAAATAAACACCGTTTAACGGCCTGATTCTTTCCGTCATACTCCGGCGGTTTTCCGGCATCTGCGTCATTTTGTATCCAAAGAGCCAGGCTGTCATCTCCGCAATTCCCAGCGACAGATGCGGCTTCACAAGAGTCCCCTCCGTCATCCGAGTCACCCTGGAGCCATTCTTATCCAGCTTCCAGCGGAAAATGCCGTCGTTCTGGCGTATCTGCCCGTCCGAAACCTCGATCATAAGTTCCATCTCACTGACTTCTGAGTCCTCTTTTAACCGGATCACAGAGACGAACTGCTCCAGATTGATGATTCGTCCCATCATAAGAGGCTTTGGCGGGGCGATCTCCTTCACATAGTCCGGATGTACCAGAAGCTCCCTCTGTTCCATCTCTCCGCCTCCATAATAGGCGGAAATACCGGCCAGTCGCTCCCTCTCGTCCCTCGTTCTCAAGAGTACCAGATCGCCGTCGGCGCTTCTCACCTCCCGGCACAGAGCCCGGTAATACTCCTCATCACGCATCGTATAGACCTCATAATGCTTTTCGAGGCATTTGCCCGCAAATCTGGCCGCCTCCTCGCATTCCTCCGTCCGCTGTTCTATGAGGGCCCGTCCGCTCAGACGCATCATGCCCTTTTCACTCAAAGTAAGCTGCGGCTGATCAAAGATATAGGTAAACTCAAACGGCAGATAAATAGCCGGATCCACCGGATGCAGAAAGCAAAATCCCATCTTTTCCATATACATATCGGCAAATATCCTGGACAGCAGGCGGCTCATATACCCCTGGTGACGCCATGCCGCCGCGGTAGCCACCCCGGCGATATAGTCGATCCTCCAAATACGGTCCTTAACCACCACATCAAACGGATTCCGGTGGAGCATGGCCACGATCTCATTGTCCTCCTCCGCCACGAGAATCTTGTTCCGGCGAGCCTTCTCCCCATAGTAAAAATCCACGAACGACTGGGAATCTTCCACAAAGATCTCTTCCCACAGCTTCCGGCTTCTGCTTTTCTCTTCCTGTCTTAAATAATGTATCATCCTTTAAAGTCCTTCTGTTCTATGCTGTATTTTCTGGCAAAGTCAATGGGATTATAGGACATCTTCGCTCTGCGCAGGCCTTCCATTCCCACGTCGTCCTCCCGGTTGACAAGCATCATTTCCTCCGGAAATGCCCTGACCAGAAACTCTCTGTTAATAAACTGGTAAAGTCCATTGATCTCCGGGTTGGCCTTCTCAATGTGAATTACCGCCATTTTTTCAAATTCATTATAGCTTCCTATCGTAAACGCTTCCAGCTTACCATCGATATAGACGCCGGCCATCCGGACGCATAACTGGGAACAGTTCTTCAAGATATCGTGAATTCCGTTCACCTCATAATCCAGCTGGGTACCGAACTCCGCGGCCTCCACCTTGTTTTCCCACCATCTGTCCAGGAACTCCCACACATCGTCCCGGTCAGAACAGCATAAAGTCCGGTACTCATACCGCCCTTCATACTCTCTCAAAAATGCATTCAGATGATTCTTTTTCTTATGCAGCTTCTTGCCGGCCAATGACCGCATAGCTGCAGCATCATACAAATAATCCTTTAAATCTTCCTGCTCCTTCACCTCAAACTTCTCAGGATCCAGATTTAAATAGTTCACACCGTCCTCATCCGCCAGATAAATCCGAAACGGCTTCTTTAACACGGTATTAAAATATTCTACCATTTCATAAAAGTAATGGGACAGCTCCTCTTCCTTACACATCGGCATGGCGCTGAAAGTAATGCCATCCTTTTCCATCAAAAACTGTACTGCTTTCTCATCGCTGATCGCGCATTGGATATGGTAAAAATCCCTCCAGATAAAACTGTCCAGAAATACACTGTCACACGTCTTATTGGGCCGCAGTGCGAAAAACGGCGTCACTCTCTCGATATCCTTTGCCTCTACCGGCTTAAACTGTAGGTTCATAATAATTCCCTTCTGCATCAATATTGTCTTTCGTCTTATAATCTGAGTTAACTCTTCTTAACAAAATCCGTATTGCACTTCGGACAGTGAATGCTGATTTTCCCTTTTCCTCTGGGAATCCGGATCTTCTGTCCACAGCTGGGACATTTATAGATATGGTATTCCTTCTTTTCCCGAATTCTAAACTTAAATTTGCGAAACTTTTCCGTCACAGAATAACGAAGTCCTTCAAACACCTGCTCTTCCTTATATCTTTTCCCGATATTCCTCGAAAACATCCGAAAATAGCAGAGAATCAGACACGCAAACGCCAGAATATCCACCCATGGTTTCCTTATGAAAATTCCAAGCAGCAGAAAGAAAAGTGAAACACCGATCAAAAACTGTCCCAGGCGATCCGCTCCATAGCGGCCCACCATAAATCCTGCAAACTTTTCCCTCCATTTATTCATCATATATTTAAACGCCTCTTTTCCTCATAATGACTTAACTATAATGAAGTCCCTGCAAAAAGTCAATCTCGTCAATTGATGTTTCACAATCTTTTTAGATTTTCCCGGGCATCACGCTATTGTATACCCATTTTTCCCCCTCTGTTTCGTCTGATAAAGCGCCGCATCCGCTTTCTGATACAGCGTATCAAAATCATTTCCATCAATAGGGGCAATAGAAACTCCAATACTTGCGGACATCTCCCAGTTCTTCCCGCCTTCTGTGCATGTAACCCTCAGTGCATTCGACAACTCCTTCGCCTTATCCTCAACCCATTCAGAGTCAGGCGCCGGAATAAACGCTGCAAATTCATCTCCGCCCACTCTACCCAGCACATCATTAACACGGAAATGCTTTCTGATGATAGAAGTAAACTCTCTGATACAGTAATCTCCAAATGCGTGCCCGCACGAATCATTGGCCTGCTTAAAATTATCAATATCAAACAGAAAGAAGGCATAGACCCCCTCCGCCGGTCTGGACAACAGGGCGGTAATTTCCCTTCCCGTTTCCATCTTAGTTAAGAAACCAGTCATCTCATCAAAAGAGGCCCGAATTTCCTTTTCCTTCTCTGCATTAATATTTTTCCGGTACGTGAACATATGGATACATTCATCTTCCTGAGAAAAGAAGATATAAGCATCGATCCGCATCCAAAAATACCGGCTCCCCTCCTGAGTAATCTTGAAATCATATCTTAAATGATTATTCCCCATTTCATACTGCCGGATAACATTTTCCGGAGTAAATGTGGAGACGTATCCCTCCCGGTACTCCTCCTTAATCTGTTTTTCCGCAATCACTTTAAGTCCCTGGTCATAAGGCAGATCCCCCGCACCCAGACTGCCGAAATACTGTTCTGTCAATTTATTCGCATATTTGTTTCTCGTTATATTCAGTTCGTAGATATTATCATACAGCTGCTCTGTAGCCCTCTTAAACGCATCCTGCCGTTCTTCCATCAGCTGAGTAATCTGCCTGTTGAAATTGCGGAGCACCGTTGTTATTACTACCAGGACTGTAATAATAATCGCTATAATAATAACCCCTGTCTGGTACAGCCGATCCTTTATTTCACTCACGATAGCGCTGTTATTCTGTTCCACTACCAGATGCCATGACAGTTCCGGAATATACCTTGAAACCACATAGCTCTTTCCCTGGCCGCCCACCGCCGTATCCGACCATAGTTCCAAATTGGCAGAATCCTCCTTCCACTCCAGCACCTGACTGCGTATACTCTCCTGCTCGAACATCTGAAACCAGTCGACCCTGCTGTATCCCGTATGTTCAGAAGAGATCTCAATCACACCGTTCTCATCGATCAGACATGCATTCAAATGATATTTTTCTTCATAGCTCTTCAAAAACTCTTTTAAATAACTCACCCGCATACCGACTCCCACCACCCCCAGGAAGTCACGATCAGGCCCATAGATCTTACAGTTTACAAACACCGTTATTGCATTGTCCGCTCCGTTTACCTCATCATTATCCACGTTCATGGAGTACTCAAGATCATCGTTCAGCATATCAAAATACCATACGTTCTCCGGGTCTCCTTCCGTGAGTATTCTGTCAATCCCATTGAAATTATAATAGCGGTTCGTCAGGGCCGATACCAGAAAGACCGAATCAAAGTCATACTTCTCCCGATACGTCTCCAAATAGTTCTTGATCGTCCATGCATACTGTTCGTCCTCTAAATGAGCTGCCTCGCCCTCCAAATGGGCCGCCAGAAGGCTGTCATGGGCCATGGTAAGGGAAATGTTAACAGGCCTTGTAAACAGGGCTGTAAGCTGATAATAAATGCCTTCCGTCGTCAGAGAAGCCACCTGTTCGATGTTATTAAGCGAAGCTTCATAATTTGCCTGATAACTAAAAAAGGCCGTCACCAGAAAACCACATACCAGGATCACACTGACCAGCAAATTTGTCTTTAAAAGCTCCCGATTTTTTTCCAAAATGAGCCTCCTTTACTCTTTTAATCCTGTATTGTTTTATTTTTGATACTCGTTTTATTTTTGATACTTGTCTTATTTTTAATACTTACTTTTGGCACTTTAAATCTGGTTTTTAGTATATCACATAATGCGCCGTCTAAATAGTTTCCACTCCTGCCTCTTACAGAAATGGTTCTGTTCTTACTTAATTCAATTCAAATACGTTATCTGCAGACACAAAAAAATCCTGGAAAATAAATTCCAGGACTCTTTGAGAGGCGACAACCAGATTTGAACTGGATGACGGCTGAAAAACGTTGAAGAATGGAGGGATGTGCATGCCGAGGGGTGTTTGCGCAAGCGGGAGGGCAAACAACTTCATGTATAGTTTTGTGTTTTTTATCAATTTCTCCTATGGTAAAGAATGTGAAAAGTGTGTTGTACACTTTACACACAAGTATCTCGAATTGTTCAATAGTCTTTTTAACTGGAGAAGCCTTCACCACTTCCGGAAACTATTTGTTCAGATACCCTTTCTGTAGAATCATTTGTCTACCCATTACAGGTTTCCTCCAACTCAAAAGGAATCGTGTAAGTCGAGTACCACCAAGACGTGACGAACCGCTTTGGCCTTGATTGTCTAAATCAAAATATCTGGTATGTGATTCGCAAATGTAAAGCTGTTACCCAACCACAGTATTCTCATAAGTAATACCCTTTCCACAAATTAATTCCGCCCTCCAATAAAAGAGATTGGAATCTCATGTTCAACTTTCAGTGCATTCCCACTGAGCCTTGTTGTATATGCGCGTAATCGTAGACCCATATCCATACACCGCTTTAATTCTGTATAAAACTCTGTACTCTGATCAATTACAACCTCCTTTAAGTATGGATGAAGTGACACTATACAGAAACAAGCATTTTTCCCAAGACATAAACTTGATTGAAGTTGCTGCAATTGCTTTATAGTTCTCTCAGAATACACAGTCGGAAAAAGAGCTTTAATATTGGTAGAAATCACACTTTTAATCTCAACAATTGTATCAGTGTCTTCAATGTAAAGATCACACTTATACCCCGAAACAGAATGTTCCTTTTTAACAATCGCTCTTTTTCCCAAATACGAAAATAATCTGCTTCGAATACTAGTCTCTATTGCTCGGTTTGCCATAGAAGTATTCAAAACAATAAAATTTCTCTTATATGGAACCGCAAACAGGGCATATGGTGTTCTGGATTTTGGTGTCGCAGTCGGAACAAGTAATACCTCTTTCTTATATAGCTTTAGAAAATTGCTAAGATGACAAGAGGATGGCACATAGCAGACAACCGGTTTCGAGTCAATCTCCACCTCACACAGAAAGCGGTTCTTAAGTTCCTTTATGAATATTCCAGTTTTGAAATCATTAGAAATGGCCATCTGCACTGTGTATCCTCCTCACTTTATTTTTGCTTGTATAAATTTCTCTAGTTCAGACTCTGACACAAACAGGCCTTGCATACGCTTCGTGTCGGAATCTGTCACTATCAACATATCTCCTTTGCCAAGAAGATTCTCTGCTCCTGGCATATCCAATATTGTTTGTGAATCAGTATGGGATGGAAGTCTAAAGGAAATTCTATATGGAATATTTGCTTTTAATACGCCAGTTACAATATTTGCGCTCGGTCTTTGAGTTGCAATTATCAAATGAATTCCTAAAGATCTTACCTTCTGTGCTAACATAGAAAGAAATTTTTCAAACTCCTTTCTATTACCATGTATTTCGGCTGTTTGTATCAAGTCCGCATATTCATCGATAATAATAATAAGACGTTTCATGCGATTATCTGCGTTCTTTTCATTATATGAATCAATATCCCTACTTCTACAAGAACGAATCAACGACATTCTTTCAGGTTTATCTATATCATTCACACGACGAATAAGTTCCAAAGCTTCTTCAGCTTCAATAATTATATGTCCACCATAAAGATTTGGTAAATCCTCGAAGAAGACAAAATCTGTCTGTTTAGGATCAACGATCAAAAACTCCAAGTCTTGCATTGGATATTTGTGAAGTAAACTCACAATTATTGAATACAGGAAAATGGTCTTTCCTGAGCCAGTAGTTCCCGCAATCAACACATGTGGTGCCTTAGAAATATCCAAAATTTCCATTTTTCCATCAGGCATCTGACCAGCGATTACATCTAGTTTTCCTTTGCTCGAATCCAAAATAGGTAAATTTTCCAGTAGACCTATCGATTTTCCAGAATCCGCAAAAGGAATATCTACAGAAATATAACTGGTCCCCTTGATATGATCAATAAGAATTTCACCATTTGCCTCAAGCTGAATTCCAATATCATTCTTATACCGGTTTAAACTATTAACAGTTTCTCCTGATTTCAGCTTTACTGGGAAACGTGTAAAACGTGTAGTTTCTTGTACCATATCTACAGCAATAGCTTCTGCACGTATACCGTAGTCCTTAAATACTTTATTGAGCCTGGCACATTTTTCTTCTATTTTTTTGCGTTCTTCTGGAACTGGCTCGTCTAGGGTATTTACTGTTGAAGTAGTACCTGTCGAAGTCTCCGGTGCATCAACAATACGAGAATCCGCCTCCCTTGAATCCACCTTAATTTTTCCTAACTTCTCTTGTGGCTGTTCATTAATTGAACTCTCTGGATTATTATCCACCAATGCAAAAGCAATATCTGCCAAAATGCTCTGGATTTCATTGCTTCCCACCGTAGTCAGGCAATAATAATTTCCTTCATAGCCCTCGTCACCCTCATAATCCACAACAGAACTTGTATAATTCTCAAAATCAACAAAAGCAATATTTTTTCTAACAGCAACTTTAAACTCGCCAGCAAATAATGCATTTAGCTCGTCACAATAGTGAAGTTTTTCCGTAGCCTCAATATCAGCATGGAACAAACATTCAAATACCTGCTCCCTTAAGATTTCTCTTCTAGATACCGTTGTGATTTTCTCCGTTACTCCAAACATTTCATAGATTAGCTTCTCCAACACCGTAACCTGCTGTACTGCATGACCTGAAATCTTATCATTCTTAATCTCAAAAGCGTTTGCATTATTTGCATATGTCTTCACTTCGATGATATCTACAGTGGCTGTACGATCGGTATCAAGATTGATAGCCACAAGATCCGGCAACTCACCCTCCTCGCGATCCGAAAGCCATTCTTGAGCCAGTTGAGCATCCAAGCCCACAAGTATTGCATCTGGATTCTTACGCTTATAATGAATTGCCGCGATAGCCGTTCCTAAGCTGCCTTTTCCATGCTTTTCATCAAATATCTTGTTAGATACATGTGAAACTATACTAAGGAGACCGTCGTCGTTAATATTTCGTATCGTTTCGATAATTCCTTTAATTCCAGAATCTTTTGGTATAAAATTTCCCAACTTTTTTACAAGCATGTCATATCCCAATACGAACTTATTGCAATTTGCAGAATAAATTCCTATAGAACGATAATCATTTTCACAATAAAATAGCTTTTCACTAGCAGCTCGGAGGGAAATATCCCAACTCTTTAAGCTCTGATCCATGATAACTAACCAATCTGCCTGCTTTAATAAGTTATCATAAGTATCTCTTTTCAACGGAGTCCTAAAAAAGGTACTTGTATGACTAAAGGTTGATGGGTGCTCGTTCAGCTTTTCAATAATGCTTGCATAGATAGTAAATATTCCACCTTCACTTGCCGGACGAATTTCTACTTCTTCATTTATTGGATTATATTTGTAAATCTTTGGTACGCATAGTGGGTGAATGTGAATTTGTCTACTGTTTTGTGCTGTTTCAATTTTCACTTCGTTAGGATCAAATATAACAAGCAGATGCTGCTCTGTAGAAATCTCAGAAAGGATCTGATTATATGAGCGTCTCTTGTTTACAATTTTCAGCTTAAAGTTAAGTGATCTCTTTCCCTTATACTTGCCGAGCATACCCTCATTCATTGAATTATCATTTATTTCAATCCAACTCCCAGGGACTTCTTTTGTCCTAAAAATAATAACCTCTATACCTCTAATGTTAAATTCCTTGTCCGTATTCAGAGCCTTAAGCATCGAAACGATTACTTCTATTGACGGCGGGTCAATAAAGCATAGACGGAGCATCATACCTGCATGAGGATAAAGACATATATAACGCACAATTGCCTGCTTAAGTGTATCTATACCGCTTTCGCTCTGATTTATCTGCGGAACATTTGAGTATACCGGGAGCAATCCTATTCTACCTGTTAAAGGCAAAAAGGCAGCCGCCTGCTCGGTAACTGTAACCGGTAATAGCATAACAGAAAGTGGATCCGGAATATCCTCAGCTTTTCTAATAATAAATGACTTATCCTCCTCTGAAAGGCAGCCATCCTCTATATTACTCACACCTTTGCTTGACAAGATTTCCTTTGCTAATTCCACATATTTCCACAAATAAAGTGGATGGAGTGGTGTAGGTATTGCATGATACTTGCTCTCGCCAACAACAAATACATAATCAAGCGACATTACAACATTAATTATAGCCTTAGCATTGGAGGCAGCCACACCCCAAATTTTAGGAAAATCCTCATTGATAACAACCAACAATCGCTCATAACCTCGGATATATTCCTCGAATTCAGCATGCTTAGCGAGAACCTGAAGCATTGGTACATCCTGCAATCTTTTTCTATAAGGAGCAACTGCATCTCTAGCCTTTAAAAAATTATCTAAGTATTCGGAAATCTGCTCACCATCTGCTAGCAATACTGAAATTCTGCGCAAGTCATTCCTAATATTATCAAGATAGCTTTTCTTAAACGGAACAAATTCGTACTTTTCCAAGTCCTTGATTGCTTCATCAGGGGACTCTACATCTGCATAAATGGTTCCCCCCATGTCATCATCTGTTGTCAATTGGTCAGCGACCTTCTCTGTCAAAGGTTCAGCCTTTACCTGAACCTTTGCCCCCTCAAAGTCAACCTCAACGCGTTCACTTTTTTTGGTGTTATTTCTTTCATCCACATTCTGCTTAATTTGATCAAGAACATCGTTGATTTTATCTGTGGTTCCGTCAAAAACAAGCTGTGCAGCCAAAGCTGTCGGCTTAACTACCGGAGTTTTTCTCGGCTTTGGAGGAGTATCAATCTTTTCTTTAACTGCTTTAAGGCAGCCTTCAACCTCCTCGAGATCCATCCTTTTGAGAAGTTCAATATTCTTCGTCTTATAATAACTAAGAATCATTCTTGGAATATCACGATTTACAGATGCCTTTGCGTAGTAATTAGTAATGCTTTGGCGTTCAGCCTGCTCTAAATTGCTGATTTTCTCAATAACTGCATGGTTTCTCTTTATTCTTGCTACAAAGTCATCCTTATTCGGGTTCCTACTAACAATATTCTTATCAGCCAGCAACCCTAACTTATAATAATTCTCGCAAACAGTATCTGGTAATGCATTAGATGGCGCTTCAATCAAGAGTTCCAGGTAATCAAGAACGCGCTCAAAACTAAGCAAACTTCTTACAGACTTACACCCTAGCGTCTGAATCAGTGCTTCAATCACTGAATTAGTGTCCTTCAGTTCCTTTTTTACAAAATTGCAGCTCTGCGTATATACCTTTTCAAGCCCAATCTCGGGAAACCAACGCAAAGATGATATTTTTTCTAACTCGGCCCTCTTTATTACTAACACACGAAAAACAGACTCATCGCCTGTATTTCTAGAGGTTTCTGCATCCTCAACACTATAACTATACTTTACAAACCCCATCGTAGGTAATGTATTTTTCAGCTGGTATTCACAATCAGTGGAAAATCCCAAAAAGAACACTTCAACATTTCGCTTATCAGATAGTTTTGATACGAACTCGGCATAGTCAAAATCCGGAATATTTACCAATGAGACACCATATTCCTGGGAGGTCGCATATCTATTTACAAAATCAACAACAACATTTGTTAAAAGCTTTCTGCTCATCTTATAACCTCCATCCAATTAATGTGACACCATCAGCATAGCGTTTGCCCAATCCTAGAGAAATGTATGTATTTGCCAATTTTTGAGCATTTATGCTCAAGTCGCCACGTAAATCACCTGGTGTAGACTGCGCAATGTTGGCCTCTTCCAGAATCGAATATTCCCTATCTGAATCTGCACCTATTAATATACAGTAATCGCGAACCAACTTATCACTTAAATCCTTTAAATCAATTCCATCTTCAAGGTCATCTGCAGAAATAACACTGAGGGTAATCGTCTCCAAAGTAAAGCTGTTAATGAGATAACGTTTGATGTTTGCACGATTACCTTTAGGACCGACCAAACCCGCTCTGACACCGAGCACTCGGCAAAAATCAGAAGGCGAATTGCTTTTATATTCAAAAGTATATAGTGCTATTTGCAATGCTTTTGATAATGCATACTTTGGAGCATCCCCTTCTTCCAAGAAGCTGTTAAAGTAACTGGTTATAGCACTTTTGGCTCCTTCTTCCTTGTCGATAGAATTAAACACCATTTCTTTAATCCATTTTTTGCACGCAGTCTCGGTATCATGGGGTATATCCTCATCGATAACCTGGTAAATTGCGTTGACATAATAGTCTTCTACCGACTTTTTGGCCGCTGTAAATGACTGTTCGCTTGCTTTCCTGATGGAATCAACATCCCCACCAGCATCAATGACAATAGGAACACGATTTCCACCAAACACTGCTGCATTCCCATGAATTAGATAAAGCAATGACGCAAACATAGCATAATTGACCATTCTTCGTAAGACCAGAAGACTATTTTTGTTCTCCTCGGTCAAAACTATATTCTTCGAAAGCTGATCGAAGCCTTGCCTAATAGAATCCTTGCAGGAATCCCATTTAATTTCGCTATCATCAGGATATTCTACTCCAAAGACCTCCCTCTTTTCCGTTTCAGAAGGGTAAGCAATAATCGGCTTTACAAGCTTTGTCATATCGTCTGTATCATTCAAAAGGGCTATTCTTAGCAAATTGATAGCCGGAGAACGCTCCCCATCAATCTTTTTAGACAGGATTTCGAAAATAAAGTCTCCTATGCCCGCTTCGGAGTTAACTCTTTTCTTAACCATCCAGTGTGAGGAGATGGTTGTCACAGAAAAGTCATACGCGGGATATGTCGTATTATCCTGGTTGAAAATTTCATGTAAAAGGAACCGCAAATCTTTGATATTTGAAGGCTTCTCCATCTGCCCCCTTTCAAGGATCTGATAATAAGAGGCGATAATTTCATCTGAAGACACAGCGTCCTTTTTTCCTTCGCATATGAGCCATTCGTGAACATCGGTTGTCTTACAAATTTCTCCAAGACATGCGCGGAACAAACCATTTGCAATATGTGGAGGTTTAGTACCATTTGAGGTTGGAGCAAATCCCAAATAATCTGTGCAAACAGATTCGCCAATTCGTTTTAACGTATCTCCAGCCATTAGTTTTCCTCCTCCCCAAAATCATATTTGCCGTCCTGAATATGAACAACCTTTTTATAGCTTCTTGTTCTACTTGCTATTTTAATTTCGCCATCATCGTTAGGTTCCGAAAATCCCTTATCATCTAACTGTTGTAAGAACATCGCTGCCGCTTGCTCATACTGCGGAGCCAAAAGTCCAATTGGATAACCATCCTCTATGGCGTTTAATGTTCTCAAAAAATCAACATCTAGTCTTAGTACCGGAACATCAGCGCCTTTGGGCTTCATGACAATGTGGTCTGGTACATATTCCAAACCTTTCAGCCAATCTGCTGGCCTTGGCATCAGAATTTCCAATTCACTTGCATCCACAGATTTACTTGATACTGCCACTGAAGCATCCTGGCTCATATCATACCGATGAGTTGTCCAAATATGCAATTGCTTCCTATCGTCAGATGATGGCAAGAAAAGCTTATTGATTGACTTTATCAAAGACTCCTTCGTTTTTTTCTTCTGTGCCTCAAAGGTTGTAAAGATTTCTGTACACTTCGTAATCTCATCTGGTTGAAGCTTAAATAACTCCTTCCCGTTCTTATTTTCAAAATAGTACTGACGCTTAAGTTTACGAAAAAGACTTAATGCCTCATCCACATTTTCAATTTCATTAGGACAATTATCCGGGATTCCGAAAATCCAATCGGCTTTAATTTCACCATTCCATAGTTTCTCATCTAATGAAGGACAAGACAAATATACCGGATCAAACTGCTGTACAGATGCGAGTAAATCATTGGTCCCTTCAAAAATAGCAGTATAGTAACAGTGTCCTTCGTAATCCTCCATCGTGCAAGCTGTGAAGATAAATGCAAATGCCCCGAGGATATCACGAATTGCAAAGTGCTCGCATTCTGCCGCTGCTAACTGAAACAGGCTTAAAAGCTGCCCCTTTACAAACTCATCTGACAAAGCCATCAGATTATACTTCAATGCTGAATAGTAAGCAGAATCATCCTTAAGAAGTTCAATGAATTTATCTATCAGCCCGGCCAACAAATCATAATCGGCTCCAAGAAGGTTTCTTTCATTCAAATCCACCACAGCTACACGGCCTGTTAATGGCTGCGATACACCATATGCTATAGTACCCTTTTTTACATTTTGAATTTCATCATAAACATCTCGAGATGCAACTTTAATTTGCTTGCAAAGTTGCATAAATGGATATTCGTTAACAGCTAAAATTGCACCTTTATTCTCTTTGTACATGGCAATTATGTCCTTCACCACTTGCGAATAATCTTTTACATTATTTAAGTCCGTCTGGATGTAGAATTTACTTTCGTCTATAACAGAACTGATTGTTTTGATAATAAAGGTCTTTCCATCACCCGGATTACCAGTAAGAAATATAATTCGATTATGAGAAAGCATATCAATAATTATTTTCTCAACATTAGATGCAATATGAAGCAGTTGCAATTCAGACTCATCCATATGATCTGAATAGCAGTTTTTTCCGTTATACAGTTTCTTTACAAATTCTATTTTTTTCATTGCTCTCCCTCCTCATTATATATTTCCCAACAGTAACTCTGAGATTTTAAAGACATTAAGTCTTTCTTCAATATCTACTGTCACAAGTCTTTTTTCAAGCCACCTCGAATACCAAAACTCGATAATTTCCTGTGTAGTCTGCTGAACATCATTATCATTATTTATGTCGAATCCATAATCGACATCGTCTTCGATTCCTAGTAAAAATTCGTTTGTGTTTTTAGCCAAATTAATGGAATACACTATTCTTGGTGAATGGTGTCGAAGAAAAGCATCTGCCCTAATTCCAATATTATTTAACCCTCTACTAATCAGTCTAAAACGAGGACTTGTTCCTTCGCCAAAAACGTGATTTATACGCCTTCCGCCATCCTGAAGTTCGAGAATTTTAGAAAAAAGAGTTGTTGTTTCCTTTGAGAAAAATACCGTACCATATCCTTCCGTTACCCCCATTTTTCTAAACCTTATCGTTCCTCCATTATTAAGCGGCACTTTTATTCTATTATACTGACTACTTCCTATAGCATAAAGACTTGTTGTCCCCAGATAAACTAATCTACTGTCACGGATAATTTCCTTACCCTTCATTCTAGAAGCGATTTCACTTACCTGATAACAATATCTCTTTGTGTAATCACTGATTACAACAGGTGAACACGCTAGCATACTAATTAATTTACCACCAAGCAACTCATTGTATGGAGGAATTGACCCACACACAATGATATCCATCATATTAGATCCTATTTTGCATTTACGATTTGCTATTAGTGCAGTATTGATTGCTTTTCGACCTTCGTCATTTGAAAGAAGAAATAACAATTTTTCCTTATTATTTTCCCCCTGTGCATTATTAAAGATTATCCGCGTTGACAGCAATTTAGCCAATTCAGATGCTCTCTTACGCTTAAACAAATTGGTCTGTGCTTCAGTCTCCCAATCTGGAGATACCTCATTATTTTTGTTGTTTATAGATTTTTTTGCAAATTCGGCCGCCATCGCTAATAGCTGATCCACTTGTTCTCGCTTAGGATAACGCGTCTGCCGATGATATCCTAAATCTTTAACATAAAGATCATCAATTGCACCTACTATGTTCTTTAATAACAATGGATAAATTATATCTGCGTATTCTGTTATCCTTTTTTCAAATTCTTCCTTGGTCTCTGCTGGTTTTGTCACCTTGACCTTTACAGTCTTCCCGTCGGATTCACTCAATGACTGATTACAAAAACTAACATCAACTTTCCTAGACATATTCTTTTTTATGGCCTCTACTGTCCAACCTATGTCATCATCGCGAACGGTAAGATTCAATACAGAATTGCCCAATGCAAAAATACCAATGACCGGATGATGTGTCTGCAAACTATCTCGTACTAGATAATATAAATTTCTACCAGGCATTGTTTTATACGGAATAGACCATGTATAACGAAAATACCGCCAAATATCCGATAACTTATATCCTGTGTATTCATCCCTGTCATTTGTAACAAGTTGAATATATGGTTCACAAACTCTCTCGTTCTTTTTAATCTTATCTAGAAGGAACTTCGGATCACCAATCAAGGATTTTATAGACACGAGTCCACCCTTATACTTTTTGTCTGCTTCCATTCTGTGAATAAAGCTTGCCACACTATCTTTCTTAAATTGTGAATTACGTTCAGCACTGAGCCTGTATCGCAGCATTTTTTTATCATCGACATTGTCTGTCTCCATTTTAAGTATGAGTTTTTCATCTTTAATATCGAATATCCATCCCTGCTGAGACAAATCAATCAACACACTCAATGCTGCCATATATTTAAGTTGATCAACATTTTCCTCTTCATTCATCATGACGACAATTTCACTTTTAATTATGTCTACTCTATTCGCAGGTAAAACGCCAGCAAGTTTTTTTACTAAAAGCCTATACCGCTCCGCATATTTTTCTGTCAATTCGGGCGTAAAGGCTTCAGAGGCAATAATTTGATCATTGCTATCTTTAGCGAGTTCCATGGGTTAACTCCTCCATTATTCAGTATTGATATTACTTTAATTTAGATTGGCTGTTAATCCATTCAGTTTCTAAATTCTCACATGGAATATCATGAACTTCACAAAAGCTCTTAATCGCTTTCATGGCCGTAAGATTCGGCTTTCCTTTTCCATTCTCCCAACGATTAATAGTCGAAAATGAAACATGAATTTCTTCAGCAAACAGGGGTTGTGTAAGAAAAGCCTTCATACGTACCATCTTTATTTCTTCCGAAAAGCTTATATAGTATCTTGTATAATACTTATAGAAATAAAAACACCATATTCCTATCATTTTTCTTGATTCGTGGATTAATACATTCTGATACTGTGGACTATTTCTTTTCTGTAGCTTGATTACTCAACAGGGATGTATTACCGCTACTTTTATCTGAATTGTTTATTAGCTGGATGTTGCCGGAGTGTCTCACTCTGAGTACTTATTTCAATCAAGTCTACGATGATAATTGCTGGTGGATATCACGGTATCAGACTTTATGAAAGGGAGGTACAACCTCATGATCTACGTAGGCATTAATATTGCCAAACTTAACCATTTCGCTTCTGCGATTTCTTCACAGAACTAGATACTCATCGAGTCGTTCAAATTCACAAATGACTATGATGGCTTCTATCTGCTGCTTTCTAAACTGGCACCACTTAACCAGAACAGCGTCATCATAGGTCTTGAATCAAGGCACACTACGGTGACAGCTTTGTTCGCTTTTTAATAAGCAAGAATTTTAAAGTGTATGTTCTAAACCCTATCCAGACTTCGGCTATGCGTATGAGCAACGTACGCAAAACCAAGACTGATAAAGTCAACACATTTGTTCTAAAGCTCTTATGATGCAGGATTCCCTAAGTTTTTCTCCTTAATGGATTTGAATTACATCGAACACAAGTAACTTAGCAGCTTTCGTCAGAAGACAGTGAATCAACGTACCCGTTTAAAAATAAAACTGACTTCTTACATGGCAACTTTCAAGGCTTATTACGATGCCAAGAGAGCCGAGAGCCGGACTCATTATAATGCCCTTGGGCATTGTACCAATGAACTTGTCAGAGTCATCTGGAAGATGCTCACTGACAAAGTGGAATTTAATCTCAAATAAGAGGTCAATATACCTATATCGATAGATTTGATAAATTGCCCCCACCGAGATCGTTATTAAAGTTACCCTTTTTACCATGAATAAGAAATATAAATTTTACTAATTTATACTTGACTTTTCATAGCTGGTCTCCGTTTTACAGAGTAACGTATAAAATATAGCAATGTCTATATTGAAGATAAAATCCGTCGAATTTTTGTCACCATACCCTAAAATTAATTTTATGTGAGAAACCAGCTTAATTATAGCAGATTTTTGGTATTTGTGTTTAAGAAACTTCATTATTTATGTTGAAATTTAAAAAGTTGTAGAACACTAGAAGTTGCTTTTGTATTTTCTGTAAAAAGCCAAATTCCCCATAGCCTTTATGAGTATGCAAAATCTTGGTAAATTAATTTCTATAAATATTCATATACTTATATATTTTTATTCTTTCTAATGCTACAC